>Ga0160427_10002798_pt1 | contig 10399 bp, 10 predicted proteins | sample SolpanmetagenomL_FD_108194 | JGI IMG/M metagenome (GOLD analysis project Ga0160427, IMG submission 108194) | Solar panel surface microbial communities from Lawrence Berkeley National Laboratory, California, USA - L | ecosystem: Engineered > Built environment > Solar panel > Unclassified ...
ACTACATCTGGGTAAAAATCTTTGCGAACACGTGCGTCATTTTCCCAGTCGTCGTAATTGGTTTCAAAGTCGTGAACACTGAAGCCATGTTTGTCGGCGTGACTACGCGTGAGAGCGAACTGTTAGTCCTGGTATTATTAACTTGAAGGATCATATGAACCAGCTTACAATTCCTTTGCCTTATGCCAGCCGTCTCTGATTACAATTGGTCTTCGATCATCACCAGGTTCGTGCACATCTTTGGCATCATCAGTCTCGTAGAAGTATAATTCGGTGAGTTTGTCCTCCAATTGTTTTGAGTAGTTGACTTCTGTATGTACTTCGTCACTTTGGCTGTTACCATTAGTAGCACTAGTCCCGTTTGATGATTGATTTGGAAGTAATGCTTTATTGACAGCACCCTGTGTGTTTTGCCATGCAGGAATCTTCTCCATGCCCTCTTTCATCCACCTCAATATGTTCGGATAGTCCTCCAAGGGCAGTTTTTGGGAGGCATACAAATGCATAGGTGCCGCGATGGCAAAGTCGGCAATAGTGACCTCATCGCCGCAGACCCATTTCCCCTTGGCTAGTTGACCGTCCAGGTTCTTTGCAAGTTGGTGGAAACGTGGGGCGGCACTGTTGATGACTTCTTCGCTTGGTAGGGTATTGAGTAGGGGTTTGACAACATATTCAACGAGATAGGTATAGCATGCGGGGAACCAAGCAGATGATTCCCAGAGCATCCAGGTATTCACTATGCCGCGTTTCCTGACATCTTTTGGATATGCCGAATGGTCTCCGATCTCAGCGCAGTACTGTAGAATAGCGTTCTGATTTGTGATCACATAATTAGTTAAATATGATCAGATATGTCTCATGGAGAATATAGCATGAATCAAAAAGAAAGTGAAATCACTCACTGATTCTGTAAGGACCGTGTCATGGTCCTTCATTGAAGGTACTGTAGCATGAGGATTGATTTTTAGATAGTCGGCTGCCTTGTGACCACCAGTGAAATAGTCAATGTGGTTGAGCTTGTAAGGCGTTTTAAGGTATTCAAGGCCTGCAAGGACCTTTCTCGAGCTATACAATTGAAGAAATTCGTTAACTATAAAGCCACAAGAATATCACATTTCTAAGAGATTATGCTTACTTGACTGTACAAGGGTCAAGATAGACCTGAATATCGTGCTGTTGCAATTGTGCCATGATTTCGTTAATATCAGTATGTTTACCACACAAAATACGTCGTCAAATAGATATCTATGTGGTCTGATGATAGGAGACTTAGATACTGTTCTTACAATCCTGCTTTATATCATTCACACTCCCAGCATGAGTGGCATAGCTATCTAGCCGTTAGCCATGTCTTGTTCTTTAGTTTGCTTTCCCCCACATCGCAACATTCTCAGCACATCGCGCAGTATGCGCCATGGCAGCTTTTCTTGTCATCAAAGCAATCTCAGATCTAGGCCGAGATCAAAGTCAGTCAATGATATCACCGGGCAAACGGAACTTGAAATTCTATCCAATTATATGCTAACAATAATGTTGTCGAACAAATATTCAAAGCGACATTTGTTTGGATAGATGTGGGGTTGGAAATGGCCTGAATTCGGAATTAAACTGGTGATAATTGAGTAATGCGGGGAAAGGCGCTAAAGTCCAGCCTGGATGGCAAGCTAGTCAAACATGGGAAAAACTCAGAGTTTGTTTCACAGGTGTCGAATGCAAAGAAGTGTGATAATATTATGCTAAATTATGAATGAATTTCAAGTTCCCTCCGAGGATCGTATTCATGATGGGTAGATGATAAATCAAGTACCGTAGACAGCTACTTGATGATCATTATGAGCATTCACAGCTTGCTTTGATGGTCAAAGTCAAACGTCCGAGAATTCATGATAAGTTGGTTAGTCAACGTTTGTTGAGACTAAATTGTTTTCAGTTGAAGCATTCAAAATACTCTAAAATTCTGAATCGATGTTGTGTCCAAGATCTTTTGCGCTGATCTTTCTAGTTGACAATGCCTGTTATTACTTGCCCAGTGTTGGATATAAGGTTATTAATGCAACAGGGATGTTGCACAAATAGTCTGATCGAGACCCAGTCGCTCAGTTCTATCTCCACATGCTAACTCCGACAGGGTGTATATCCAAACGGCTCTTCATTACTAATTATTCAGCATTAGGTTTCTGTTGGACACAACAGCGTTTCAACTCAAATTTTTAGAAGGTTTCTGCTGGCTCGGTATTGAAATTCTATACAGGAGGCGGTGAGAACTCGGGACAAGAGAGATGATTGTATCCTGATCGGCAGTGATCATGGTTTTTGATCCAGTTCTTACATGAATTATAAACTTACGGCAGGCAGGTCTGCTGCTAACTTTAAACGTTGTTTCGATGCTCATATCAGCACACTATAACGACCATGAATGATTTTCGATACCTTATTTTTCGTCATTTCCTGTTCTTGTTCTTGGTAAGGAGATACTACACACAGCTATTCAAGTGCTACAGATTGGAGAACAGAACGTATGTTCGATTATGAGTACCTACTTATATAAGTAGATATACCTGCTTAGTAGGTATTTATTTTGTTGTGGCCAATAAAACTTGGTTAAAGACCTTAAGAGGTTCATTGCCATAGGGCGATAAGTTTGATCAACCATGGGTGACAATCAGCATAATTGGACTAATGTTGATATAACAAAGACTCACTTCTGTCTTTGAGCAGAATCATGGTGTATTCCAAGGTTGTTGTGCTTGCAGCGATGCGCATAGTGAGTGGATGGATGACTAAGCATCATATGACGCTTGATCGAATGTGGCGAAAAAAAGATGGATGACGGATGCACCCACTCACTCACTCACATCCATTCATTCCAGGTTGACTGCTGCTGGTTTCCACTAGTGGATGTATATGCTCCAAACTCTTTTTTACCCAAACTTTTGATCTTCTTCCTCCTCCACCATCTAGTCAGTCCAAACTTCATCAATGTCTAATCAGCTCTTCAATTGATCGACATTCAGGCACAATCAACCACAAAGTTGAGTCCACGCTTTCGGGCGGTAGGAGAACCGTGTTTTTCTAGATCTATGCAAACAAGTCCTTACACAACTCCAACTGTCAATATACCTCTACATATCACACCCCAATCATGGTCAAGTTTTACGAAAACAGCTTCACTTATGAGTACGTCATTCATTATCTATAGCAGCCAATGCTAATAGTCTGTAGCTACACCTGGCCAGCTGTTACTCTAGCCTACTTTTTGCGATACCCAAAGTTAGTACGCTTCAAAATTTTGTTAAGGCATATCAATTGACGTTTCACAGTCCTCACTCTAGGCATGTCATATCTAGCGACGTCATATCTCGACATGTCGATTCTGAAACAGGCGAACTACACACTACTCGTGTTCACCTGAAAAAGGGCAAACTTCCAGCGACTCTCACACGATTCCTTCCGTCCATCTCCGAATCATACATCCTCGAAAAGACAACTATCAATCCTAAGACAATGGTCATGACAACTGAAACTCGAAACTTGGATCACACTGGAGTCTTGAGCGTGGTTGAAGTTCAAAAGTTTACGCTCGATGCTCTGAAGCCAGGGATCACTCGAGTTCGAAGTGTGGTCCGATTCGAATCAGGACTAGGCAACAAGATCAAAACTGCGGCACTAAAGGATGATGAAAAAGAAGAACGGCGAACATTTTTTGGAGGTATCGGAGGAGTTGCGGGATGGGGCACGGCCGGTGTACAGCGAACTATAGAAAGCTTTGGAGTCAAAAAGATGGGCGACAGTCTGTTTAAGACGAAGGAGGGTATGAAATTAGTTTTGGAGCGACTGAGACGGGCTGGTGTATCTGGAGTCACTGCAGGGTCAGGAGGATTAGTCTCAAGTAATGGTTTAGGATTTGGAGGAAGCTCTGGAAACGAAAACAGGTGGAGACAGGTTTGGAGGTCTTTGCAAGAGGAAATGTTGCTCGATGAATGATTGAAAGTATTTTTTCTTTTGGCGTCGGTTGGCATTGTTCTGGAGTTGGGTGTGCTTTTCAACATGATATCATAGGTCTTCCTTTCTCTCTCTGCCTTTTCTTTTTTGTTTGTACATGTTTACGTCGTAACTGCACTACAAAAATCTGCTGTTGATTGTTGTATGTCCTTGTATGATAGCGCGGGAATGATAATCCACTCCACTCTGATCATTTGTCGATTTTCGTGTTATAGAGAAACGTTTCCATCATGCACCTTTTATCAAGTATGTTCCCGCTGTATCGTTTGTGCCCTTCAAACATACAACCGAAGCTTATATGGTAGATTGCAGGGTCGATATTAAATCTCTAAGCATGTGCTATGAATGTTGTCAGCGTATACCATTATTATCATTGCTGCTATTTTGATAAATTAACATATTTGTGCATATTGACCCAAGATGGACCCAAATCAGTCCATATTTTGTCTTGGCATCGAGAATTAGCTGGTGCCAACCGAAATGACGTCAATGCACAACCCATCACAAACCAATCAACAGGAGAGGCCAGTACACAATCCAGGCGTCTCTCCTTCTACCAGACACAAGCTTTTCTCTCTCTTGAAACACCAAGTTCCGACCTCCGAGCCTTTGTAGTGCAAACTCTCTGGAAGCGTTCGGGTATCAAGCTTGTCAACAACATCCTAAGCACTACTTGCCGAGCATTAAATATGCAACCGTACCTACAATGTAGTCCTCATATCTTGAGTGGAGAACTTGGTTCCATCATTTATACATCACGGCATTTTTCACCAGATTAGCAGTTTGAAGCATCAACTCTGCAACCTAATCAATGGCACCTAACATTGTTCATTGGGCGAAGAAAGGAGCTCAGTCGGGTGATGATGGAAAATCATCTGTATCTCCTCAGCCTAAGTCGCAGGGCGCAAAAAAGGCCAAGTCAAGACCGCCGACCAGCTTTAGAGATCGGCTTCCAGATTCTTTGCCTCCGTATTCGGGGCCTTACAAGGTGATTAAGGATGAAAAATGATGATGCATTGCACAAACTTGTACTGACTTATAATTCTTTTGTCGATAGGTTGGCGTAAGTTCCCACCAAACCTGCCACCACTGGGAGAGTACACACTAAATGGTGTGAAAATAGATTATGGAAATGGAAATACCTGTAGAAGCACCACGTTCTTTTGGTCCCATGAAACGTAAAGGTCACCATGCGTTGACTCTCGAAACCGTCTTGTTCAATATATACTATCCAGCTGCTGTAGAATCAGGCGATGGACGGGATCCTTCCGGCCGGCGCACATGGTCTCGCGCCACATGGATGCCTCGACCTCGCCCAGCGACAAGTGCTGGGTATGCATTATTCTCAGGCGTACCACGAGCTCTAACCGTGCCATTCCTGGCGACAACGGCATGGATCAAGAAAATCCCAGCACTTCGAAATGCTCAATTGGCGAAACATTGGCCTCCAATGTTCAATTCTCGAAAAGGTGGTTGGGAAGTGAAAAATCAGATTGGCGAGGAACCGAAGGATAGACCGAAGGGTACGAAGCCTAGGTTCCCGATATTGATTTTTAGCCATGGGCTTGGTGGAACACGAACAGTTTACTCAAGTGTTTGCGGTGAATTTGCAAGCTATGGATTTATTGTCGCAGCGGTGGAACATAGGGATGGTAGCGGGCCAAGAACTATTGTAAATTTTCCACAGGACGCAGAGTATAGAGGTTGGGAAAGTGATGAGGAGATAACACACGGTGAGAACACGGATGTTTCATCTAAGCATACTGTAGAGACGAACCCGAAGACAGTAAAGAACAAGAAACACCCTGTAAGGAGAAAGCGGTATAGAAAAGTGGAGTATCTATGGCCAAAGTACAACCATTGGGACACTTTGCCAGAAAATCATATTGACACAGAGTTGCGAAAATGTCAGATCAACATGAGGAAACAGGAAATTGCGGAAGTGTACAAGATAATATGTGAGATCGAATCTGGAGATGGGGAGAGTATTGCAAGAAAGAATTTGAAGAAGAAGGGAGGGGTTGGGGCGCCAAGTCGAGGGCTTGACGGTGTTGACTGGGAAAATTGGAAGGGTCGAGTGCAGCGGAAAAACATAACTGTATGTGGGCACTCATTCGGCGCGGCGACGACAATTGAGGTCTTGCGCCACCCTAGACAGATTTTCCCAGAATCGTTAGAAACGTTACAAGGTATGTCTAAGTGTTGTGACAGACTTGATAACTTTTGCTGACAAGCTAGGAATTATATACGACCCATGGGGCGCTGCGATACAGGAACATCATTGTGGTTGTGATATCAAAGCTCCTCTCCTTGGAATCAATTCTGAGGCTTTCATGCATTGGTCCGATAACTTCCACAATATTATGAGAGTTTTTGAGGAAGCTGGGAAAAACAACGATCAATGTTGGTTGCTCACTGTGAGTGTCTTGTCGTCAAAATCAAGAACCCTCATGTACATGTCTAATCTTTGGAACAGGTTAAAGGAACCGTTCATATATCGCAATCCGACTTTTCACTGATCTATCCTATGGTATCCTCTTTACTTCTAAAAGCTACCGCCGACCCTCGTCGAGCTATAGACATAAATATTAACGCATCTCTCGAATTTCTAAAACGTGTCATGCCTGACGTGTATTCTCAATGGAATCGGGTTGATGAAGAAGGTCTCCTTGATGTGCCTATTAAGGGTCAAGAGGACAAGGGGCGTTTAGCGCACAGACCGAACGACAAATGGATCGGAAAAAGACTAAAGATTGACCACGAGCTCAGGATGAGATTGAAACCACGCATTCCATCAAAGCTGAAGACTACTCGAGGAGAGTCTGATGAGGGGGTACCTAGAACGGATGAGATTTGGATGCATGTGAATCCTGAACACTTGTCTAAGAAGGATATACAACAAGAAGTTGAGTTGGTTCTTAACGAAGCGCATGACACAATATGAGCGAGCGATACATTTTCTTCCTTTGATGATTCACACCTAATATCAGTAATATCAGTAATATCAATATACCTACTAAATTCTTACCTATACCGCATTACCATGATTTGAAAGGATAACAAAACAAACTCATGAGTGACCAGATCCTTACTGTATCTCGTATATAATTCCATATTTCTATATCTACATTGCTTGAATCAAATATTCAACAACTTGAACATATATCCTATATTGTGCATGGCATGGCATATTTTGATAGAGTTGTCCCTTGAGATCATGTGATGTTGAGATAGAATGAGCTAGAAAAAAGCAAGCATCACGTAAGTCAATGAGAATAATAATTTGTGTGAAAGAGTCAAACCTCAAATCAACTGAAAGGAAACTTTTTTAGCTTGGGTCTGGAGTCATCATACAGCGTCAAATAATAACCATATATTATTCTACATTCGACCAACGACATCAGAAGTCAGTCTTGACCTAGCTCAACTCAACACAACACAACAATAACATCAACAACAAACAACGATCGCAGAAGAGTGAAAACTTTACAACACATATAGATTTGTCTGAAAAGAATCCAACCATCATGTCGGACGACGAGGTGAGTACAGCTGTGTGGGCTGTCAAGCTTGAAAACTTTCTTGATTGGAGCTCCCCCCCGCCACTGCATACCCCTCGTTGAAACTACAGCTAACAACATCAATTCATTGGGGGAAAAAGCAGAAGCCGAGAAAGTCAGTCTCATTTGACGATCACGCAGTAGATGAGAGTGGAACTCTCGAGCGAGTCACAAGCAAAGGAGAATCAGCGATAGGTCACTCAGTTGGTATGTTTTTTTTCTCTCAACATTGATGCTAAGAAATCAAAAAGATCAATTGTTATATCTCAATGATTTATTTTGAGACTAATGTCATAGATAGAAGCTTCTGTAGATGATATTACTAATGGAGTTCAAAATCTCGGAAACGAAAAGACAGAAGCTGGTGAAGCCGCCGTGGATGAGGCAGCATTCGATCCTACAAAAATGAAGAAAAAGAAGAAGAAGGTTTCCAAGGAGGGAGAGGAGGCTGCTGGAGGGGAAGAAGCTGGTTTCGACGCAACATTAAAAAAGAAAAAGAAGAAGAAGCCAGCTGCCGACTCAGCATTCGATCAAAAATTGGCCGACGCAGGTGTGTTGCCAGCTGATGGCGAAGAAGCAACTCCTGCAGCACCAGTCGTTGAGGAGACTGAAGAAGAGGCCGCAGAGGCTTTGACAAATGGAACTGGTATTTGGGATCAATCATCTACCGCTACATTACGCTACGACCAACTTTTGAAACGATTCTTCACACTGCTACATACACAACATCCGGACCTTGCGGGAGATGGTCGCTCAAAGATGTACAAGATTCCACCGCCACAAGTGCTAAGAGAAGGAAACAAGAAGTCTATCTTTGCAAACTTGCCAGAAATTTGCAGAAAGATGAAGCGACAACCAGAACATGTCATCCAGTATCTATTTGCCGAATTGGGTACAAGTGGTTCCGTGGATGGAGCTGGTCGATTGGTCATCAAGGGTCGTTTCCAACAGAAGCAATTGGAAAACGTGTTGCGACGATATATCTGTTTGTGTTCCTCCTTATTGTCTTGACCTTTTATCATCCTAAAGGTATGCTTCTAACATTTTTTGTGATATAGTGGAGTACCTTACTTGCAGAACATGCAAGAGTCCTGATACCGTACTCAACAAGGAGAACCGACTTTACTTCATCACCTGCAACAGTTGTGGTTCACGAAGATCCGTCACGTACGTTTATCTTGTTCTTATGTTTATTCTATTTTACAAGTATGCTGACCCTACTCTTTTCACAGCACCATCAAAATTGGTTTCCAAGCCACTGTTGGCAAGAGAAAGAGAATGCAGACGTAGAACTAGCATGCTCCTTCTTTACGGTGTCTTCTTGTCTACGATTCTCATCATTCTTGACAACTTCTTTGTTACTTTCCGCATTTTTACAATGTTTCACTTAGTTTTTATATATGGGATGGTAGGGGTTTGTGTTTGTGGGAGAGGGGGAAAAAAGTTCTTCTGTCTTTTCCGACACCATCATGTAAACCCGTCACTTCTTTGTACTGATTCTCGCACGCTGTGTGCACAATGAATGATGTTTCGACAAAATGTATTTTTCTGTAATGATCATTGTGTGAATTAAACTGAGTTGGTTAATGGAGTGTTGAGTCGTTCCGTAAATCCATTTATCTGAAACCACCATCCCAATTATCGCTGCTGTTTGTTGTTGTAGCATCACGTGAATGAGTGTATACGACACTTTGATTGGCTGGCGAGCCTCGAAGGAGCATGCAGCGGGCGCCCAGAAAACAATTTCATCCCTGGGCGCTTGCTTGCTTGCTTGCTTGCTTGCTTGCTTGCTTGCTTGCTTGTGTCTCTGCGACGCATCATTTCATTTGTCTGGTTATTCGTTGCTGGCAGCCCCCATGAAGGAATAGTGATAACGATGGAGAAAGGGAGTCAGAACTCTTGGCTGGCTGTTCAATCATAAACTTCAAGGGTGCTTGCTTGTCTGCTTCACTTCTCGTATTCACACTCTCTGGTTTAATGATACATTTCATTCTGACTTTATTTCAAATCATCGCCATCAGTCTTGCTTCCCGTTGCGCTCGTCTCAGTATTTCGCTCGCTCCAACTAAATAAACCCCACTCTGCCCTGCCTTCGTTTCAAGCACCACTTTCTATAGAAGTATACGACTTTCACGATAACTTCGGAAAGGACTAACATTTCTCGTATTGTAAGCTGCTCATCTTTGTGCAGATTGTGCTCAGGAGGCATAAAGTTCTTGAGCGGTTGAGGCATTGAGAGGGAGAGGTGATAAGCTAACGTTATAACCTCCGACTGTAGTGGAAGCTTGCAAGCCAAAGCCCAGGGAGAAGAATGTCGGGATTTAATCAATCTTCTCCTCCACCACCTCAGGGTGGATATTATCCTCGTGAGTCCATCTCACAGTTCTTTATTGCTCATTTAGAAATCTAAAGAATATACAGCACCACCACAAAGCGAAAAGTCTGGGTTTGAGCAGAATCAATACGCTCCTCCTCCACAACAGCCCATGTACTCTCCCCCACCTGCAGCACCTCAGGGACAATACTTTCCTCCTCCACCCACACAACAACAAGCACAAGCACCCAGTGGGTATCCTACGCCGCAAGCTGGATACCCACCTCCTGGTGGATATGCTCCACCTCCTCACCCAGATCAGAATAGAATGTCGATGAGTGCGGGTGGTCTTCCGCCTACACCTCAACCTGTGGCAGGACCAGCAACTACTATGATCACGGATACAGTAGGACAGTTCAATGGAGGAAGTTATAGAATTGACCATAGAGATTGCAATACGTTGTTGACTATGCAGTTGGCGCAAGGATGTCCAATAACTGCGAAACCTGGTATGTCGTTTTTG
>Ga0160427_10002799_pt1 | contig 10399 bp, 7 predicted proteins | sample SolpanmetagenomL_FD_108194 | JGI IMG/M metagenome (GOLD analysis project Ga0160427, IMG submission 108194) | Solar panel surface microbial communities from Lawrence Berkeley National Laboratory, California, USA - L | ecosystem: Engineered > Built environment > Solar panel > Unclassified ...
CCACGAACCCCTGCGCCAGTGGAACATCAAGTTCGCCCCGCTCCTCACCGAAGAACTCCGGCACCGGGAACCCCGCCGGGGTTCCCGGTGGTTTCTGGATGAAGTCTGCATCGAGATCAGTGGCAAGAAACTCTGGTGATGGCGCGCCGTCGATGATTCTGGCGCAGTGCTGGATCTACTTCTGCAAGATCGGCGGGATACCCACGCGGCGAAGGCTTTTCTCGGCAAGCTGTTGGTACATGACGACGTGCCAGACGTGATCCACACTGATAAGTTGTGGAGCTATGGAGCGGCCATTCGGGAACTTCCGGTGCTCCACAGCGTGGAGCACGTCCAGGTCATTAGCGCGGCGCGCTGCAACAATCTGATTGAACAATCGCATCGGCCCACCAGACAACAGGAACGAAGCCAGATCGGCTTCAAGAACCAAAGGCGAGCACAGGAATTCCTGGCCCTGCATGCGCGCGTTTCAAACCTTCAGCAGCACACCCGCACCACCGTCCCCGCCTACCTCCGAAGAACGAACCAAGAACGTGCCCATTTGGCATGGCAGAACGCCGTTGAACTGGCTGTCTGAAGTTTGGACGGCCACTGACCCCATCAGGCCCCTCCTCAATTAACTTGCCAGAACCGACCGAACACCTGTACCTGCGGCCGCACGCGGTTCACGATCTCGGCCATGAGCTGCGGACACCCCACCTGCTCACCGCCATCGACTCGGTCGAGCACGCCGAACGGAGGGCCATGGGTGATCAGTACGTCCGTATCGCTCGGGATGGCCTTCCAGTGTCTCCCGATCGCGCTGGCGTACCGGTTGAACGCCCAGTCGTGGAAATACGAAGTGATCGGGCTGCCCCAGAATCTGACTCCCTCGATCACCGCGCCGCTGTCCTCCAAGTACGTGACGTTCGGAGGGATCAGGGAGCGCGCGTACTCGGGTTCCCGTTCGAAGAGGAAGTCATGATTCCCGGCGATCATCACGCGGTGCTGAAAGGTGCCGACCTGACCGAACCACTCCAGGGCCTCCTGCACTTCGTTGGCTGTTCCCCGCTTGGTCAGGTCACCGGCGTGGATCAGCACGTCCCCCTCGGGCAAGGCCAACCCAGCGTGCTGACTGTACGTGTCGCTGATGCAGACGAGCCTCACCGGCTGGGCCTTCGCCTGCTGTACAAGATGCCTCCGAGGATCAGGAGTATCAGGATCACCAGCAGCCAGCCCAGCCAGCTCCAGCTCCTGCCCTGGTTGACCAGCACTTGCGGGCCTTGGCTGTACGGCGGGCTGTCGGTGAAGACCGTCCCGGCCGGGTACCAAGCTTGCGGGTGGGGCCAGTAATAGTCCGCGAAAAAATAGGGAAAGGCGCTGCTGTAATTGGTGTGGTGGATGATGACCGTGCTGGCCGGCGCCTGATACCTGGGCGTGACGCGCACGGTCTTCCTGGGGGTGAGGGAGACGCGGGGCATGCTGCGCTGGTAGGTGACGCGCGGCCTCGGCGCACTGTATGGCCGGCTGTCGCTGCGCGTGACACTCGGGCGGCTCATGCTGCGGCCACCGAAGCTCCCACCGCTGCGGCGCGCCCCCAGGGCAGGCGAGAGGAAGAGGAGAATGGCCAGCACAGCCAGGAACATTCGCCTCATCAGTGGTTCCTCCCTGCGGCTGCTTGCCGCTGCGCACGGTTGCCCTCCGGACCTCATACGGATTCTGACAGGTGAATCAGCAGAGGCCGAGTGGGTTGCCGGGTTGTGTTTCCTCAACCGCCGTCATAACAGGCTGAGGAGGGGGATGACCTGAAGATCAGACTTCCCCACTGTGACTGTCAATCACGTCTGGAACGCCTGTTTCTGGTTCTTCCTTCTGACGAGGTGCAGGTGCGGAAGTACAGAGTGTGGAACTGGCGGCGCAAGCGGTTGGCCGGGTGGTCGCCGAGGCTGGCGGCCAGGGCGCGGTCGAAGGGGCGGAGGGCGAGGTCGGCAGTGCGGAGGCTGATTTTCATGGCTCTATAGTTCGTACCTCCTTGGCACGACACCGGTATCAGGCAACACAACCCAGTTACGAATACTTTAGGTTGTGGCATGCAGCGCAGACTCATCATCGCAGGCGGTTCGGGATTTCTGGGACGGGCGTTGACGAGGTATTACGCGGCGTACGGCTGGGAAGTGGTGATCGTGTCCCGCTCGCGACCAGGAATGGACCTTCCCGCCCGCTGCGTAACTTGGGACGGACTACGACAGGGTCCGTGGAGCCGTGAATTGGACGGCGCGGCCGCCGTGGTCAACTTGGCCGGACGCACCGTGAACTGCCGCTACACGGCCCAGAACATGCTCGACATCTACACCTCGCGGCTGGACAGCACCCGGGCGCTGGGGCGGGCCATCCGGGACGCGGCACATCCGCCCCCGGTGTGGCTGAATTCCAGCACCGCCACGTTGTACCGGGACGCCCGTGACCAGCCACAAACCGAAGAAGACGGCGAAATCGGGAAGGGCTTCAGCGTAGATGTGGCGCGGCGGTGGGAAGCTGCCTTACAAGATGATGACCTTCCCCACACCCGGCGCGTGGCATTGCGAACAGCGATGGTCTTCGGTGTGGGCGAGGGCGGCGTGATGCAGACTACCGATCAGGTGGTGCGGCTGGGGCTGGCCGGAAGCATGGCCGGGGGCGGTCAGTACCTGTCGTGGCTGCATGTGCAGGACTTCTGCCGGGCGACCGAATTCCTGATCGCCCACGAACTCGTAGGGGCCTTCAATATCAGTGCGCCGGGCGCACTTCCCAACGGCGACTTCCTGCGCGAGTACCGTGCGGCCTGGGGTGTACCGCTGGGTATTCCGAGTACGGCCGGGCTGATCCGGCTGGGGGCGCGGGTCATGAACTCCGAGCCCGAGTTGCTGCTGAAAAGCCGCTGGGCCGTGCCGCAGCGGCTGATCCAGGCCGGATTTGTCTTCGATTACCCGGAGTGGGCAGGAGCGATTCGGCAGCTCGTTTCGCAGGTACGCCAGCAGGGACACCAGGGACAGTAATGCGTTGCTGCCCCTCCTCGCCCGTTAAAAGATTCGGTGTCGCTGCAGTCGCATGTACGGGAGTGGGTGTGGTCAGATCAAGGCATAAGGGAATGTTCGTATGTGGCTGCTTGTCTGTTGAAAAGGGGTGACAGCTCAGCACGAGAGGAAATCTCGTGCTGAGTCGTCCCCATATTTGCTCTGAAAGAGGCCCGCGTGGTGTGTCAAAGACGTGTGTCAGACGTCGCTTACGGGACTTCGAGTGTCAAGATGTGCGCGAGAGAGAAATTTTCACCCCCGAGCGACAGGACAGGCACCACGGCGGCCGTCCCATCCCGGAACAGGACCCCGACTTGGTCGCCGCCGAGCTGATCTGGCAGGGTCACGAGCACGCACAGCCGCGGAGGCTCCGCTTCACCCCAGACGCTCGGATGACAGAAGAACTCGTCGAACAGGACCATGCCGGGACAGAGGATCGCCTGCCGCTGCTCGAAGGAGTGACGCCGGCCCCGATGGCCTTCGCGGGTCGCCCTACTACCGACCACGTCCGGACTTCGCTGGGTGCCGCTCGCTCCGGCCCTCGCCCTTGCTGGACGAGGTTGGCCGCCCAGGGTCACGGACGAGGCGCACTAAGTTGTCGCCGTCGTCAACGAATCAGTCATTCGGGCGTCACCGTCAAATGAGAGAGATGTCAGTCTGGCTAACGCCAGCTAACGCTCGGTTCCTAAGCTATGACCAACACCGATAACACCTCCTCGAAGAGAAACGGTGGTCAAGGGAGCCGCTGGTATGAACAGGTCACTCAGCAGATCTTTTTGCCGTTGAGTTGAGACGGCTGCAGCGTCAGCGTGACGCGTGTCGCCTCAGCTCCTCATCCTTTCGTTCTTTTCTAAGGAGTTCGAATGCACCTGCCAATGCCTCTACAGGTCAAGTCAAAGCCGTCCAAGCCCTCCGCTGTCCTGACCGGTCTTGCCGTCGCACTGCTGCTCGCCAGTTGCGGGCAAACCACACCTCCGACGACGGCACCATCCAGCTCCTCCGGTTCCACTCCTGCTGGAACGGCGACCACGCCTAGCCCTTCAGCCGTCCAACTCGTCAGCGTCAGTGCGGCGAGCAGCACCTCGCTTCATCTGGTGTTCAGTAGCGCCATCGGTACTGGCAGTAGCGACACACGCAGCTACAAGTTGGCTGGTCCCGACGGCGCTCCTCTTGCGGTGCTGGCCAGCTATGTCGCGGCCGACGGCCTAAGCGTGGACTTGGCCACGGGGGTGCAGTCCGCAGACCCTTACACCCTGACGCTCGACGGCGTGCTCAGCCGGTCAGGACAGACTGTGGCGGCCCGCAAAACGGTGATGGGAAGCATACTCGCCGCTCCCGTGCTGGCGGACGCCACCCCGCTGAGTCCCACCGAGGTGCTGTTGAGTTTCACCGACCCGCTCAGTGGAGCGGCCGTGTCCCTGGAAGAGAGCGCTCTGCAGGCCTCGGCCTATCGCCTGACACCGACGGCCCAGATCACGGGTGCGCGCCTCAGTCAGGACCGCGCCAGCGTGGTGCTCACGGTCAGTGGACTGAGCGGAGACGCCACAGTGGCTGCCCTGCATGTCCTGGCCAGCAGTGGCGGCAAGGCGGCCGTACTCATCGACCCGCAGCACAACCAAGCGGCATTCACGGCCCAGGCCCTCAAAGATACGACCAAGCCGGTAATCCGGCGCATCAATACCCTCGGCAGTGACAAGGTGCAACTCATTTTCAGCGAGCCTGTCACGAAGGAAGCTGCCGATCTCAGCAAGTACCTGATTAAAGACGCCACCGGCACTGTACTGGCGGTCAGTGACGCGACCTTGAACGAGTTCCGCACCTCGCTGACGCTCTCGACCGCTCCTCAGGTGGCGGGCACGGCCTACACCCTCATCGCTCCGGACCTGCAGGACATGGCCGGCAATCTACTCGATAGCTCCAAAGTCAGCGCCCTGAGTTTCGTCGGTTCGTCGGGCCTTCTGGCCGGACAGGCCGACCAGACCCCGCCACGGGTGGCGGGCACGGTGTCGAGCAGCAACACCACCGTACTGGTGACCTTCTCGGAGCCGGTGCGTGGCGGCGCGGCCAGCGCCGAGAACACATCGCACTACCGGATCGTCGGCTTGGAAAACCTGATCACGCCCGGTCAGACCACCACACCTGCCACCGCCACACCCGCATCGGTCTCGCCCCAAAGCGCTGCCCTCGACATCCTCTCGGCAGTCTTGCAGCCCAACGGCACCAGCGTGCTGCTGACGACCCGGGCGCAGTCTGACATCAAGTACGAGCTTCAGGTGACGGGCGTCACCGACCTGGCGGGCAACCAGATCGCCGCGCCTGAGCGCGGCGTCGATCCTGGCAAGACCACCTTCACCGGCACGCCGGTGAGCGGGAGTGGCGCCGACTCGGACGGAGACGGCCTGAGCGACGCCACCGAACAGCGCGGCTGGCTGGTGAACGTCACCCGGCTTGACGGCAGCAAGCATCAGTATCAGGTGACCAGTGACCCGATGCTCAAGGATACCGACGGCGACGGCCTGGACGATTCCGACGAACTGGCCAACCAGACCGACCCGCGCCTCGCGGACACCGACGCTGACAAGCTCAGCGACAGCGACGAGTACAACTTGGTGTATTCCAGCCCGACCACGGCTGACACCGACGGCGACACGCTCTCGGACGGCGCAGAGTACACGCTCTACGCCTCCTCGCCTCTTCTGGCCGACACCGACGGCGACCAGATCCGGGACGACGCCGAGATCCTGACCAGTCTGAGAAACCCCCTGATCGCCGACCTGCCCGCCCCACGTATTTCGGTGGACGGCGTGGATCTGCAGCTCGACGTGAATTTCACCGCCACCAGCGACACCGGCAGCAGGCAGCTCGACTCCAAGACGGCGCAGACCACCCTCACACAGGGCACGAGCGACAGCACCGAGCGCAGTGACACCACCACCTCCGAGTGGTTCGCCAACCAGCATGTGGGGGCCAACTTCGAGGAGTCGATTGGTAAGGAGTACACTGCATTCCCGCAGTTCACCTTCTCTCAGAACGTCGCCTCCGACACCGGCACCAGCGGGTCGGCCGGCACCAGCTTTACCGCCAGCTCCGTCAGGAACGCTCAGCAGGAGTACGCCAACAGCCTCACCACCGACAAGGAGGTGACGGCCAACGACAGCGTGACCCGCACGGTATCGGGCGCCAGTCTGTCGGTCGGCGTGACCATCGAGAGTCAGAGCAACGTGGCGTTCACCATGAGCAACCTCGAGCTCACCGCCTTCATGCCCGACCCCTTCGCACCGGGAAAGCTGATTCCCATTGCCACCCTGCAGCCCGAGGGAGCGGTCGCCAGTGGCGTCACCCTGGGGCCGGGCAGCCCGAGCCGTGGCCCGATCCGCTTCAAGGCGGTTCAGATCTACGCCGCGCTCGCCGAGAAGCTGATGCAGGATCCGTCCGGGCTGGTCTTCAAGATCAGCAACTACACCCTCTCGGACGAGACGCGGCGCGACATGGCCTACGTGTCGCAGGGCGTCAAGGAACGCACCGCCGAGATGTTCATCGACTATGGCGGGTTTCTGCCGTTCGAGCGCTCGAACGTGGCGACGTTCTCGAACTACGGCGCGGACAGCAAGCCCACCGGCGTCACCATGCAGCGGATCATGGAAGGCATTCTGGGTCTTAAGCACTACGATCAGGCCCAGGACGCAGGACTCAACGGCACCGACCTCCACAACAGCTACTCGACCTTCATGGACGGCGGCGTCGAGCGGCTGGCACGGGTGCGCGAGAAGACCTTCGGATCGCTGAACGATCCCAAACGTTGGTTCTTCACCATCAACAACAACGGCTCAAAAGTGAATTTCCGCGACACCGTCGTGAAGGCCGGTGACAAGGTGCGTCTGGCCTATACCGAGGACCTCGACGGCGACGGCCTGACCCGGGCGGAAGAGGACCTGTATGGCAGCAGCGACACCAAGGCAGACACCGATGGTGACGGCGTCTCGGACATCGAGGAGGTGTACGGCCCGGCGGATGCGACTGGAAAACGAACCCCCCGCACCTTGCTGCGCGACGACGGCACCACGCTCGCCCTGATTTCCAACCCCGCGGCGGTCGATACCGACGGCGACGGCTTGACCGACTGCCAAGAGCAGGGCATCGTGGACGGTTACACGTTCGACAAGAACGGCCACAAGATTCCCAACCTCACCTGCGCCAGTAAAATGGGTGGTGGCCCTGCCAGCACGTACACGTATGAACTTGCGCTTGACCCGTCCAACCCGGACACCGACGGTGACGGCATTTCGGACCAAACTGAACTATACGGGTATGTGGTCAAGAATTATGTCAAAACTGGCCTGCCCATTACGGTGTACAGCGATCCACGCAAAGCGGACACCGATGGCGACGGTACGCCTGATCGACTGGAGTACCGCGTTGGCACCGACCCGGGCGCTTCTGACCGCGACCTGGTGCTGGACGACGACCGGGACGGCCTGTCGAATTATCAGGAAACGCAGGGCTGGACCGTAACGGTACGGACCGCTGCCGGCCTGGTGACTCAGAAGGTTACCTCCGATCCCCTTTCTGCCGACGGCGATAACGATGGCCTGAACGACGCCCAGGAAAAGGCGACAGGTAGTGACCCCAGGACGGCCGACACCGACGGCGATACCTTGAGCGATGGTGCAGAGGTCAAACTGGGCACCAAGCCGCTGGTCTGGGATACCGATGGCGACCTGCTTTCGGACGGCGTGGAAGTGAACTCCACCGTGCTGGTCAAGGTGAAGGGACAGCCGTCCTACCCGGCGAAGTTCGATCCGCTCGTGGCCGACAGTGATCAAGACGGGCTTCTCGATAACCTCGAGATGAGTGCCGGCACCGACCCCAACCTGGGTGATACGGACAAGGACGGCGCGGGCGATTTCTTCGAAGTGGTAACCTCGGCAGCGATCCAGCACAAGACCGACCCGCTGATGAAAGACAAGCTGTTGACTCTGAAACTCGACAGTGCAGATGTGATCGGGGACTGCGACAACGCTGCAGGAGACAACTATGGCGACTTTAGAGGTGAGGTCCTGGCCCAGTCCGGTACCACCCCCGCCAAGCACCTGCTGACCATCGACAAGCTGCTCGACAACACCAAGGAAGGAAGCCGCTTCAACTTCGACAACACCCAAATCTGGATGTACGTCACCGAAGACCGCGATTTGCGCCTCTTCTCTCAGGGGATGTACGAGTATGACCCGGGGGCCAACGACGAGCTGACCGAGTTCGACGTCACCACCAAATACAACGACGTGAGGACAGGAAATTACACGGTGGATGTCAAGCCGACTGACTCGAGCAAACAAAGCTGCCAGTTGACTTTCAACTACAGCATCACCCTAAGTCAGAATTGAAAAGAGCCTATTGAAGGTCAGTGAAGATGTACAAAGGGAGCGGCCCGATATTCGGGCCGCTCCCTTTGTATTCCCTCTCTGGAAGAAATTCAGAAATTTAGCGAAGTCCGGCCAGCAGCAAGTTGACCAAGCGTCGAGCATCAGTATGGAAGTCCTTGGTCGGATTGACACACAGGCTTCCCACGCCCCACATCAGTTCGACTGCCTGGATATCCGAGCTCCAGGCGTCCGGTTGTCGGCGTGCTCGGCCGCCCAGCCACGCAGGTAGCGGCATATCCGGCCATATGACTTCGTACTCTATGCTTCGCTGCTCTGCACGCACTTTCTGACAGGCCTGATCCCAGCGTTCTGTCAGGAGGTGCCCGAACTCCTGGCGAAGGTGTCAGCCGAGGACGGCTTCAGGGCTGCGGCGCACCAGACCGGCGGCCATGGCATTCGCATAGACCACCCGGCCGTCAGCGTCGAGAACGAAAAACGCGGATGGGGCGCTGCTCAGGAGGGTTTCAAACGTTCTGGGAAGCGCGTGAGGAGAAAAAGAAGTCACAGGAAGGCCTTTTCGTTGGGGCCACAAGACCAGGTCACGACCGTGAACGGGAAGAGCCGGTGGTGAGCCGGGCCGTTCGGCATGCTAAGAGAGAGGTTCCGGGCGTCCGAACAGATAGCCTTGAAGGTACACGCATCCTGCCGCTGTCAGCAGGTCCGCCTGCTCGGGCGACTCGATGCCCTCGGCGACCGTCGGCAGGCCGTATGCGGTCGCAAGCGTCACGATCCCGCGCACCACTTCCAGCGCCTTGTTTCCGGCCGGCGTATCTTCCCCGATCTCCGCGGTGAAGCTGCGGTCGATCTTGACCACCTGCACGGGCAGGCTCGCCAGCGCTGTCAGGCTGCTGTAGCCGGTTCCGAAGTCGTCCAGTGCCGTCCGTACGCCGAGCGCCTGCACCTCCTGCAGCACCGCCGCGAAGCGCGGCTCCAGCAGACTGCTCTCGGTCAGTTCCAGCAGCAGCCGCCGGGGTTCGATGCCACTCTCCTCGAGAGCACAGCGCAGGTCCTGGACGAAATCCGGCTGCTTGACCTCCAGGGCACTGACATTCACCGACACCCGCGGGAGTCGCCCCCGGTGTACGGCATCGACCGCCTGCCGCAGCACCCAGCGGCCGATGGGCACGATCAGCCCGGAGGTTTCCGCCAGCGGGATGAAGTCGAGCGGGCTCACCATTCCGGATGGTCGCATCCAGCGGAGCAGCGCCTCATGGGCCACCACCTCCCGGCTCTTTGCATGTACCACCGGCTGAAAGTACAGGCGGAGTTCATCATGCTCGATGGCCCGGTGCAGCGCCGACAGGCGTTCGACTTCCAGGGTGCTCCGCTGGTCCTGCTGCTGCTGAAACGCGGCGTAACCGCCACCGGCCCGCTTGACCCGGTACATCGCCGCGTCCGCATGGCTCAGGAGGGCGTCGAGTTCCCGGGCGTCGTCCGGGTAGACGCTCAGGCCCAGACTCCAGCGCACGAACGTCTCCTGATCTCCGATCAGGAACGGAGCCGCGAAACTGGCCTGCAGCCGCTTCGTCACCCGGGAGATGTCCGCGACCGAGCGCACGTCCGTGAGCAGGAGCACGAACTCGTCTCCGCTCATCCGGGCCACCACATCACCTGTCGAGGTCGCCTCTTTCAGTCGGCGTGCAACGTCTCTCAGCAGGGTGTCACCATTCGCGTGGCCGAAGGTGTCGTTGATCAGCTTGAAGCGGTCGAGGTCCATCAGGCCGACCACCACCTTCTCGCCGGAGACGTCGGCGCGCCTGCAGGCTTCGATCAGCTGCTGCCGGAACTGCACCCGGTTCGGAAGACCGGTGAGCGCGTCGGTCATCGCCATTTCCTGAACGTCCCGGAGCGCCTGACGCAGCCGCAATTCGTCCATTGCCATCTCCGCAAACGATACCAGGAGGGCCTGGTCCTGCTCGCTGAACGGCCGGGGTTCTGGACCGAAGA
>Ga0160427_10002801_pt1 | contig 10389 bp, 8 predicted proteins | sample SolpanmetagenomL_FD_108194 | JGI IMG/M metagenome (GOLD analysis project Ga0160427, IMG submission 108194) | Solar panel surface microbial communities from Lawrence Berkeley National Laboratory, California, USA - L | ecosystem: Engineered > Built environment > Solar panel > Unclassified ...
GTATTGGCGTGAAAGCATAAAGTAATCAAATATGACCCAATTTTTTGAGAACTTGGATCATGCGGCAAGCTGCCTTGTTCATGAGCAAGGGAGCTGACAATTGGATAAATAATCCCAGCACCGCGCGCTGTATTACTGGGGATTAAGGGTGCTAAGATTAATTCAGTCAAAGTAAAACCATAGGCCAATCCAATGGGGCTTTGGCCCAAGTGTTTAACAAAGAAATAAGCAATACGGTTGCCAAGGCCTGTTTTAATAAAGCCACGTGCCAAGAAAAATGAAATGACGACCAGCCAGACAATCGAAGAGCTAAAGGGCTGCAACACCTGGTCAAGTGTCAATGTTTTGGTCAACACACATATCGTCATGGCCATGATAGTGACCCCGCCCATGGGTAATATTTTGGCGATTATGGCTGCAATGGTGGCCACAAATATAATTAATAAATGAAAGGCTGGAAGGGATAAGTCTTTGGGCACATCTAATTGCCAACAGTAACTGCCGATCAATAAGATCGCCAATGATGGTATTATTTTTGCACCCTGCCAAAATTTCACAGAATTTTGCAGCATCATACTTAAACCTATAATCAATGTCTTAATTGTATAGTTAAATCTGGACTTAAGATCAATACATCAATCAGAGCGGTAAGGATTAAAATTATTTGTGATCATTCTAAGTGATATAAAATCATTTGAACCCTTCATTGCAAAACCATACAGTGGTTTTGACAATTTCAAGAAAACAATTTTTAACATATGCCTTGCTTGCTTGACGACAAAATATCGTCTTTCATATTTTAAGTGGTTATCATGTCCCTATTGACTCTTGCAATAGCAATAAATGTCAAAGAGGCTGAGGTCTATATTCTAAAAGAAAATTTTTAAGCATTGAAATACATTTAATCATTTAATTCTGGATGAAAAAATACGGGCTCATCAATTTTAGCCGTTGGCTTGGGTGCGCCTTTAATAGGCTTATTATTGATAACGATCAATTTTGAGGACGATTGCGTGCGTCCATTACGTACGGCAGCGTTTTGTCTAGTCGCATCAGTTTGCTGACTACGTGCAAAAAAGTGCAGTGGATCCTTGCCACCATAATCCCATTTTCCTTGCTTAAGAGGTGCTGTGACTGTTGGTCTGTTGTCATTCAATAAACTGTTTAATGGGTTTTTGAATCGCTCAACTTGCCAGATCTCGTACAGCTTTTTCTTATAGGGGACTTGAAATTTTAAATTAGCAGAGTGATAGCGCCCCACTGCCTGTGTCCATGAGCCATGCTCTTGACGTAGCGCCTTTAAGAATTTAGCCCCATATTCAACATTATGCTGGGGCTCAAACATACTGGCAATTGAGGCAAATTTGTGGCCATGGTGATGATAATTAATTTGCATGCATCCAATATCAATATTACGCATTCCCCCACGAACCAACTTTTTAACCGCGCCAACAGCCTCATCCTTACTATCAAAAAATTGTCCTTGTCCATTGGCATTAATTACCCATGGCCAGGGCACTGTATCTTTATAAATGCTGGTTTTGCGTCCTGACTCAAGGCGGGCAATTGCAGACAATAAACCTTTGGGGATACCCATACCAGTTTCATAAATCATAATATTTTTGCGGCATTGGTGAATTGCATGAACATCAGAAGCTTTAGATGGTATCGTAATTATATTTAAAATCACAATAAATAGACTTAATTTCATGTTTGATGCTGTATTTTTTATATAATATCATGCTCTCATTTGTTGGCATAGGCTAACGATGAATCTGAGTAAAAATTTGGACAACATATTTTTTTTAATTGATCCAAATTATTGTTGAATTTATAAGCAAAAAAGCCATCCCGCAGGATGGCTTTGATAATAAACGATAGGAAAGATAAATTTAGAACTTGTAGCCTAAACGTACTTTAACATCGTGCGTGCGTGGCTTATGTGCAATTTTGTCACCATTAGCGTCAACAAATGTTTTTTGTTTAAACATGCCGTAACCGTATTCCATACCAACCAAGAATTGCTTATTTAAAAGCTTATCGATGTAAATTCCTGGAACAAATCCATTATGCTTGAAAGTTTTATTTACTGACTTACCTGTACCAACTGCAGCACCCGCTGGATTAGCCGTTGTGTTAAGAGCCTTGTACTTAAAATTATTACGTTCGTAACCAAGTTTTACACCAGCAACCCAACAAGGGGCAACTTTATAACCAACGCGTAATGCGACACTGTAATCATTTTTACGTGTCATCTTACCTTGTGAAGTGTCGGTATTTGCTGGAGTTGTAGAATTGGCCGTCTTAATATTAAATTTCTTATGTGATTTTGTAAAATCAGTTCCGATTTCTAATCCACCAACGACGCGACCAAAATCATGTTGGTAACCAAGTTGACCACCACCGATTAAACCTTTTAGAGTGTGACTTTGATGTGAAGTACCAAAATTCATTTTGCTTTTTGCAAAACCGTAACCACCGTTTAGACCAACATAGAAACCAGATTTGTTAACTGTATCTAAGTGAGCTGAGGCATTAGCTACGAAACCAAGAACAGCAGCCGAAACCAGTGCTAACTTTTTCATATTTATCTCCTTAATATTGTTGTGCTTAATGCACTAACTAAGAATAACAATAAATGAATGGTTTTATAATTCCAGAAAAAAAGAAAAAAGATATTAAGTATTTACCCCTATGTTGCAAGGACGCAACATAGGGGTAAACGTAAAGATAATTATATTAAATTAGAATTTATAACCTAAACGAACTTTAAAATCGTTTGAAGTCGGTTTAACTGTAATTTTCTTGGCGCCAGTTGACGTATATGAATGCTTTTTAAACATTGCGTAAGAATATTCTAAGCCAACCATCCAACGCTTGTTCAATAACTTTTCAGCATAGATGCCTGGAACAAATCCATTAAGCTTTACTGATTTTTTATGACCTACATTAGCAGAATCTGTAAAATGATTTAAATATTTTGCGCGTTCATAACCAAGCTTGATACCAGCAACCCAGCAAGGTGCAACTTTGTAGCCCATGCGAGCAGATACACCATAGCCATAATCACGTTTAGATTTAATGTGAGCATTTGCGGGTGTCGTTTTTTTACCTTTTTGCTCAGTCATTAGACCGTGTAATTCAAGCCCCACAACAGAACGACCTAAGTCATGTTGATAGCCAGTATGGATACCATATAAACCACCCTTTGGCTTAACGTTTACTTTTGCTCCGTTTGCAAGAGTATTCTTTGATTTGCCAAAACCATAACCGCCATTAATACCAACGTAGAATCCTGATTTATTAACTGTATCAACCAAATTAGCTGAAGCAGCTGTAGCAAGACCAACAAAAGCAACTGATGCTAATGCTATTTTCTTCATGTAAATCTCCTTATATTATTGTGCTTTCTGCACTACTACAATAATAATAAAATCGACAGGTTATGTGAATCAAATTCATTATATAGAGAAGTTATTATAAAATGTTGTTGCAGACTTACAACAACTTGATTCTTGACCAAATGCTACGACTCTAAAAAATGAGTGTCTTATGACTAGGCGTATAGGCCCCACTTATGATATATAGATAACAGAATTTAAGCACATGGTCGATCAATGAAATTGCGTTTTGCCCCCAGTCCTACTGGTTACTTGCACCTTGGTAATACCCGGACCTTGCTGATTAATTATTTACTGGCCCAACAACTTGGAGCAGATTTTATATTGCGTTTGGATGATACTGATAATGCTAGATGTAAGCCTGAATATGTTGATCAAATTATTGCTGATCTGGCATGGTTGGGTGTTAACTATAGTCATATTGTTAAACAGTCAGGGCGCAATGCTTTGTATCAAAAGGCAATTGAGCACCTTAAGTCTGATGGCTATTTGTATCCCTGCTTTGAGAGTAAAGAAGAATTAGATTTTAAGCGCAAACGTCAGCTTTCCCAAGGCCGCCCTCCTCTTTATGACCAGGCCGCCTTGTCACTGACACGACAACAAATTCAAAACCTAATGGACCAAGGACATCAACCTCATTGGCGCTTTAAAATTAGCCCTGATATGATTCAGTGGCAGGACTTGGCCCATGGTACCCTCAGCTTTGAGGGGGCTCACCTTTCAGATCCCGTTGTGATTCGCGGCGATGGTACGCCCTTATTTACATTGGTTGGCATTATAGACGATCTTGATATGAAGATTACCCATATTGTGCGCGGTGATGATCATATTACCAATACGGCCGTACAACTACAGATTGCTAAGGCTATGGGGGCAGATCCCACACAATTTAGTTTTGCCCACGTCCCTCTGTTAACTGATGCCAGTGGTGCTGGACTATCAAAACGCTTGGGCAGCCTCAGCCTAAAAGATTTACAGGCTGAGGGCTATGAGCCTTATGCGATTGCAAATTATTTATCTACGCTTGGAATGGGTGAAAAACCATTACATACAACCTCATATGCTGATCTTACGGGACATCTAGATTTATCAAAGCTGGGCAAATCGTCACCCAAATTTTCTATGGATGATCTCAAGCGCACCAATAGCGATATTTTACACCACCTCAATTTTGATCAAGTCAGCTTTCGCCATGATAACCTGACTGCTGATTTTTGGCAGGCTGTGCAAGGCAATTTAAATACTCAAAGCGATCTACAAGGATTGTTGGATATTTGCTTTGGGCAAATAACACCTATTATTACTGATGATGTTTTCATTAAATTAGCCCTTGATCAGCTGCCGCCTGAGCCCTGGTCACAGCATACATGGGGCCAATGGACACAGGCCCTGAGCCAGCAAACTGAGCGTAAGGGTAAGTCCCTGTATATGCCTTTAAGGTTAGCCCTAACAGCCCAAGAACATGGACCTGAAATGAAAAAACTGCTGCCTTACGTTGGGTATGCAAAGGCGCAAAAGCGCCTTAATGGAGAAACGATCTAATGCTTAAATTATATAATACCCTCAAGCGCCAGGTTGAGGCTTTTAAGCCTTTGGACAACCGTACTGTCACTCTTTATCTGTGTGGTCCAACAGTTTATGACCGTGCTCACTTAGGCAATGCCCGCCCCACTATCATTGTTGATGTACTGATTAGGTTACTGCAATTGGATTATGATGTTTGCTATGTGCGCAATATTACAGATATTGATGACAAAATCATTGATGCGGCCCGCACCCGTGGCATCACTATTTCTGAGTTAACTGAGACTACGACAAAATGGTACCATGATGATATGGATGCCCTGGGCAATGCCCGCCCCACCCATGAACCACGGGCCACAGACCATATTCAAGATATGATTGATTTAATTGTTAAGTTGATTGACAAAGGTCATGCCTATGTAGGTGATGGGCACGTGTTATTTGATACCTCATCACACAGTCATTATGGTCAACTTTCTAATTTAAATCAGGATGATATTCTGGCAGGCGCGCGCGTTGAGGTTGCCCCTTATAAGAAAAATCCCCAAGATTTCGTATTGTGGAAGCCTTCTACTGCTGATCAACCCGGGTGGCCAACATCATGGGGAGTGGGCCGCCCAGGCTGGCATATTGAATGTTCTGCCATGAGTTACAAATTGTTGGGTGATACATTTGACATACATGCAGGTGGTCAAGATTTGATTTTCCCCCATCATGAAAATGAACTGGCACAAAGTACCTGTGCATTTGGTCAAGGCAGCTTTGCCCAATATTGGATGCACAATGGCATGTTAATGGTTGATGGTAAAAAGATGTCCAAGTCGCTGGGCAATTTTTTAATCATTCCTGATTTATTACAGCAAGTACCAGGTGAAGTAATCCGCTTTGCCGTACTGTCAACGCATTACCGTCAACCTCTTGATTACAACACTATCACTACACTATCCCAGGCACACACGGCCCTTGCAGGACTTTATCATGCAATTGATCAACATGATATTTACAGCAATATCTATTACAATGATGCCCCACTTGATAATGATGTATTGTTAGCATTAGACAATGATCTTAATACACCCCAGGCTATTACGTGTCTCTATCATCTGGCTTCAAAAATTAATAAATTAAAAGGCATGCAAAAATTAATGTCACAAGCAACCTTGATTAAGTCCGCAAATTTAATGGGGTTATTAACCAATCCAGCACAACAGTTTTTACAAAACTTGACGGGATTAACCATTACCATTGATGAAATTGACTATATCATCGCGCAACGTAACCAGGCCCGGCACGACAAAGATTATGAGCAAGCCGACAACTTACGTCAAAAACTAATTGCACAGCGCATTGATTTGAAAGATACACTGACATCCACGCATTGGTATCGATTTTAATTGACGTTGTATACAATTATAAAGGCAGATAAGGATTAAGATCAGATGATACATACTTTTTAAAAATTTGAGATTCATTGAAAACGTGTATTGTTTGGTCCATAAAAAATTCAAGTATTGCCAAAATTTTATGATTTAATAATTGTAGATTCTTTATTCTTTCAAATGTCTGATTTTGGTAAGACAAGCTGCCATGAAAAACGTCAGGTAATAGATTGAGTTGGCTATCTAAAATTTTGTTTTGATGACTAATTAAATTATGGAAATAGTTCATTTTTTTAAATGACTTTAAAAAATTCTTGCTCAGACAATTATTACTGTAACCAATTGTAAGCCACAAATTATTAGAATCTGTTTTACTTAAATAACTTACTGTTAAAAAATCTGAGGCCTTCTTAATATTTTCTTTTGAAAAGTTATCAGTAATAAGACATTTTTGTTTTTTTAAGCATTGTAACGTATCAATGTTTGTTATCTCAACTAAGATACTGGGGCTTATGACACATTGATGAAAGACTGATAGGATCGAGACATGGTTTTTTTCCAAATATTGTATGGTATTTTTTATGCACATAGTTGTGCGTGCATTTTTATGAGTTGGATAAGATAAATTTATAACTTGTTCTGTATTTTGTTTAATGTCATTTAACATGCGATCAAATTCTATTTGGACATTAATTACCTTTAAACTTAATATTATAGGATTGAACTTTTCACCCTGAAAACCCATGTTCTTATTTACTATAATACCATCACTGATGTGGGCATTGAAATACTGTTGAATGTGTATGACTGCGCTGTTATAAATTTGAATGTGACGACTATTGTGGGCCAAGTAACAAAAGATGTTTAAAACCTCTTGATGGTCGGCAAAAGTACTAATCGGATTTATTTTTTTTGAACATGCAATATTGAATAAATTCATTTCATTCAATTCATTATATTTAAGAATATTTTGAAAGGATGTAACGCTTGCAACAGGCACATAGACAACGGGCGGAACGCATTTTCTATGTTCAGAGTCATCACTCTGTTCATTAATATGATCTATATTAACTTGGCTCACTGATGCCAACACCATAAAAGTTTGGCACAAAAAAATTAAGGTTAAGCATATCGAGCTTCTAAAATATTTACTCATGGCACATATTCAATTTTATTGATTATGCTTAGTAAAGATATAAAGCAAGCAGGTCAACACGATAATTAAAATATGATTAAATTTTTTCTTAAGTTTTAGATAATAAGGGAATTTTAACAGATTGATCTTAACTTTATTAAAAACATTGGCTCAGTTGTTTTACGAAATACATATAAACATATAAGTTAGTTTTATTATTTATTAGATGCTAACTATTTTTATCAACTTGACCATTAAAAATATTATAAGTATATCCAGCTTGCAAAAAATGATCTTTGTATCCTTTTGCAATGGCATTATAAAAACTATCTAACTTTGTTAAATGAGCGTTTATGAAAAGAGATTTTTCTTCACTCAAATGCTGATCAAGAAAAATCACATTTCTGTTTCTCATAAATTTTTCTCCAGCTCTTTCAATTATATAAGATGTCAAGTTTTTACTTGCAAAATTTAGCATGCGAAAAACATCAACAAACGAATTTTTCTTAACCTGTAAAGAATTTGCCATCGTTTCATAATCAATGAAGGTTGTCGTATTAAGCACCAAATCGTAAAATACATTTGATAAATGTAAATCCCCATGAATAATTGTGTTAAAAGATTTTGTTGAGGAGTTATACTCTCCATACATTAAATGGAACCTAGCAACAGCTTTACCTATGTTGGTAAAATGTTGTAGTACTTTACGTTTTTCGTAGTTAACATCATTACCCTGATCCCCATAATCTCTAGACATAAAATACTTCATTATGTTAATAACAGATTCTCCTGAAGCATGTTCAAATAAAAGAAAATTATCGTCACATATACTTGATTTAAATCTGGCAATAGCAGGATATGTACGAAACGCTTGATAAAGATCTTTTGTTTGATTCAAATAATCTTCCGTAAATGAGCTTAATGTCTGCAGATTACTGTGCTCAGATTTTTTATCTTTTAATTCTTTGCAGATAAATTGTTGCGGGTTATTTTGGGAGTCATTTATTGTAACCTGGTATATTTTGGCAGCATTACTACCAGATACATTTATTGCTAAAATTTTAAGGGATTTATTTTTATAGTTTTCACACTGTGAAAAATAGGTCTCAATAATATTACTTCCATTCAAATAGAATGGTGTATTGAAAATGATTAAACTTAAGATAAGTAATATACTTTTTACGTTCATTTGATACACTAAGTAAATCTAAAGTAAAAATATATCTATTCAGTATATAATGTCAAGAAAATTGAATTTTATATAAAATTCAATTTTCTTGCAAATTCTGTGGCGTTGCCATTTTTTGCAATAATTTTTCATTGATTGTTATAGGGTATTGTTCTTTCAATGAATTAACATATACCATTAACAAATCATTATTATATTGGTTTTGCAAGCCTTGTTGAAAAGCTGCCTTACTATCAGCGTCAGCAGTATTTATATCAGGACGCTTGATGTCAGTTACCTTTAGAATCATCATGGTCATTTGATTATCTGGGCTTTGATTTGGAACAATAATAATTTGGCCCAGTTGCATATCAAATAGGGCTGACATCACTTGTGGCACAAGTGTTAGTGTACTGGGCTGCAAGACACCCCTTCTAGATATCTTGAAAGCAGTCATTTTTAAAGTTTTATTTTGGCTAAGGGCTGCGGCAGATTGTCCAATAACCATTTCTTTGTGTAAGTTTTCTGCTAACCCTTGGGCCAGCTTTATCTGGCGCTCTAACACTACTTTTTGCTTAATATCAGGGTGGGCATCTTTGAAACTCATGGGATGCGGTGCAGTAATTTTCGAGACAACGATATAAGCTGATTGTGGCGCAGATTTTAAGTTTAATAGATAACCCAACGTGTTTTCTTCTTGATCAAAAGCAGCTTTAGTTAATTCACCTGTCCGGTTTAACGCCGTATCAGTATCAGTGATCTGTTTGGCATCCATATGTTCAATGGTTAATTGATATGCCTTGGCAATATCATCTAACGATTTACCATCGTTATAATCTTGCTCAATTGATTTGGATAAAGCTTCGACTTGCTCAAGCACTTTTTCCCGCATAAGCTTTGTGCGAATTACTTGCTGAGCTTGCGCAACAGTCATATCCTTATAGCTGGACTCTTTTTCAGCTTGATAAAATTGCTCAATTTCACTCAAACTTATTGTGGTTGTTTGAATAAACTTTGCATGATCGATGACAAGCACATCAAAGGCACGCATTTGTGGCGCATAAAATTGCTTACGATTTTCACCATAATAAGTCCGCAAATCATCTTCAGATGGCTGCACTGATAATACCATATCATTAATATTAATAGTAAGTCCTTCCAGGCTGCGCACTTGTTCATCCCATCCATATAAAATTCCCTGGTAAAACACTGGTAATTCAATATTTTGCGATAATGCATTAACCAAGCGATCGCGTGCCACATCATTTTTATACTGATTTATGTAATCTTCTTCCCGTTTAAAACCCAAACGTTGAATAAGTTGCATAAAACGTTCTTTGGAAAATAATCCAGACTGATCTTTAAAGATATCTTGGGTTTTAATACCACGGGCGGTAAAGTCATCCGACACATTTACTTGTAATGTATTATTTTCCTGACAAATTAGATCGCGCAAAATCATTTGTTCTAACAGTTGTGAATAAAACTGTTCGTTTTGAAATTCCTGTGGCTTGATTTCCTTATTTAAGCGTACCTGAATTTGAACTATAGCACGCTGCAATTCTGCATAAAAATCACTAGTCTTGATTTTTTGTGATCCAACTTTGGCAATTGTGCCTTCATTGGATACATTCAACATACGCAGACCCTCATTACCCCCCCACAAAAATACAAAGCATAAGGCTAAGAAACCAAAAAATATTTTTGCCCCAAGTGAGTGGCTAAGTTTGCGAAAGAATTCAATCATAGGGGTCAATCATTATTATCAATTGCAAGATCATA
>Ga0160427_10002803_pt1 | contig 10381 bp, 10 predicted proteins | sample SolpanmetagenomL_FD_108194 | JGI IMG/M metagenome (GOLD analysis project Ga0160427, IMG submission 108194) | Solar panel surface microbial communities from Lawrence Berkeley National Laboratory, California, USA - L | ecosystem: Engineered > Built environment > Solar panel > Unclassified ...
ACATAGTGAGAAAGTAGATAGGGAAGGGAAAGGCATCATGATCTTAAAGGAGTTATCGCAAGTAGTGAATCTTGAGGATGAGCTCATGAGAATCATAAACATCGTGTGCTTGGACGACAATACAATACGTACTCTATGCAGTTTGGTGACGCGTCAAAATCATGCTGCTAAGCTCAATTGGTGCTGGAAAGTCACTTCGGATGCGGAAGAACGATGATAAATCAGTTTACATAACTCCAAGGGGAACGATTCGTCTATTCTACAGGTCAACGAATTTCCGCTACAGAGATTGACTACAGAGAACCTGCTTCTCTTTTTGTATGATACAACAATAATAATAATGTAAGGATGGTGATAGTTATAAACTCTGATTGATAAAGGTTATTCATGAATTATCTAAGGCACTTCAGCATCTTCAAGCTGGTGAGAATTGTCTGAAGAATTTTTCGACAATGGATCCAGAACGACTGCGGCGACTATGCATCTCAACAACTGAACCGCTCTTCTAAACGACATACGTTAATAATAAACACCATGTACCTAATTGAATCTATAGGGATACATACTCTTCGTCCGCTGCTTGAGCTTTGAGGATCGACACCAGCTTTCTTTCCAGCCAATATCAGGTTAGAAGAAATAGCGGTTTCTAAGCAACAAACCAAGACTACTTACATCCTTGCCTTTTGACTCGGATGATTCTCGAACCTTAGCTGAAGCATTTGCTCTGGTCTTTTTCGTTGGTATGGGAGTCGGTTCGACTGCTGCGATAGTATTTTCGTTTACTATCCGCTTTTCCTCTTCTAATGTTTCAAGCTGATAATAAAGTCAATCTCAAGCATTTATAAATTGAGTAACCTGCTTAAGAAATATTTAATTGAAGCTTACCTCTAGAAACATAATTCGATCTAGCGATGTCCACGATTTATCTTCATGCTTTAGAAACTTTCTAGTAAGCATCTTTAATCTAGCTTCCTTTTTAAAGGTCCACACAGGATTCACAATATTGACCGATGAATTGCTATCTTCCATGTTTTCAGATCTTGTATTTGTTTCCGCCTCAGAACCACTTGTGACAGCTACATCGGCTGCATTCTTCTGATGAATCTTTTCGCAACTTCCAATATCTGGCGAAAGATCCTTTGTCTCCGTATTTAGTCCCAATTTTGCGACACTATATGCATTTTGCCTCTCATGTGGGCTAAGATCGGCTAGATCATTGTTAAGGTTTGCAAGTTTGGCCCGCTCCCTTCTCAAGGATCTTTCCATCTCTTCAAGGACTTTATGTCGCTCATCGAGCTTCTTTAGGAGCTTCATATTGGCACGCAACCAAGGCTCAACAGATTCAATTCCATCTATTTTAAGACTAAGGAATTCCTTGTTCATGGACGTAAGAATTCTGCCTGTTTTTGCCAAATGGTGATTCAAAACTTCCCATGGACTATCGAGTCTTTCAGGACCAGTTTCTTTCGATGCTTCGTCTAAGAAATCTGATGACATGTTTGATGGCACGAGATTGACAAGTTGGTTTATGGTAAACTTGTTTCTTCTCTTCTTTTTTGCACATGAGACATCCCCTAGTGGGTTTTCGTATGCAGCAGAGCTTGACGAACTCCGACTTTTGACACTTTGATCGGACATATCTTTGTCGACCGAAACTTGTGACATGAGGGGAGGATAACGAGACATTGGAATGGTCGAGTTTTGTAATTCACGTTGTGATATAGAGGAACCGATCGACGATTGGCTTGATGAATTGACTTTGAGGATCGATTTGAGGACCTTAGCTTTCTTCCCTACATCCTTTGTTTCGACAATATCGTCTTTTGTATCCATGGTTGTATGAAAATTACTCCTGCTTCAGCTGTTGAATAGAAGGCGAGGTTGTTATGATTTGATGGATTTGTTGGTGACTTTATTGTGACGTTCAGGTAGATTTGCTTTGTCTGTTATGAGATGAGGACACGAACTACAATCATAGAGAGTGTCAGTAAGTGTCGGTAAGTGCTAGTGATGGATGGATGGATCCTCATGTCACAAGCAAGTTAAGAATTGGGTGCTAGTTACCCATCATAAATCGTTTTGTTGGAGATTGCTACTACTAAGTGCTTCGTATGTTCTGACTGCGTGCAACTTATTAAGGTAACGGATGTTCAGGTTTATTTCGTACTACGCATCAGAGTCTTTATAAACAAGAGTTCCGACACATAGCGGAAGCGACAATACGAAATCGCTTTACTTGTGCAAAATGTATGGTATTTTGAGAGCAATTTAACTTCCTCTGAGCACCTGGGCAGTCAGACATTGAAGATGTTGATCAATTGAATGTTCAAATTGCGTTCTTTAGCCATAGAAAGCACGGTATAAACTTCATGCACGACTTGTATGATATCTGGTAAACTTAAGGTGTCTGTATACACGTTCCCGATACCACAATATTAATATCGAAGAATGTGATTCACAGTGTCGATATCCTTGAATCTGTGCGACTTTATGAACCATTATAAACTAAGGGAGTACATCTTGTTTAGGCCAGCTGAAAAAAGCTTTGTTAGATCAACTGACCACAATAATATAATGGAAGATCAAATTTAAAAAAAAACACAGGCTTCCAATTGTTCAAATGATGAGTGTCCTCGGTATATCTGACTCTGTATGGTATCTTTGTGTGCTATTGTTAACATACAAGAGCTCTGATATTATTGTTGTAAATAAAAACTCGTGGGATTTTTGGAGCAAATGTAAGACGCAGGAACAAACAATCTTACCAAAAGTGCGTAGGTGATGAGGGAACAGACAATCATAATGTGTTTGACAATAAAGAAATTCCCTTGTTGTGGCTGCAGCCAAATCGGGCATGTTAAGTGCTTACTAGGATCTCCCTGCAGCACAATTATCACTAAACTTATTGTCACTATTATTACTATTATTATTATTATTACTATCATATCTGTTATTAATACTAGCGATAAGCATAATAACAAAATATGAATGTCGTCATGGTTCAAACGGTGCTGCATCCCAATCCCAATTCAATCCAATCCTTTTACCACAAAAACACCAAATAAGAAGACTCTGCCAGAATCTCGATTCGCGCATTGACTTTCCCAGGTAGTAAGCATCTTGATTTCTTCTTCTTCTTTTATTTTTATTTTTATTTTATTATTTTCTTTTTATTTTTTGTTTCTCCATATGAAAGAACTTGCAACAATCATCCATCGTATTGTCTTGTTGTCGATTCCATGCCCCTTCCGATCCTGACAAAGTTGGCTGGCATTGGCATCCAACATTGGCATTGTCCTCCTCGCTACCCTAGTGGATACTGGATGAATCCACAAAGACATGACGATGCGATGCGCAAGGACTCTCTCCTTTTGAGATCTCGTCATCTTGATCTTCTCCCAGTTCCACATGCTCTTCCCGTTCCGCCTATCGCGAGCTAGCCTTGTCTCCCTATACAACATGGCATATCGACCATCTGCTTTTTTTCTCTCCTTCTTTCTCTCTCTTAAATCTATCATCTCTTTCATCCTCGTTACCTTATAACACACTGGAGAGCAAAAACTCTTATCAGCACTCCCTATCGTTGGGATAATCAAATCGTTCTCTTCAACAGAGTCAGGTCGCGAAACCTTATAGCATTTGCCGAAAACATGACAAACATGATTGAGTTAGATCTGAGTGACTTTAATATTGTCGTCACCCTCCTGGGTGGCTTCATCACAGTAAACGCTACTTTGTGTTTTTGGTCCTTGGCTCAATTGCTAACCATCAATATCCTTTAGCTATTTGGTCTCGTCAGTTATATACTCAAAGAGCGCTTCTTTATATCAGAAGCACTCATCGCTCTCTTATTTGGAGTAGCGGTCTCGAATCATGGCTTGGGATGGTTTGATCCAATGGATATTGCTAGCAACGACCACGAAAATTTGGAAACAATCACTCTAAACTTCACTCGACTTGTCCTCGCATGTACACTTTTTCTAGCTGGAATCTCCCTACCAGCTGACTATCCGAAGAAACACTGGAAGGATCTCTTGATTCTGCTGGGTCCAGGTTTGTTTATAAAACACCAATAATTACCATTGCCTACTAATTGTCTGTCCTTTAGTCATGACAACCTCCTGGCTAGTCAGCGCTCTGATTATCTTTTTGATTGCACCTGATTGCACCTTTCTCATGTCGTTGGCAATCTCGGCATGCATCACCCCTACAGATCCCGTGTTGTCAAATAGTGTTGTTAAAGGCAAATTTGCCGACGCTCACGTCCCATTTCCAATTCAAACCATCCTTTCTGCCGAGAGTGGAACCAACGATGGATTTGCACTACCTTTCGCAATGATTGCTTTAAATCTAATAAAACTCAGCACGGGCGAAGCTTTCAAGGAGTGGGCCATTGGGACTATACTGTATGAGTTGATTTTGGGAGTTGTCATAGGAGGGGTTGTTGGTTTCGTGGGAAGAAAAGCATTGAAATACGCTGAAGATCATGATTGGGTTGATAGAGAATCCTTCTTTGTTCATGCAGTGTGTCTTGCCTTTTTTGTTGTGGGATTGTGTGGCTTGCTTGGTATATTGAATCGCATCTTTTGTGTGGTGATCCTAAGGCTGACAACTATGCATAGGATCGGGAGATCTTCTAGCTTGTTTTGTTGCTGGTAGCACATTTGCCCACGATGACTGGTTCAAAGAGAAGACGGAAAAGGATTCCCTACAGCCTTCTGTGGATATGTTGCTCAACATGAGCATATTTATGTGGTTTGGCGCTGTTTGTCCATGGCACGAGTTTGTTCGTACTTCTTATCGTAAAAATATTCTGATTTTATGCTAATGATGGTAGTACGATAATGCTTCTGGATTGACTATTTGGAAGCTGATTGGCATCTCTATCCTTGTATTGGTGTTTCGTCGTCTGCCAGCTGTGTGGCTCGCTCATTCTTTTATCCCCGCGATATCAGGTAAGTCAGCTCTTGTTAGACCTCAATCAGCGACATTTCTAATGATCATTAGGACATAGGGAGGCTTTATTTGTTGGATATTTTGGTAAGTGACCCGCAGAGAAACGGGCTAATCACTAGATTTGTACTTACGCCGTGAACAGGTCCAATGGGTGTTGGAGCCGTGTATTATATAGAGAAATCTAGAGAAATCCTCAAGGAGGTACCTGGAGAGACTGCCGAAAGGACCTCTGAGCTTATTCGACTTATCGTGTGGTTTGTTGTCATTAGGTTTGTTCTTGTCCTCCTCCTGTAAGCATGACGAATGCTAAACAACAAATAGCTCGATAGTAGTGCATGGCCTCTCTATTCCATTGTTGGAATTGGGATTCAAATTCAACATGGAAGAATCAGGCGTGTCTGAAATATTGCCCGAAATTGTACCAGCGACCCTCCGCAGCTGGTGGTCAAGCCTTCTCGGTAGAAGCAGAACGGTAGCAGACTCCTGGCAGGAGCAAATTGATGATTCTGAGCATCAACGATAAAAGAGGATGGTAGAGCTGATGGTATATAGCTTTTGCCTTCCCACAACGATACTCCTACCTGAACCCCAGCACCCTCCATACATTATTCTGCGACAAAGGAAAAGCACTTTTGTGGGAATTTTTACCTTGTGTATATATATTTATTTTGAGAGAAAAAATAAAGGTTCATGGTTGGACTTAGATGGCTTGCGGGTATGGGATTCTTTGTGTTTGTTGTGATAAAAGGTAAGATAGACTTTAAGAGGTTTTAGTGAAGCCTAATCTCGCCAAACTTCCAGGAATAATATCTTTTCATGTACATAATCGTAGATATATTCCTCTTTTAAAAATAAAAAAGAGTCGAGAAAAATACCTCAAACTTCAGCCATTATTGTTGCGTTTGTCACATACCTAAATACCTCCACGACAACTCTTTATCCCCTTTAAACAATCCGTCGACCATGATTTTACGGCTATAGCCAGGTAGTACATCTATAGCACTCCCAGAAATATGAATTCCAATTCTCTCTTCAAATACCAACCCCTTGACAGGTTTTTCTGCACTAATTGTAATCGCTCCTCTTGATATGTCCAATGATACCTTCTCTGACTCCGATCTCCTTTCGGGTAAAGAGAATTCGACTTGTAAACCTCTATCCTCGAAGGAAAGATATTTCAACGGCTGCGGCCAATCAACATCAAGACATGATAAAGTCTCATTGCCATCATCATTGTCATCAGCAAAACTTAGTATGGCAGCCAAAACATGAGGCTCTATTGACTGATTGTCAACCACACCAGTAAACACTTGACTCGTCGTCCCATTAGGCACAATTCTAATATTATCCTTAATCAATGGTTTGGAAACATCTTTGCCAGTCTTGATCGATATAAACCGAATCTCGAGGCTACCTATAACAGGCTTCAATTTCGAACTTACGATCCACGCCTCCCACGGCGTTTGTGCTGGTGGCCGAGCATGAGATTCGCTCCAATCCCAATGATGTCTCTGGATACCAACAGCGATAGGTGTGAGGGCGTTGGCGATTGTATAATATGCTGGTTTTTTGCGGAGATAGTAATCGACGAGAGACCAAGAGATGGTTGGCCAGCAGTCGTTGAGCTGCCAAACTAGGGCACCTCCGCAGAGTCGAGAGTCTCCCCACTGTTTACGCCAGCCGCGGTAGGCGTATGCCATGGCTTCTGATTGTACAAGTTGACTAAGATAAATGTAGCCCTGGGGATTTTCGTTAACTATAATCACGTGCAAGAATAGAAAAGGAGGAAGAAAAGGAACATCGTGGAGTCTGTAGTATGGTGTAAAGGCGAACACATTCGCATTACGCACCTCGAAATCTTCAACTGTTCTGAAATTCTCCACCATATATGTCGCAATTCTACGTTCATGACCAGCAGCTTTGTTGTGAAAATCCACTGTTGATGATTGTTGGTAACGTTCAGATACGTTCCCGTTCAAAAAAGCATCAATTGTTTGTATATGAGGAAATCCTATGTTGAGTATTGAACGTTTTATTTAGTCTAAAGTTAGTCTTCATACGTGTACATCCATTGAAATTTGGTAGAACACAACTTACCTTCCATACCAAACTCGCTATTGAAACGACCTCCCAGTTTATCGTAAATTTGATACTTTTCTTGTGTACCATGCCATACTGAGTAAGAGTTCGGTGATCAGCACACATATATGACCATGTTTCATTGTTTTTCATGTTGATAAATACCATTCCATTGATGCATGTCTCCAGCTGTTGGGTCCGTAGTCTTCTTTCCACCTCCACTCCATGGACTTCCGGGATGATAAGCAACATTATTGCTTTCCTTTTCGACAATATCAGGAAGGAGTTTCTCATAAATGTATCGTGCTGGGAAATCTGTCCTTTTCCAGTTTTCCTCATTTTTGTCATCGTAGTTGTAAGTAAGCCCATTGGATTCAGCCAGTTGGTAGTCCTCATTATTGCCCGCATAAATAACAACACATGGATGGTGTCGTAAACGTCGAACATTTTGCGTTGCTTCATCTTTGATAGATTCTAGGATGTCGTCAAACGCTGGATAGTTTCCGCAGCCAAATAAAAAATCGGTCCAGACCAGTATACCTAAACTATCACAAGTATCATAAAAGGCATCGTCTTCATAAATTCCTCCTCCCCATACCCTAAAATCAATCAGAAAAATGAATTTGTGATGAGAAATATATAATAGTACACGAACCTTATCATGGTTTGATTACCACGTACAAGCAACTCCAACCACTCCTTATATCGTCCTTTGGACATACGTGGTAGAAAACTATCTCCAGGTATCCAATTAGATCCACCACAAAAGACATCCACACCATTAATTCGAAAATAGAAACTTGATCCATGTTTGTCGCTTTCTTGAACTAACTCTGCAGTTCGTATACCAATTGATTTTGTCTGCCTATCCAGAACAATGTTGTTGGTACAGAGTTCCACGGTGACTTTGTACAATGGCTGGTCGCCATATCCATGGGGGTACCATAGTTGAGGATTTGGTCTGAAAGTTTTGTGAGATTAATCGTCAGACAAAAGAGAAGTCACCTATCGAGGGGTTTACTCAAGACAACTCAAACTTATACATACACTACAAGCGTAACGACACGTGCTTCATTGACAGATATCTTTTTAGAAACGTGAAAACCAGACGAATCTGTGATTGATATTTCAAGTGTCATCTCGTCTACGCTGAAAGCGCTTGAGATTGATGTGTTGATCTTGACGATGGCTAAACTATGATCTTCGGTCACAGATGTATCTATCGCCATTGTCAAATGAGCAGTTATACTCTCAAGAAATATCCCTCTCCATGGCCCACACGTCATCAGAAAAGGACCCCAATCCTTGATTTGCTTGTTAGCGGATCTGACCTTGACCAGTTTGTTTTACATTTCACAAGACTCTGGGGGAGATTTTACCCACGACCAATGATATTGAGCTTTCCTCACAGCTAGCCTGGCACTTTCCCCATTCCAACGTAGCCATTTATGGTCTGTATATTTGGCCTTGATTTCTCGAGCTTTCAATAATGCAGATTCGAAATGGATGATTATCTCATTTTGCTCTCCATAATTGAGAGACGCAGTGATGTCTACACGATGCGAGACGAACATATTATCACTCTTCAATACCTGTTTTCCATTTAACAACACTGTTGCAAATGTATCCAGACCCTCAAATACTAATATGTACTGCCGCATTTTGAGCTGTGTTGGTCCTGTAAAGGTCTTCATGTATGACCAGGATTTCTCCCCAACCCATTCTGCGAAGAGTTCATTCTTTTCAAGAAAAGGGTCTTTTATACTTGAAAACATTAAACTGTCAGAAACATCATTGCGCAAGTCATGTTATTTATATTTTAGGTGTCTATATTTAAAAATGACAAAAGCGAAAGAAAGTGAAGGGAAAAAAAAGGACACTTACATGTTGTGTTTCATCAAGTCAAGATGAATGTTTGTAGGGAATTGTGCCACATCTAACCATTCTTTGACCACCAATTCTCCATCGCTATCTGAATTTGATGACTGTTTAAATAACCAATCTTTGTCAAGTGTCCATGATTTCCCGTCATTTGTAGACATGTCAGAAATGTCTTCTAACGGGGGTTCTACACGTAGTTGCATGATCGAAGTTTCAATGTCAAGTATCAAGATTCACTGATGCTGCTGCTGCTACTAGATTTGTGAATGTTGTGTCGAATGCGGGGAGAGAGAGGGAGTCAAACCTAGTGTCATTGAGTTTGATCTCATGGATCCACCCAGACATTTTGTGAATTTGTCAAACAAACAATTAAATCCAGGCAGCCTAGTAGCGAGTTAATAACCAGACCCAGCTTGAGTGGCAAAGAACGATTAGTTAGATTAAAAGACATAATGGTATCAACTTTCGACTTGTGCATTATACCTAAGTACTTAGTAGGTATACAAACAGTGTGTTTTTGTCCACCTCGATAGCCAACAAATGTATCAAAATCATGTATACTGTGTATATTTCACAAATGTTGATCAAGATTACCTACAACAACAATCTAAACTCAACCGGGAGCCACAAGAAAGATGATCTATGACATCTATTATTCTAACAAATGCAAATATATTGTACAAATTTGACATCCTAATGCTATGCAGTAACACAAAAAGACTCCTAGATATTAATTCTCTTACAAGATGCAGTAGCGGAAATTCTATGTTTGGTCTTATGGTGTTTGAGTGTCGATAGCAATCGATTCGACCTCTGTTGGAGTCTCACCTGAAGTCGCAAGCTTCTTTCGCTTGGAGAATTTACCTCTCGCCTTGACTTCGTCATCCAGAATTGGCAACACTTTAGTTGCATGAAGAACATAGCCTTCACTTCCACCTCTGCTCGTCATGAGCGGATGAGTTCTAGACGGCAATGCTTGGAAACGTCTCACTCGCGAAGTATGGATGGTCGGGGCAAGAAGTAGCGATGGGTCTACAGGAAAGTCTCTTGTGGCTTTATGTGGTGTGAACGCAGGTAGAAGATTGCTGTGCTGATCGTCTGATGCAGTTTCCACGTCAACATCCATAGCTTGAGATTTTCGCTTCATAAATTCGGTCCGCCGTATAGTGTTGTACCAATCAGCCACCTCGGCTACTGGCTCAACATGTGGTGAGTATACGACAAGTTGTCCACTGCCACGAAGAAGTGGAACTACAGCGTTGAGTACGCCGGAGAGCTCCATGCCTGTAGCAATCACGACGCCATCAAACCCACCACTCCGGGTGTCTGAAACTATTTTCATGGACCGCTCCCACTTCCGCAGCCGGCGGTAATAAGTTGTGCGCTTGTTGGCGTTCCAAGCCTGAATCTCCTCATCCGGAACTATTTCTGGGGGCGGAAAGAGTGTTGGGTCAAGTTCTGGCGA
>Ga0160427_10002804_pt1 | contig 10381 bp, 12 predicted proteins | sample SolpanmetagenomL_FD_108194 | JGI IMG/M metagenome (GOLD analysis project Ga0160427, IMG submission 108194) | Solar panel surface microbial communities from Lawrence Berkeley National Laboratory, California, USA - L | ecosystem: Engineered > Built environment > Solar panel > Unclassified ...
CTAAAATTACGCATTGGTCGTTTCAAACAAGTGACGGAGCAGAAATGGTTTCTACCAGGGAAGTTGAGATGTTACCAGGAACAGAAGTTATGAGAGAAGCTGGAAATGGACATCACTTTGTACATGCAGAAGGCTTGCGGGGTCATCATGAATTGGATTTGATTCTGGTACCACAACCTTCAGGCTCTTTGCATGATCCTTTGGTACGTAGATCCTCGATTGTTTATGCGATATATTCACAAAAAGACGGCCAAATTAAGACGAGGATATTGTGCTAAAGTATCCTAGAACTGGTCACGATTCTGGAAAGTTGCGGTTATCTTAAATCAAACATTGTTCGTGATTACTAGTATCTTGACCCCACTTGCTATTGCCCCTTTGACACCCATATTCATGGCTGAATGGGGTAAGAGCGCTTCGAGTATAGCCATCCTGGTAAGATCTGTTCACTGCACGCTCTTGAATCATTAGTTTGTTTACTTATCCATTCGTCAAAGAAAATCTTATTATCTAACTCTTGATGCGCTAATATTTTCACAACTTGTGTAGACCGGTGCTGCTGTTCTCTCCCTCGGATATGCCAACTTCATTATTATCCCCTTCACAAACATCTTTGGACGGCGTAGCGCGTCTCTCATATGCTGCCTCCTTTGTGTCGCAGCAAACATCTGGCAGGCAGTGGCAAAATCCTACGGCTGTTTTCTCGGCGCTCGTATTTTGAGTGGTAGCGGAGCTGCAGCCAACGAAAGTATCATGACGGTCGTAGTCGCTGATGTCATGTTTTTGCATGAACGTGGTACTTGGATGGGACTCTACTTGTAAGCTCTATTCTACACACTGAGAAAGTACATGACAATGGTTTATACTTATTTTTTCTCCCTCTATCTAGTTGGGCTTATTTCCTTGGTCTTTTTATTGGACCAATCATGTCGGGAAACATCGCAGCAAGATTATCGTGGCGATGGTTTTTCTGGGTAAGCTTACTATTTCATTAAGTGACAGTCTATGGAGACAGTATATAGAGGGATCTCATGACAAAAGGCGTAAGAGAATGTTCGCTGATCAACGTCTCATAATCTCTATAGATATGCACAATTCTCCAAGTTGTCAATTTCTTGACAATGCTCCTGACCATGCCAGAGACTAAGTTCTCACGACACCCATCCTCATCGAATATTGAACCATCTAGAGAGTTGCCAACAGATACCAAAGTGTACCTCCAGGAGGTTGAGGAAAAGGCCTCCTCTAATGTACCTGCTCCTAACCTCCTACACAATGGCCGGCCTAACCGCCACCAATTCGCCCTCATCACGTCTCCAGACACTCATGCCCTCAAAAATATCTTATACGATGTCATTACTCCAGTCCGTATCCTTTTCATCCCCATAATTCTCTGGGCGTCTCTTTCCATGGGTTTCGCCGCCAACCTACTTCTAGATACAAATTTGACACAAAGTCAAGTGTTTGCAGCCCCACCGTACAACTTCTCGCCAGGGAGCGTTGGCCTATGCAACCTTGCGTTTGTAGGCGGGGGTATATTAGGTCTCTTGACTGCTGGACCTCTCTCGGATTTTGTATCTGCTTGGGCGACGAGAAGGAATGGGGGCATACGAGAAGCAGAGATGCGGCTACCTGTGGTCTTGATATACGCTGTTGCCTGTCTTGTTGGAAGTTTGGTAAGCATACAAATACATACTCATTCTCATCCTAATATGCAGGCAGATGGGTTCTAATATGGGATGGTGATCATAGGTCATAGCATATGGTTATCAAAACAAATGGTCTTGGGAAGTCATCATCATCATAGGTTATGGACTTGTTGGACTTCAAGTAGTCTCTATACCCACAATTGCAATCAGCGTAAGTGTTTGCTATGTTATAGTGTCGTCTTAAAATGCTTGTATACAGTGCATACATTTTGTTCTATAAGCTAACAAGAAGGCTTTTCTGACTTTCAACAGTACGCAGTTGACAGCTACAAATCGGTCACCGGAGAAATTATGGTCATTGCTACGGTCTGCAAAAATTCATTCGGTGTATGTTTCCGTATCTCTTCTCTCTTCATCGTTCCTTTACATCGTTTCGACAGCTCTCAACCAATAGAGACAAGCAACAAGATGAACATATACCTACACTGGGTTTTATATGATAGAACAATTCGCTAACTCTTTATCATTTTGTTTTTGTTTTGGCTTAGTTTGGGATGACATACTACATCAATGACTGGGCTGTCAGAGACGGTTTCATAGGTCCAGTAATGCTCGTGGGTGGACTCACATTTGGCGTTTCAACAATAGGCGCCCTTATATTCTATTTCTTCGGAAAGACGTTTCGGCGTTGGAGCAGCGGGTCAAGGATACACAAGCTTAATGTTTAGACATGTAATTGTACATATGTTGCTTTCTGTCATACATGATGTTTCTGATCGAGTACATGCTTTATCGTATTAGTCGGCGTTTGCTTTTCGAATTGTCGTTGAAAAAAATGATGGAATAAATTAGCTGGAGACCATATCCATTGCAATACAATCGATAAAGTATTTGGATTGTTGAGTTAACTCCAACCCATGTCGTCACTCATTAATCAAACAAAGATGACAGAGAAGCGTGGAGGTGTCTTTTGTTGTTATGTCAAGGTGAGATGCTGTCGTCTCGCTCGTTTTCGAAGACACTCCTTAAGCACGTTTCTTGAAACAAACGATATAGTACTGGGTTCCTACTATAGATATCCAAAACACTTGAAGAATAGTATTTAATCATCGTCTCTGATTCGTTAGCTATTCTAATGACCGCCCAGAATCGCTTTTCGTAACTTAGGGACAATTTGCCACTAAGACTACCTAGGTACTTCGGAGAACAGATAGAAACTGGAAAGCAATATATATCAAGCACAGAAATTAGATGCCCATATTATTATAGACCATACAATAACTCCCCCAGTCGTATATGCAAAATAAACATAAATCATCAGACATTTTTCGACTAGCACCATGTAACAAGAAGATCGCTCAAATTACAATCAAACAAACCCAATTGTGAACGAAGATAATCATCCAAGCAAAATGCAATTTACATCATTTCCGACCCCAACTTATCTTCCTCGAGTGTCGTGGATGATCTCCTGAAGGTTCAGGAATGATATCCGGCGAGACTTGACCACCAGTAATCTGTGGAGTGTCCAAACCAGACACTGCAGGTGACACTACAGGACGTGGAGATGTGGGTCCTGATGGTGACCGCGATGGGAGATTTGATCTTTGCGGTGACGGAGCAAAGATACTCGGTCTCGATGAGGAGCGGGAGAGGAAACTAAAGCTGGAAGAACCTTGGTTTGTGAGTGGTGGTCGCGTGTTTGCGACTGGAAGATTTGGAAGTTCATGAATTTGAGCAGAGATACCAGGTACTACATGACCAGGAACTGGTCTCAGATCCTCAATGAAGCTACTCTTCTTTTCGTGGCCAATAGCTCGACTATCAAGCTCGGCGACGATTTGTGTATCTAATCAAACATTTAGATATGTCCGGAAATAAGGTGAAAACGGTTACACTTACTTGGTAATTCATGACGTTCGACACCACCAAAAGGCAGAATATGACTACTTCCACTAAGAGACGCTCCATGTTGAGGAGTAGCTGGATAGCTCAGAGGAGAGACGGTGGACATGTTGGGATTCGGACTTGATGGGTTCCAACCCTGCTCACTCTGCACACCACTGCCGGCTTCGGGCGATACCTGGCGCAACCAGCTGTGAAGGCGATTTGGCTTGTTCTTAGGATCTGATGCAATGTACGTGGTGTCACTTCGAGATGAAGCAAAGGCACGCTTCTTCTTCATATACAAGAATATGCCGCATCCAATGGCCACTAATAGCACTAATCCGATGATTGCTCCAACTAAAGGCCATACGTAACCTGGAACGCTAGATCCGGGTTTTGCCGGAGCAGTGCTTGAGGTAGAAGCAGGACCAGTGGATGTTGCGGCTACTGATGCATAAGGATACCATGTAGGTACTGTGGAAGTATAACTCTTGGCAAAAATGGATTGTAGATTAGAATTTGCCCATTGATTGGTGGTCTTTGTGGCACTGCCATCAGCACTTTTCTTATCGTTAGCCTTTTTGTCGCATCAAAGAGTCTGTATGGGTACTACACACTTTCCACCAATAACACTATAAACAGAACTAGGAACTTGATATTTATTGTATTGGGCTGGATCGTAACCGTTCTGGAACGTGAGATTATTCAGGTTAAAGACTTTGACTAAACCATCGCTCAAACATTCGGGACCAGGAGCAGAGCGGCCACCGATCACAAACATTTGATCAGGCAAGACCTTCAAACAGTTGTGACCGATCCGACCAGTGGCGAGACCTGTGTCGCTATACACCTTGATCCAAACGAAGCTTGGAACCGAAAGCACGTAAACATCGCCGGAATAAACACCTCCTACGGTGCCCGTCTGACCATTGTATCCGCCATATACGTATATCTGAATTTGTTAGTAAATACAGATATGTTGTCGCAAAAGAATGTTACCTGGTGCGATGAACCATCACTTGAAGATGCTACTGTGGTGCAGTGCTTCGTGAGACCGTAGGGAGGGATATCACCTGTAGTATTTTGGAGGTACCTAGACTAGATGAGATTCGTCCATACATATGGAAGAGAAAAACTAACCAGTTGGATGAAGCGATATCGTACACTTCCACTGATGCTACAAAACTCTGTGCAGTATTTTCCTGATGAATTTTGGTCAGTAACACAAATTGAGCAACGAAAAGTAGCTTCTTACTGATTCATTAACTTGAGCCTTACTTGGTGGAGCCAAATCTACACCTCGCATCCAATCAGGCCAGAGGACACCACCCACGACAATCAGAACACCCTTGTCGCCCACAGGAACATAGACCATTTCTGGATCAACTCGTGGTCGGGCGACACTGGAAGCAGTTTCGTTTGCCCATTTAAAGTGAAGTTGGTCACTCATATCGACAGATACAAGTTGGTGGCTCGTGATATTGGCGGTCTCCGCTACATCCACAGCACCCGGTCCCTTAATCGTTCCCCATGTATTACTCTATTCAATGTATCAGCACTCTCCAATTTTGCCTAATCTGAGTTCTTACATGTAGGCCAGAAAAGTAGTAGCTTGTGTTCAGCTCGCGAACATTAACACCTGCCCCCGCAGCGACATTGATGTTGACGCCAGATTCTTGTATGTCCGCTGTCGAGTAACCCTGTGACCATGTTCGCGTTTGACCTTGTAGGAATTCTTCGTAAACTGGAACCTGATTGCTGCTTAGATCTCCCAAAGCAGACTCGGAGTAATCTTGAAGTCCACCATACAAAATGAAGTTGTAATCGTTGGCGAACATAAATCCATCATATTGAGTAATAGTCGTTCTTGAGATGTTGCCAAGAATTGGCGGATTTGATGGGCTCGGTCCAGTTTGGAAAGGCGTGTTTAGACTCAGAGAATATGTATATCTAACTTGGCCTATACATGTCGATAATGGTAAGTATGTTGTCTTTATAGTCAAGGTCTTTTGTTGTGTGGATTAAGATGGTTGTTGTTGATAATGGTGTTGTTCGTCTGTTCGTCGACTGGAATGTAAAGATTGACGCAAGGGCGGAATGCCAATACATACCCTGATTTTGAGCTGGTGACAATCCCCCACTACTCGTCTCTATTCCGTCTACCAATTGACCGCCATCAATAAAAATGGTATCTCGTATAAGGGCGCCTATATAGAGATGGAAGAGTCAGTTTTGAGGAGACTGTAAAGAACGATTTTTCTAACACAGTTCACAATGAACAACATACTCTGAGGGCTACCCCAATAGCACACCGGTTGATACGATGCTCTATCTCGTCTGTAAAGTTCTGCCCCACGCCGACTTGGAACTCCTACAACAACTGCTGCGTGCGCGACAAGAGCAAGCGTAAAACTTGTTAGAGTCGACTTCATAATCAGTCTGTTTACCCTCTGTCAAAGCCAAACAACTCGAGACACGGTTTTGTCGATTAATATATAGGTCGGAATTTTGTGGTTTACTGTTACTGAACGGCTGAGACTTGGTTGGTGGGTGGGTACAAAACGTCCAAGCTGTCAAACAATGGCGACCTCTGGTTCACGACGGCAAAGACGATGGCTTGTTTTTCGTGGAATGTCCTTCTCATCAATGGATGGTGCAAATAATGCAAAGATGAGTATGTATGGATTGGGATCAAGCAGAGATTCGCATTTTCTTTGGTTCAATATTTACAAAGGATCGCAGCAACCATGTTATTCAAAATGGGGTCTTGTCGAGCGGTATTGGTATCTGCGATACAGCCAGTGCAGTCCCTCGCATTTCTGTGGAAGTTAATCCATGTGCTGTATCTCCTGTGCTATGCCGTACACTCTCACACCTTTTTTTATTTATTTTATTGCACTGCACAAGCACATCACCATAGCAGAGCACATCACATCGCCTCACACCCACACCCACACCTCTCTCTCTCTTTATTTCCACCTCTCTCTTTCTCTCCATCTACTAAGTATCCAGGTAAGACACATCTTTGTCAACAGCAAGTTGTTCACTTTAGCAAAGTGAATCACCCTACTTTGCTTAGCATGTTCCATTTGAAGACATCTCTACGCCTCACTCACTTCGGATGTCGCTGGAGATGCAACAAAATAGAATGAAATAAAGGACAACCATTGCCTGTCACAACACTTGGTACTATGGTTCATTTTGAACTTCTGGCACTTTCATCTCGTGATTATCACGACATGGTTCACTTTGGGAAAAAAATTCCATAACTTGGCTCTCAGCTCCAAATAAAAAAACTTAATTATCGTTGGATCTTCTCAGTCAGCACACTTAATTGCTCAAAGGGTATTTGAAATACATTCAAAAGCTTGAAAATGAGTTGTCTATCTACAACACTCACCGGGAAAAAAAGCCAAGAATCAAATTGGTACTCATGGAAAGGCGCCTCTCAATCTATGGAAGACTTTTTTCCCTTTCATAGTAGCCTTATGCAATGGACTTCTCTACCTGTCTGTCTTTCAAAGGGCTACTGAATATAACTTGGTACAGTGATGGACTGTACATGGGGCATACTAACTAAACTATTTTCTTCTTCCTGTTCTGGTAGTTTTGTCCACTTTTCCCGAGGAGTAAATGAACGAGTCTTTCAGGAAAAACTTTTAGTTGGGGAGCTCGGTTATCATTTGCCTTTTTCTTTCTTCCACACCCTCGTTATAATTTTCTATCTTATCATCATCATCATCATTTCTGGACCAATGTTAATGGTCCCACACAAATCTCCCGAGCTGCTGTGTGGGACTTTACACAGCTGAGAGGGCAACCGAGCTGCCATTTTCCCATTGGGCTCAAGCCATGGACATGGTATTGTCTACCGTGACTAGCAACGATACCATGGAAGTTGCTTACTGCACTTTGCTGCCTTTTTACGTATCTCACCTTCCCAACCATAACACATGAGGGATTAAAAGTGCCATGTCAACTGGCGTTATCGAGGCTACCCTCTTCAAGCAGCTGGATCGCACTGCTTACAATGCCATTTTGTTCGGCTGCGGCTCGACCGTTGCTCTGCAGACAATTCCGCAAATCTTTCTTGACCGGAATCTCCATCTCTTTTTCCTACCACTATGCAATTCGTCAAACATGGTCGTAATAAACAGAGACAAATTACAAGGACAGCTGTGCCTAGCTAGTTACTAGCAAGAGTTCTTCGCACTATCATCCTAGGTAGGTATATCTATCCCTCTATAGATCTACTGTCTTACGTTTTTATGAACAATATTCTATTCTTGAAACATAAGACTAGGACCACAAGGGCAAAAAAGCGCGTCTTTTACCAGCAGGTGTGACAAGCACTTTGTCACAATGGTTCCCTATCTTTCTCGCTTAATTTTATGGTGAATCATTAACGGCATCTACTATACTTAATCGGGATACTTTTAGCTCCATTGGTAGAGTAAGTATAGAGCTTGTGGGAGGGCACGTTCAGCCCCACTTGCGTATCGATTTAGCAAGTCTTGCATGCACAATATCCAGCCACCACCACAGAGAACAGGGGTACAATTGGCTAACCTCTGTTTCCTTCCCCAAAATCACGATGACGCTAACTATTATAGTGACTAGCTCGCTTTCATATAATGTGATAAATCCATTATTGCTGCAACTTTTAGACAGTTTCCGAGCCGAGAACCTGAATGTGGTGGGATCTCAATGCACAAGGCTACGAAAGCCATGTGCGAGGTACAACATAGTACCTTTATACACCGAGCCAAGCAGAAATTGAACACCCTTTGTGCATGATTGTTGAGATCAGTCCACCATCAACTCTTTGCTGTCATCATTTGGAAGAAAAAAATATTGGTCTGTGCGAAGCATAAGCAATGCTGTATTTCGACCATCAACAACGATGGATCATGTCTCGCCTAAGACATGTCAAGAGAACTACGTATCAGAGAAAAAAATCATGGAACTCTCTTGAGGTCACAAATGACCATGGTCTTGGTACTGAGTACGTGTGCTAGGGCGAAATACTCAAAGAAGAATCTCCACCACGATGTGGTTATCTGGCCCTGGTGCACACTTTTTGCGCTAATGCAAGGCTTTGTGTTTTTGCATCTTCTATTCAGTTTTTTCAGAGCCTCGCGGTCTTATCCCTGCACTGTGATGCTGCACTCGAGCATAATGCGGTGGCACAAAGGTGTATCCGCAGGGACGTAGGTCTATGCTGAATTTAACTGACAAGCATAGACTTAATGACTACTTCTTATTCTGTCTTTCCGCTTCTTTCAGTATTTTCCACGATTTCAGTTCCTTCTTGTTCAATTCTCTCTCACCACTTGACACCAAAAACATTAGTAATAGAGTTCACTCGTTATTCTCTATTTATTCAACATACAGCACATTTCCTATATGCTAATTGAATACTAATTGAAACTGATTTTTTAAGAGCAAGATTCTGCTTTACGAAAATCATATACATTATTTTCGGTACAAATTGCACATTTAAACTAGACCTCGAAGAGAGTTTGAGAAAATGGTGCGATTTGCATCATACGCTCTTTTATCTTTGGCATTCTTTCAAGGAAGTGTTTTTGGTAATGGAGTGAATAAAAGGCAAACAAGTGCAGATGGCGGGACCCCAACGGATTCTGTGTACGGCCCTACGCCAGCCGATTGTAGTACTCAGACTGTGACAATCACAGCTAGCGCACCAACAGTCACTACCACAGTGACAAACAGCAATGATGCGTCTCCATCAATAGTTACAGTGACCGCATCTGCCTCGACAGTCACTGTCACAGCGTCTAACGACGGAAATTATGGAGGGGGGCCAGCATATACTACAATAACGGAGCCCGCCTCTACTGTGACTTATACAACAACAGAAAGTGGAGAAGCATATGGTGCAAAGACAATATACTCGACAGTGACAGCTACTGTAACGCAAAACGGAGGTTATGGGGGACAAACACAAGCAACAACAATTTATTTGACAACAACAAAGCGTGCCACTACTGTTACATCTACTATCATTTCTACGACAACAGAACGGCCTTCCACTGTCACATCTACTGTGATTTCCACAACAACACAAGATGGTGGATATGGCGGATATGGTAATAGTGTGGTTACAACTACAGTAACTGCACCTGCCGGTACAGGTGGATATTATGGTGATGGAACTCCAATTACCACAACAGTTACTACAACTGAAGAAGGAGGTTATGGTGGATATGACGTTACTGTCACAGATACAGTCACCACGATACAGAAAAGCAGGACCACCAGGACGGTCACTACTACCGCAACTCAAACTACTTCTGTCCCATACGAGGTTGATGTGACTTGCACGACTACTCAATACGATACAGTCACAAGTTCGATCACCCAATACAATACTTCTACAGTTACTAGTTCGGTCACAGCTACCGCAACTGCCACAACTATTTCTGTCACAACTACAACAAATTTCATAACTAGTGTATCAACGGAGAAAGATACGATTGTTAGCACTACCACCGATACGACTGTGTCAACGAGCTTGTCTAGCTACATCGTAACATATGTGTCGACCTACATTGATACTGTCACTGACACCGTCACCGACACCAGAACATCAACCTTGCCAGGCACTACCATTTTGACCACGTATACGTACGAAACAACGCGACTATTGACCGCTACGAGCACAGTCACTAGCACCACCACAGCTGTCAGTCTAGCGACAGTAACGGAGAGTACAACGGATTATGCAACAAGCTACTCGACGGATCATACAACGGATTATGAGACTACAACAAGTGTAGTGACTAGTGTTGATACTTCAGTAATATACTCTACATTTACAA
>Ga0160427_10002805_pt1 | contig 10380 bp, 11 predicted proteins | sample SolpanmetagenomL_FD_108194 | JGI IMG/M metagenome (GOLD analysis project Ga0160427, IMG submission 108194) | Solar panel surface microbial communities from Lawrence Berkeley National Laboratory, California, USA - L | ecosystem: Engineered > Built environment > Solar panel > Unclassified ...
CACCGACTCTGGAAAAGGTCTATCAAAGAGTCTTATCATGATACTACACACCCAAAGATCCCCAAAAGCCAAAAACAATTCACCTTCTTCCTCGCTCTGGAATCAATTCATATCCTTCTTCCATTGGTAAATACCATGCTGACAACGCGACCAGTCCAGCTGCCACAAATGTAATACACCACGACACAGTAGTGAATATCCATGAGAGATCCAAATGCCATCCCACAAAGAATCGCTCGTCGTTGTCAAATAGATACGACACAAGCGACATTGCAGTACATTGAACGACGGAGTTTAATAGGAGGATGAAAGTGAGTATTCTCCATCTATTCAGAAAAGTTAATCAAGACTATTAGTGCTCAAATATCTTATACTGATATGATCCCAAACAGGACCACATCTTGTACAAACAAGAACAAGAACAAATATGCAAGTCTGTAGAAGGGGGAAGGAAAAAAAAAGGTTTAAACATTATACAGGTCAAGAGGAGGACAATAAGGGAGCTGGGAAAACAAAAGAAACTTACCCAGTCTTCCTCCTCTCCTTCCCTCCAATAAGGATAATTGCATATGACGCTATCGATACAAACCCAATGACCACAGATAACGTCATGAGAAACCCTGTGGTTCGCCACATACTACAGAAATATCGATCGCTGCCATCACAGTCGCTCTTCTCTGGAAATGGCTGACAGTCTCCATTGTTGAGAGATGAGCAACGTTTGTGGAGACCGTACGAGTAACTGATATGACCGAGGGGCTATAATATATACGTTAGCTCCTTTGATGGTTCTAAAAGTCGTTGTACTTTCTTTTCTCTTTATGTATTCTTTTGTTTTCAATACGGTTATGATGTGATATAATACAGTATATTATAAAACAAATTCACGCTTTTTTCTTGAAAAGAGAGAAAGGAAAAAAGAAGGGAGAGAAACATGAGATCATCCAGCAGCGTTTCTTTCCAGAAAAAATATATGCTAGAAGAACCGCATGAGCCGCAAAGCAAAGTGCAGGATAGCGCAGGCTTTTCATTCTTGTGTTTAATTGTGCTATTATATTGCGAAGGGTTGGGCGATTTTATCAATACTAAACAAAACGTACCGAATCACTGCTATATGTAACCCACCGCGGTATGATGATTGCAGAAATCGTCAACGCCGTTGCTAAATCACACGATAACAAAGATTATTATTAGCCACAGAATACTGAGGGGAAAATAAATGAACATGCAACTATATCTTCTTGATTTTATGTCCTACAATCTATTATTTTTATTCGGAAATCTTACCTGCAAGTGTTGTCAAAAGACTCGCAAAATAGACAATTGCTCGAGTCATCTTTTTTCCTCTTTTGATTTTTGGCAGCTATTGCTAGCTAGCGAGCAGCGAAAGTCGCAAACAAATGTCCTCAGCTCTTAATGGCAGATGTCGGTGACTAGATATATGGACCCTCTCGTTCGGATTATCAGATGGTCGATGACTCGATCACAAAGACGACGGCGGCGATGAATATTGAACGGACGAAGACAATAGCGACAAAAACCAAGAGCTTGACATTGATGATGTGCCTATTGCTCGCCTGCTGATGTTAAACGGAGGCTGTGTCGTATGCCAATCGGGGTTGGCCAGACGGGCGAGATCAAGCGAAAGCGCTAACTTGATTTCAGTTCGTCTCGTCGCATTTTTCAATATATGTAGATACTCTATTTGCAGCTTTAAGACTACGAACTTTAAATTGCATATAGTACAAAATTCCCTAGATTGAGCGGGCCCTTAAATATAAATAACGAATAAAAAATTCGTAATATTAAAGATGTGACAGCAGGATATCCTAAATCCTGCTTCACAGAGCCTTATCTCTGCACTATCATTCCTGTAGAATCCATAAAGTTTCAGAACATCATCATGTTTCATGTCCTTTTCGAAGAATTTCAAACCCAAAAAAACCAATATGTACAATTCCTGATGACTAGGCCGAAATATACATACAAAGAGGGGAGGGACTTTTCTCATGTATCAAGCTTCACAACTTGCTTTGACAAGTTATCCATCTCTTTAATTGCCTCAGACTTTAGATCAAGTGCTCCACTCACATGTCCAACGCCAGCAGAAGGACTTAATCTATTGTCAACTCTGGGCTTTCTTCCGACAACATAACCCATGTTTGTTGAAATTTTGTTTCCTTTAATTTTGTTTAAATCCTTGCGCAAGTGCCTTGTGTAAATCTCATCGTCGTTCGAACGAATATGACCCCAGCCCCATTCGATGTCCATCTCCATGGCCGCCTCTAAATCCGTAAGCAATGACTTGGCTGGATACCAGTCCATACATGAGAGGTAGTCGTCTTTCAGAATGGCGAACCTGATTTCCATGGCACATACGTTGAAGGACTTGTGTGTCAGGGCCAGCTCTTCTTCTGGTAACTGTAATAAAGAAGCTGGCCATTTAACATCTTCTATTTCAAGACTCCAGAGATTGTCTTCTATCAATTGAGGTACGTCCACAAGATTGATCCCGATGCAAAACTTGCCAAATTCTGATTTAGTGGACCCAGCCATCTGCGATACCATCTGACCCATCATTTCATTGTTCAGCATAGCAGTCATAGCCGCATGTCTCCAGACCACACGTCCAACGTTGTATGCATTAGTTTCGAAAGCACATCTGAATAGATTATGAAAACAAGCTTGATCAGGGATAGTTTGATATTTTTCTTCAAAGTCGCGAAGAAGAGCTATGATAGAACGAAGTCGGCTTCTCTTTCTTTGCATTGAAATGAACGTTGTCATCACGCCAACGTCAGGCTTCTTGCCTCGTGCGAGAAACGCTTTATCCAACAACCGCAGAGCTTGCTCGTCTTCTCCTTTGCGAAGATGTAGTTCTATCATATGTCTGACTATCGTCAGATTTGAGCATTCGTCGATCTGTTGTTCGAAATCGAACTGGAAAAATTTGGGCACATCCGCCATCACTCCACGCGCCTGAGCTAGGAGAGTCGCTGCAACTCCATAGAAGGAACCACTTAGACTGATTTTTGTGTTCACACCTAGAGAATCTAGTGTTTGTAAAACAATCATCTTTTGGTCCATTGTCTGGCAAGCATTGACAAGTAATCCCCAAGTTCGGGAAGTGGGATTAGTCGACTGCACCATTATATGCAGGAAGAAAAGGAAGTTATGGAGATCCCGAGTTCTTGAACATGCTTCAAGAAGAAAATGAAATATAGCGCGGTTTGGATATAAGTCAATATCGTACATGTATAGAAAAAGAACACGAGCCGCTCGAAGCCTACCCTTTGACGCCAAAAAGGATATAGCATCCTCAAAAACCTTGTAAGACAGTTTCCGCATATGCCTTCGATCAAGTATGATTCGAACTATCGCATGCTGTCTGATATCCAATTGGCTCGTACCTAATGGTACAATCGATGAATGTAGTTGAGGTATGAAAGGCGTTACGAGTTTGCCCATAAAATCACCAAGTTCTGACCTGGAAAGCGGGAACTTGGGTAGCACTCCATTCTCCGTAAACGAGAGATTTGGAATGGGTTTTGGTTCCGGCACAATTTCGCCTAGCTTGGGGGATTTCTGGTCTACCTGGACAGCCGCACCACTGTCTTTGTCTGCCTTATCATGGTGAACATCATGTTCTATCCCAACTGCGAGATGCTCTACCTCTTCCAAGAGTTTTTCTGCATCGAGTCTGTTGTCGTTGACGAGGCGTGAAATAAGTTCACGCTTTGTTTGTAGCTCCAGTTGGCCTTGCTTGCTAAGTACACCTTGGGAGATTCGTTCATGTGTCGGCATCCCTTTTACCCTTCGCAGGTCAGTTAGGAGGCTAGTTATCAAATCAATTATTTCCTTAAAATCTGCATCAACGTCATAACTATACATTAAATCTTTGTTGACATTGGACAGATTGGCTTTCTTTTGATCGTACAACCTCCGATAAGTCAGCTCACGGACCTGCTTTCGTTCGACTCTAGATAATTTCTTAGGCGCAACATCAGGAGCAGGTTCCCTCCAGATGACTGGCTTTCTCAAGTTCTCTTCATAAGTGTTTTTTATTCTCTCCTTTAAATGTTGGCCAAACTCTTCAATGTCTGCGAATCTGTTGACTTGGTTCTCTGCCTCAGGGTGCCAAGCAGGAAGATTTCGGTTTGGAGGCAAGACGCTGGCCAATTTTTTGACTTCTCGTTCTATAAGACCCGCTGGCCGTATATGGGTATCGAAGGGAGCATATACTTGTGTCTGAGACAGAAAATCAGAGGAGTCTTTGTACGGTCCCTCGTTCTCTATGAGAGACACATGTCCCTCAGATGAAGTTTCGGCGGAAAGTTTGGTAGTTGAAGATAGTGCTTTCATGGGGAGATCATCGTCAGGACGTTGATCATAATCTTGAACTGCAATTTTTCCAATCTCGTGCGCATTTTTCCCAATTGCTGCCAAATGCTGAGCATGATCGTCCTCGTTTAAGCCCAGTGCTGCTTCTCTTCCGACAGAATGGATCTTCTCGCTGTTCTGTTCTTGCACATTGAGACATCGTGTAAAGTCTCTCTTTTGCTCAAGGGCTGAAAAGAACTGAGGATGTGCTCCTGCTTGAGGAACCAGATTGCGGTCGTAAGTCCGCCGGCTGATTGAGCGGATGCATGACTGAGAGAACTGCCGCATGTGCATCCATGAGACTGCGTGACGAATTTACAGGACTAGCGATTGCTGTAAACTGAAGATGTGTAGTATTCATATCAAGGAAAACGTTGTGGACGATGAATGCTGTGTCTCGACTTTAGAATTTCTCCTTCCCTGCATTTCCAAGGTTTTTTTTATTTTTTTTATTTTGAGACTTCATTTCAATTTTACACCCTGGCTGGCTGGTCCTAAGAGGTAAACGGTCAAACATATGAGCACAGACAAGCAAACAGACAAACGCTTCTTCACTCACACACAGCTCACTCACGACATTGACCGCCCATCCCCCCGAAGATATATCTACTCAGTACTCATTCATTCATTCATTCATTCATTCACTCACTCACCCACTTCAAGAACCTCAACTGTTCGCTCCGTCGCCATGTCTCCAGCAACCAAAATACCCCCAGTACTCTCTCCGGAACAGGTCTCATTCTTCCATGAGAATGGGTATTTACTCCTTCCCGATAATCTGTCCCCAGAGACGGTGGCAGGACTCATGAAGAGAACGCATCAAATGCTTGAAGGTCAATAGCATATTCACCAAGTCTCTATCTCTCTCCCTCTTCTTCTTCTATTTCGGAGCAATTTCAGAGGCGATAAACCTGGGACTGAATTCCAAAGCGATTTTGTGTACAAGTACACTGACGAACAAAACATCTTGTCATAATATACAGAATTCCCACTCGAGGGACACCCTATGACACGATTTTCTACTGGCGACGACAAAGGCGAGAAACATGTCGGAGATGACTATTTCCTGAATAGTAACGACAAAGTTCGCTTCTTTTTTGAAGAGGGTTCGTTGCCAAAAAGATCAATCCTCCATTACATATATGCTCTCACAAACAGTTATATAGCACAGTGGTTTTTTTTAAAAAAAAAAAAAGATTCGTAACAAAGACTAATCATGAGTATTACTGTCGGTTTAGATGCCTTCGACTCCCAAGGCAACCTCATCAAACCCAAAACAAAGGCTATCAACAAGATCGGTCATGCCCTTCACGACCTCGAACCATCTTTCCGTTCTATGACTCTCACTCCCGAGAACCTTTCTATTGCCCTCTCTCTCGGTTTCCATGATCCCCGTGTCCTTCAATCCATGGTCATTTGCAAAAATGGCGAAGGTATCGGCGCACCTGTTCCCTCTCACCAAGACTCCGTCTTCCTCTACACTGATCCTCCATCCGCTGTTGGCTTCTGGTACGCACTCGAAGATACAAACGTCCTTAACGGTTGCTTATCGTTCGTCCCGGGCTCACACAAGACATCGCCGATCGCCAAACGATTTGTTAGAATAAATGGTGGGAAAGATGGAACCGGCTTTGAAAAATTGGATGGGGTTACTGAAGCGAATGAGCCGGCTGAGGAGGAGTTTGTCAAGGCTGAGGTTAAGGCGGGAACTTTAGTGTTGATTCATGGAAATGTTTTGCACAAAAGTGAGAGAAACAGAAGTAAGGGAAGTAGGTTTATTTACACATATCATGTTGTTGAAGGTGAGGCAAAGTATGACGAAAAGAATTGGTTGCATCCGTCGAGGCCAGAGGGGTTCTCAAGATTGTTGGATGCCATATAGGACAATGGACCAGTACCAGTCTTTGGACATTGGTATCGTTGTAAACGTGAAAAACTCAATGATGAATACTTTCTTGAATACTGCCTAGACCATATTCTGATGTCTTGCTAATCTTTCGTTCGTCAAATAATCACGCAGTGAATGGTATGTCAATGGATTCAATTATTGATGTAAGCCTTTAAAACGCCTCGTGAATCTAAACTGAACGAAGCAAAAAAATGGTTCTAAAGAGCAATTTGCAAACGCTATGCATATAAAGAAAGAGAAAGAAGAAAAAAGAAGCAAAAAAACCTGAAAACAAAGGGTATCTTTTCCAAAGATTATAAACAAAGAATATGCTGCATCATGGAATATATCAACTTTAGAGATATCACATTCCAGATTTATACTTCCAACCTTCCACAACCTTCTTTTCTTTCCGCTCGAACACAACTCCAACAACACCTTTACTACCTGCAGAAACACCCGGCCATTCCACTACTCGGCACCATTCACTCGCAACTTCATCTGCCAACACTCTCAAGGCTTTCTCTATATTCTCGGCCGCTATCGGATTTCGGAAAGAATTCTTAACATGAGATATAATCGTCGACATTGGGAACGACGAAGTCGAAGTCTTTTGAGAATTTGTAAGCTGTAACAATATCGGAATAATGTTTTCTAACGACTGGAGTGCTGAAGTTCGTTGTATAGATTCTTCAGATTCGGGCTCTGGAGCGGCGGCAGCAGCTGCAGCTTTGGCTCGAATACGGTCGAGAAGGGAAGTATTTCGAGCGTCAGGAGCGACATTCTCCTTCTTGACAGATTCTAAAGAGCTTGAAGATTTGGAAACTGGAAACTGTTTCAAGTCGAAGAGCCGTCGTTGTCCTTTAGCTAGCAGCAGACTTTTGGCTGTTTTCACTTTTGCTGTTGTTTGAGGACTGTTACTGCCCCCCTGTCGTAACGTTGAGCTGATTGCTACAGCGGGTTCAATGATTGCTGCAATTGGCAAGAGGGATATGATTGTCTCGTCTGTGTGATTCCCTCCTCCTTCAGTCTTGTTCGTGTCCCACCATTGACGAACATTATTTGTGAACTCTAATCTAAGATTTTCTATTCGACCCAATATGCCATCGCCAACAAGTTCCACACTGAGCCCTTGCTCTGTGCGTACAACTTGGATGACACCATTGCTTAGAGCAGATATCCGTTGTAGGTCGTTTATCACGATGTCTTTCCTAACAGACTTTGATAATTGTGGGAGAAGTTTTGAGAGTATTGATGGAGCATGGAGCGCATTTGTAGAGTAGTGGAGTAGAAGGTGTGTAAGGAGAAACGAATGAGTCGAGATGATTGTTGAGAGGACAGGTGGTAGCGATAGTTGTACAGGACGAGTGATGACAGGTAATGAGAGTTCCGATTGTTTGGTTTTGGTTGAAGAAAGTGGTTTTATCTTCTTTCTGGAGTTGGTAACAGGTAATAATGTTTCTAAATCATCGTCGGCATGCTTGCGTTTTGATCTAGTTTTGGGTGATGGCTGGTCTGATGGAGGGGGTGTAGCCTGTTGAAGTGCAGATGAATTACCCTCAGTTTTTGGTCCTGGGATTATAGATGGAATATCTTGAGGTTCTGATTCGACTTCTTCCAGGACAGCACTAAAGCCTTTTGTGACCGATTCGTGTTTTATTTCACATTCAAGTATAGCTGTTCTGTTATTGTCTACTATTGACAATGTTTTTGTTTCTATAGCTGAGTTCGTGATGTCGACCGTGACTGGTTTGTCATTGCCAAGAATCTCTGCCTTGAGCTGCTCCTCTTCGGGTTTGATGATTTCGACCTCTTGCACTTTCTTTGTTCTCTTCGCAGACTTGAGGTCGACGTTGGTCGTCGACTTGACACTCTTGAAATTCGAAAATTCACGGAGTGTTCCTTTTCGAGTTGCTCGTGTTGAGATGCGAGCTTCTCCTTGAACTGTCTTTCTTTTTGAGGGGGCCATACTTTGGGTAGGGGTTGAGGACTGCTGAATCTGACGATGAGCACTGGCTTGTCGATTGCATGCAAAGCTTTGAACAGAATTGGATAACTTGGTAACTGTGTATGGCGGTCGTTGGCTCTGTAAAATCTTGTGTTTTCTAGAGGCCTGTCGATGATGTCTGGATGTGAAGTTAATTAATTAATCAATTGGTTGTTCTGGAGTAGCGATCAAGAAGTTCCCTAGTAGTACTTGAGTGGTGGGTGCGGGTAAACAATCTCCTTTTGGTTGCCATGGGGTTTCACGACCACTTACACTTCCTAAAACGGAATACAAATTGCAAAACCCCAAAACGCGTCGCCTCAACCCTCAACCTCAACACGATCATCATTGTACAATTAGGTTTCGTGTTTCTAGACCACACTTGAATGCAAATTCATGCAATTACGCAAGTCTACACAGTCATCAATTGATTAGCACAGAAGTAAGGTATCATTTCGTTTCTTAATTTTTTCTATTGTACATGACAAAAAGATCTGACATAATCTCTTGATGCATATTCCACGCATTTCATACTGCACAATTGATTGGTTACAAACAATCAAATGTGTTATTACAACTCGCAATATCATACACCGCTAGATCCATCAGTATATCACTTCTAGCCGGTGTCAAATACTGTGGAAAGAACTTGTGACAACACATGATGACACCACTCTCACACAGCCGCGTAAGGATGTTTCGAACCGTCGGAAGCGCTAATTGTCGTGGTACCAAATAGATGAATATATGAGTGACCTGATGTGTAGTGATGAGTTGGTCAACAAGATCATTTTGGTCATCGTTAAAGTCGTAGATGAGCCATTGGACGTTGATGTTTTCTAGCAAGTCTGATTGGATACCAGCTGATTTGATAAGTGCGGCATCGTAATCGACACCTATGCCGTGGGTTGTGCTAGTATTGTTTTTGAGAGTGTTGATGTGGGTGAGCAAGTTCATGACTTTGTGTGAAGAGAAGTGTACACCAATTAGTGTTCAACCTTTTTTTTGGATCGTACGTTTCCGTTGATCATCGAAACGATTTGCTCAATAGTATAGGTAGACAATCACATCTTCGTACAAAAATATATTCTTTCAAGACTCATCTCACCACCGTCTGAGATGCTAAGAGTGTTTCCGCCCACTCTTAAAATTCTTTTTTCACAACAGAATAGACATCAAGAGGATATATATATACACCATATCATTTTTAATACGCACGGAAATAACCATCACCACAGCCCAGATCACACACAGTTGTTTTAGCAACATTCCCTTCCAATACGATATCATCCAGACCAAACTGCATAAGCGTTGCGGCTGCGCGCATCGTTCCTGATGAGGTTTCGATATAAGGTGCCAGAATACCACTAAATCCTGATGGTATATAATCTAGGTCTTGAAAAGCAAAAGTTGGAAAGCCATCATCATCGTGCATGCTACTCCTTGATGACTCGATTTGACCATGTTCTGGAAAAGGAGAAAGCATCTCTTTGTTGGCTTGGTTGGAAACCCGGTAGCCGTTGCGTATAGGATGCGCGTTTGATCTGAAGTTTATGCTGGGTGAAGAATCTGCAGATCTTTCGAAGTGTAGAACCGGACACATCACATGATGAGGACAACTTGAAGGTCTAAATCACATTTATGAATGAATCTCGTAAATTTAGCTTGGTTATGTACAACAGTATGCTCGGTCGTTGCTATTTAAAGAGTAAATTGTGGAAAGATCAAGTTGATATAAGCCGGCCAGTCTCTTTCAATAAAAACGCTCCATTATGTTATTATCCTTCTACGCATGGTAAACTTGTGAAGTGTTTGAGAATATCTTAGGGTATAATGCTGTTTGTTTAGATTCAAATATGCATAAACAGTGTGATGTTTCGACGCCAACTCTCAAGTTTTCGAGATCTTTTGAAGGGTTTAATCTTTTTCCTCGGTCTTCATATTAGTAGAGATTGGAGTTACCATATTTTCACCATAGTCGAAGCATGATTCAAGCTTAATATGTGCGACCGTACTATGTTGCTTATACTCCAATCCTGTACTTCAATTTTTTCAAGGACGATATATGTGATAATTACGCATACAATTGTATATACCTTGAATGGTATCCTGGCACGTATATCTA
>Ga0160427_10002806_pt1 | contig 10379 bp, 16 predicted proteins | sample SolpanmetagenomL_FD_108194 | JGI IMG/M metagenome (GOLD analysis project Ga0160427, IMG submission 108194) | Solar panel surface microbial communities from Lawrence Berkeley National Laboratory, California, USA - L | ecosystem: Engineered > Built environment > Solar panel > Unclassified ...
ACCCGACCAACATGGTATCTTTACATACAGTGTCAACTACAAACGACCATTTTTGACATATATTCACAAAAAGGACGCTGTGACAGTTAGACATATGGCACACAACGAATGGACGAGAAGTTGGGGAATCTCAGGCAGTTGGGTGTGGATTGCTGGTATTTGGGTGGTCGTGGCTGGATGGATTGGATTTGTGGCATTGTGGTTGTGGAATGCGCCAGTAGAACAGAAAAAGGTTGGTGGGAAGAAGTTATAGATGTATTCTCTCCACAGTCCTTTGGAGGAATCTTCTTGTGTCTTTTATGTTCGATGACGGGAAGATTGGCCGCATTCTATGAATGACACTTAGAGTCCAATAAATATCAAAAATCTAGATGCCGATGATGTTCTCTGTATCTCCGTTTTGTCTTTTGCTTTTCTTGAATAAAACAAGAAGAGGGAAAAAAGCGTTGCTATATCTTTTTTTGTATAGAGAAAAAACCGTCTTAGCCTATCGTGATATACATCAAATATGAGCAAAAAGAGTTGAATAAGTGTTTCCTCTAGTTTTTCTCTCCCTCTCTCCCTCTGTCTCTGTCGTATTAGTGGACATAAGATGAGTACAAGGTACCTCCAGTTATGGCATATATCAAGACTAACAAGTTAAAAAAAGACATCTACAAATTGCTGGTATACTGCATGCACTTTTCGATGACAAAAAGTGTTACAACTAGATTCATCCATTCAAGCCTCCTACCATACCATCTGGAAACTTATACAGTCTTCCACCAACTCCACTCATCATTCTTAATATCATTCTACTCTCGTCCTCTATTCACACCTTCTCCTGTTATTAAATTGTTAAAATAAGATGTACATGTCACCACCTACATCACATGACGATGAACCCTTTCCAGTCCTTCCACTCCCTCTGCTTTTTCATTCTCATATATCCCATTTATCAACTTTTCCCACTCTTCCATCTCCATCTCCATCTCGTTCCCTCTATTCTCAGCAATCCATTTCCCCAACATATCAGCTACAAATATTGCCACATTCGCACCGTTCCCACCAACAATCGGACTCGACATGGCAGCGTCACCGATGAATGTAATGTTGTATTGTTTTGATATTCTGAGTCGTTCGTTGAATGGGAGGATGTGAGAACGCATGAGCCAGGAGAGGATTTTGTCTTTCTGGAGCAGTGACTGCTGCTGCTGTTGTTCGGATGTAGTGTTGTTAGTGGAGGGGGATAAGAGAAGCGAGTTTATGAGGTTTTTTGTTGTTGTTGTGTTGGTGAACTGATCGGTACTGGAAAGGATTGAGGTTGCAAAGGATTCGAGCTCTGTAAAAAGTGCGTCGGGTACCTTTTTGGCGGCGGAGGGAGAGCGGGTTGGGGTGTATAGAGGGTCTTGTTCTTCTTGCTCTCCTTGTGTTTCTTGTCTCTGCTCAAGTTTAACTCCATCATCATTGTCTTTTGTTTCATCAATATTTGACACTCGAGCAGGTCGAGAGTATGTATATGCAATTTCAACCTTGTTACCATCATCTTTGAATACGTTTGTGTGTACTTGGAGACGGACATTACTACTATTCTGACCGCTGCTGGGTGGTTTATATAGTGTAAATGTTTTACCGCCTAGTAGTTTATCATGGAATGAAGTGCTGTAGTCTTCAAGACTAATGGTTCGTCTACCGTAGTAGGCTACATACGGGAGGATTTCGAGCTCAGTGCTGGGTGAAAGTTTCTGTCGAAGTTTGGAGTGTACGCCGTCGGCACAAATTGTTAGTATAGGGTTTTTCATATCAGATGATCCATTATCTGTGTGTCCTGATGAAGATGAGGAGGACTGTTCCGAAGTAATTAACGTAGGATCTGACATTTCCGTTTCGTGTCTGATATCGAGACCGTCTCGTAGCCATTCTTCCAACTTGCTGCGGACGATGCGTATATCCTTCTTTAGCTCATCCGGAATAGAGGAATCATCGTTGGCGATATCAATCTTTCTCCCTGTACCATCTACAATCTTGTTGAGATTCTCATAGTCAACACAGAGCCTCTTTTCGAGAGTGGGGCCGTTTGTGCCTAGTAAATCTAACAAGATATCATGCCATGTTGAATATTGCAGTGTCATGGCATAGTTGTGGCGAGAGAATGAGGAAGACGGTGGAGGTGTCTTCTCGTATAGCACTGCTGGGATGTTCAATTGTTTGAGGCGACGGCCAAGCGTCAAGCCTGCTAGACCAGCTCCAATGATCCTGATGGGCGCCCTTGTAGTCATTTTGAACGAGGAATTAGGAGTGGACGGCCGTGCTATATCAAACGCTTTGTATGTTCATATATTATACAGAAGTCGTTGCTAGCATATTGCGGTATGTATACTTGAGCTGCCGCGGCAATCGAGCGCTAATTGACTGTAGGTCCTAACCGTCTTGCCTCGCTGTTTACTAAGTAGTTCTTCCCTCCACCGGCGCAAAAAGAAAACATCTGTAGCAAGCTGCATCCTATAGTTTTAGAGTTATGCAGTTGGTGAGTACTAAGCAGGTGTACCTCTCCTTGCTTTTTTCTTCGCATATTCAGCTCTCTCAACCAAAATCTGGAAGCCTTCTTTTGTTTTTCTGTTGCGCTTTGACACATGTGCTCGAGTTGATTGGTCAATGCTTCTTTTTCGCACAACACACAACACAACAACCTCAGGGGAAAAGAAAGAACAACCACGAAAAAAATGGTAGGAGAGAAAATTAAAAATGAAAAAATCTAAAAAAGACAATTGAAGTAACCAGCGTTTGAACGTTCAATTTCAATCAATGTTGACAATTTCTTGATAAGAAGGGTCCATGTGAAGACGGAATTGGTACTAGAACAAACGAATAGCAGCTTCTGATTCTCATTGATGGGGCTGTATCCTCGGAAGCAAATCTTTTAAACCTTTTTCACTTGAATCCATGCGAAAAATGGCCAGTACAGCATAAACATAGATAAATTAGCATCGATACGGCGTGAGAACGAGGCAAGGGTCCACATTTAGATGTCCCCCCCATTGGACAGGAGCGCGAGGGAAAAGGAAATAAAAATTGGAGCAGAAAAAGCCTCCGAGCAAGAAGAAGCATAAAACGAGATGGAAGAACTTTGTGAGCTTCCCCTAGTGCAGAAGGAGAAGCAGCAGAGGAGGAGGAAAATAGGTAGCGAGTGGATTAGAACTCTCTTTTTGCTCTGTATCAGCCAGCCAGTCAGCCAGCTAGCCAGGGTCGCGGATAAGTTTTTTTTTTTGCTTTGAAAAACGGGCTTGCAAGGTAAAGAGATCTCAAGAGAGCGGAAAGTGAATCCAAAAGAGAAAGACAGAAAGACTAAAAGTATCGAGTGCAGTATAGTATAGTAGCATATAGTAATAACATAGAGTTTAGTCCAGTAAGTATACTTGTTCTTTGCTTCCACTCCCAATTGCTGTCGACTTGGATCTGCCATACATACCCCTTCGACACCCTCCTCCTCCTTCAACAAGCTGAATTGTCGGTCTCCTTCATTTCAGCACCTTCAACAGGGCGATCTTTTCTTCTCTCTATTGCTGCCTAGTCTTCTCAGATCCTCGCAGGAGCTCTACTAGCTTCAATATCCTTGGGTGGAGTCAGCCAATTGACAAACGAGCATATTCACAGAACAGGGCTATCTGTGCTGTAATGTAACTCTCCACATTCCTGCTACATTCAATCTACAGAATATACATTATATCCTCAAGCTTTACTTTGCCATCAACACTCGTTCGATCAGGCCAATTGCTGGTACAAGAACTAATTTTAGCTTGTAGAATACATATCATACATCCGCAATATCGAAAGAAACGCGCTTGACGTGGTATCCCAAGCTATCTTAATCGGGGAAAAAAGACAGCTATTGTGAAGTCAACAAAAAAAAAAAGGCTTTCAATTCCAGTTTTTACCTTACATACAGACCGTCTCACAGATTTCTCAAACTGAGAGACACGTCAAGAGACATGACTATGGTCGCCAACGCAACACCTTCTTCCTCTTCCTCCTCTAGTGGTGTAGACGTCTCACGAAGAACTACGACAACAACTACAACCACCACAACGACTACCACAGAGGTAACACAACGTTCAAGATTCGATAATGGAGAATTGGTTCCAGCACATACAAATGGACAGGCCCTCAAATCTCCAGCTAGACGAAGATTGGAAGCAGCAAATGCATTGAAGAAACGTGGACTTGGAGGAAAGCTTCAAGCCAGGCAGCCTCCAGTCAGCTTGAAGAAGTACATTGTTGAGCACCAAACAAGTATGGCTAATATCACAAACCAGATTTTTGATATGTACCAGTTATACTAATAACATGCTTATTTAGGTCTTTCAGCCATGCCTCTCCTGCTCCTAGCTACTGTTCATTTCCTAGCGCCAGTTGGTTCAAGCGTTTACGACTTTACGAAGAAATTCTATACCGTCTCTTACTACAATTCAGAGACTGGATTGTACAACAAAGGCATCGATGATGGCTATCTTGTAGCTTTCTGGGTCGTTCTTTTCACATTTATACGGATCATCATGATGGACTTTTTATTTACTCCTTTTGCGAAGGCATCAGGATTGAAAGGAAAGGATGCTCTTCGATTCAGTGAACAAGCATGGGCCTGTCTGTATGCTATAGTTTTCTGGACCCTTGGAATGGTAAGCACGTTGTTCGTAAAAAAAAGCCTCTTATTGATAAACTAACTTCTGCTCGACCCTCCAGAACTTGATGTATAACAGCAAATATTGGATGAACTTTTCCGAATTATGGACAGAATGGCCACTCCGAGAAGTCGACGGTCTATTCAAATGGTATTACCTAGCACAATACGCATTCTGGATACACCAAATATTTGTTCTCAACATTGAAAAACGAAGAAAGGATCATTATCAGATGTTTGCGCATCATATAATCACTTGCTCGCTCATCTACACAAGTTATGTCTATCATATGACTAAAGTTGGAAACCTGATATTATGCATCATGGATGTCGTCGATATTCTTCTTCCTGTATGTTGAAACTCTTACCCTTACCATCACAAAAAAATCCATCTAGCAGTCTACACAACCTTGCGCACTACAAAAAACAATGACTGACCAGGCGACACGCGACTTTTACAGGCAGCAAAAATGCTCAAATACCTCGGTTACCACACGCTCTGCGACATCATGTTTGGAGTCTTTATGGTCGTCTGGTTTATCGGCCGTCACGCCATCTACATCGGCATCACCCTCTCCGCTCAATACGACTCCAAAAAAGTAATCCCATTCGGCTGCTTCACATCTTCCTCCCCGCATAGCCCAACAGACGTCTCAAATCCACCATCTACGTTCGCCATGTTTTTTAATCCTTCCGACACAGTCTGTTTTACACGAACTATACAAATATCCTTTGTCGCTTTATTATGGATGCTCCAATTCATCACCATGGCTTGGTTTTACATGATCTGTTGTCTAGCCGTCAGGGTGTTGAAGGGCGGACAAGCGGAAGACACACGTAGTGATTGTGAAGAAGATGAGGAGGTGGATGATGTTGGTTCTTGGGGTGTGGACGATGAGGAAGTTAGAGATGAGATTAGATTGTTACAAGCGTCTGTAAATGGCGGTGGTGTTGGAAAAGACGAGGGTGGCAGTGCGAGAAGAAGGAGAGAGAAGGAGATGGTTACGACGACGTCGGCAACAACGCCGTTGCAGAATGTGTTTTTACATGGAAAACATTCGGCGAGTCAATATATGTCGCCGCAAAAGTTGGCGGAGAGTAAAATTGGTTGTGGAGGTGATGATCGTTGACTTCTTTTCTGACTTGTTGAGAGGGGGGCAAAAAAAACTTGTGTTGTTTCTGCTGTTGTCTTTTTTTTTCGTTCTCTTTTTTGTAGTAGAGAGCATTTGGGGATTTTTTTGTTTCTTTTATCCACTGTTCTGTGTTTCTGTGTTGTAATCGTGGAGATGTAACGAACAAAGGGACCAAAGAATTCAAAGAGATTTACCTACTGGTCGATTGTGAGCAGAATCTCTTGGTTTATTCACTTCATTTTCTTAACGGCGAAAGTGCTTTGACGATGTCTAAGCCCTTTCATGCTATTATATAAGTACCTATGTACCGCATGTAGGTATGTATACAGTGGCTAACCTTTTCTTCTTTCTTTTGGTCTTATTTTTCCAACACTGTATAAAGGAGAACATAGTGGGGAGGAATGAAACAGAGTAACAGTAACAGTAAATATCAAACAGTGAATAACAAACAAAACACAGCATTCACAAAAAAAACTAAACAGCGAACAGCAGCAGCAGTCTAGTCCACCCATGGTGTCTATATCATAAATGCATAGCACCCCCTTTCCTCACAAGCTTTGTTGTACATAAAAACAGTAGTGAAGTAATAGACCAATCGACTCGAGCTTGTTACTTTAAGGTATAAGATATCAATTAAATCCAGAGCAAAGAAAAGAGGTTTTTTTTGTAAATTACGCCGTCGACACACCATTCCGCGCCGCTTTGATCAGTACACCCAGATGTGCAGACATTATTACAGAGTAGTCCTATAGGATGAGAAGAATATTGTTAGTATGTATATAAGATTATTGTGGGTGGGTTATGTGTGGATTAAAAGGAGCTGTATATATATGTGTGTGTGTGTATGTGCGAATATGTGTATGTGTATATAGAGGCGATGGAACGGGGGAGGGGGGAGGGGGAGGGTGGGAGAAGCGAGAGAGGGGTGTAAGTGTAAGTGTAAGTGTAAGTGTAAAAAGAGAAGACTTACGATTATAAACATTGGGAAAAGAACTGTGATCCTTGTGATTGTAGACAGGGAACCACGGTATGTGAGACCATTGCCGCCGTTGACGGCGTCCTTGACGATTTTACGGGATGCGTCTTCGACGCTCATTTTAGGAAGACCATATTTTCCTATTTGTACATATTTGAAGGTTTAAGGTTAGTGTATTGAATAATGTAGATAGACCATTTTGTGCACTGTGCTTCTTTCATTCTCATCTTCATTCTACTCTGTTATCTTTCAAAAAGGTGTTTAAATGTTTTTTCTTTCTTTTTTGAAATTGTGTGTGTGTAGGAGAAGGAACGAGGACTTACCAACGGAGCAATCATTCAAGAAGAACTCTACTGGTTTGTATAAACTGTCCGATGGACATTTATACACTACACCGTTATTGGCAAAGTTTGTATCTACGACACCGAGACTGACATATATAATTCGAACGCCAAAAGCCATCATCTCGTACCGTAGAGATTCACTCCATGATTTTAGAGCTGCTTTGGAGGCTGCGTATGGAGCTAATTCAAGAAAATATAGAGGCTATGTTAGACATGAAACGACATGATTACGTACTCCACCTCTTCAAAGTCTTCATAGAAGGGCTCAATGAAAATAATTTAATACCGGTAGGGAGGAAGGAGACTCGGTGGGTAAAATGTACGTACCATTAAACGGTGTATTGATCGAACTGCTCATAGATCCTATATTCACCACGCACCCCTTCACTTTCAATATACTCGGTAAAAACGCCTGTGTCAACGCAACAGCTCCAAAATAATTTGTCTCCATATCTCTTTTATGGTCTTCCAAACTGCTCTCGATTATTGGTTTAATTCTACCAGCGCCAGCGTTGTTTATTAGATAATCTAGGTGTCCACCTGTGATCTCATGGACTTTTTCTACAACACTTTCTATAGACTCGGACGAGGTGACGTCGAGTTGTAGTGGGGTGACGTTGGATAATGTACAAAGTTCGGCCATTTTGGAAAGTGTTCGCGCGGTCGCAAAGACGTGGAAATTGTGTTTGAGGAATTCGAGGGCGATACCGTGGCCGACACCATCAGCACTGCATCCAGTTACGAGGACATATTTTTGCGACATGGTTGGCTTTTTTTTTTTTTGAGTTGTTGTGTGTGGGTATATTGGTGTCTATATGTTTTGGTAATCTGTTCCTTTGGTCAAATTGTTCAGTATATCGTAGATCACAAGATGTGGAAATGTATGTCAGTCATTATATAAGAAGTTCTTTAATGAATTTCGCGGTCGGATCTTGTGTACATGTGTGGAGATATAGACTTTTAAGTTGCTGACTTGATCTTGATCTAGCTTTCTTGATCTAGTCGTTCAGGTATCGTGCAAACACTTATTATTAATCGGTAAGCCCGGCAAGACAGAATGGAACTACTTTAGCTTCTCGTGTATCGATATGCATAAGTTACTAAAATAGCCATCACTACCAATCCGTTGTAGTGTTGATGACAGAAGACGATGCTCCTATGATGCTAGCTTGGCGGCAGGGAAATTCAAATGCGGAAAGAGCTTATTCAGCTTCAGTCGTGGTTCTATTTTAAACTTCTTGGTTCGATTAGCCATTATAATCCAAAAGCTGGATATTTCATGACAAAGTTTGCTGTTGGATGCCGATCAAGGAATTGCTAGAGCTTCGAGGGTTATGAGGGGTCTCAAATGTCGGAATTGCCTGTGAGATCTGATTCAAGAGCACTAAATCAAAGCCCACACATCTGATCACTACATGTTTGGAGCGTTGACAGCTGGGCGTCATTCTTCAGTTTGTGTCTTTATCTTTAATGGTCTCTCTTTCGAGCGGTGCGTTGTTGTGATGTCTGTATGCCTTGTAATGTATCATTGTGCTTTATTTTGCATGACGGAAAGAACTAGTGGTTCGAAGTCGAGGCTCTAGAATTGGTCCCATGAAGGGACATGTCATCTGGTACACAATCATCTTCATAAAGTACTTACCTATTTATTATGTATACATTGAGCATTGTTCACAACAAGTCTAGCAAGCCTTTTGTCATCAAAGGATTTTCAATCTTTGTAAACGATGTGGTAGTATGATGGGTATCTTATTACATTTTGTAGTACTGACTCATTATACGCAAGTTGCATATAAAAGAGTTTTTGTTATATACAGAGAAGATATTGCATGCCTGGAAGTCATCCTTCTTACAATACGCGAGTAGGAATCTTGATTTGTCCTCTCTTACGATCTTCATGGGGAACACCGTATCTAAACCCGATTTCGCCTGCCTTGACTTGCTTTAGTCTAAATCTCCATCTTGGCGACTCCACTGTGCTTAATGAAGACGTTCTTTTCCTCCTAGCCTCTTCTCGTTCTTTCGATCTCTTACTCGCTAGCTTCTCTCTTTCTTGCTCCAACAGCAGTTGATCTTGGTAGCTTGCACGATTTGCTCTAGCCCGCTCAACGTCAACCAATTCGGAGTGGGGCATGCGGATGTGAGATGGAAGGAGTCCCAGAGCCTTAGCAGCGGACTCTCGATTGAATACTGTCGATTCGCCAACGGGCAAGAAAAGATGGGTGTTTGTGTCTGAGTGGATGGCGAGATCGGTGATAGTTTCATGGAAAGGTTGACCCTCGTCGCTGGCAAGACCCTTTTGAAGAGGAGTAGTTGGCATCATAGAATGAAGAGATCTGGTAAGTTCTGTCGCGAGAGGTTTATTCTATTTGAAGACGGCAGCAATTGAATTAGCATAATGCAATATTATGTTCATCGGTAAAGTTTTTCGAAATGAAGAAAAAGCAGATGGTAGATATATAAAGTTCAGACTGTTGGGACCACAAGTGTAACCAGGTGTTTATTGTCTTATAGACTAATCGAAAAATGGTATTCATCACGTAAAAATGAATCTGCGAAAAACTGTGCTTTGAAGGGCTAAACAATGGGGAAAATTCATACCTGCAACTTCCACGTATTTTCAATCTCTCCTAACCTTGCACACGCTGCTACTCTTTCCAGCTCCAGACCAAAATCTGCGCTCACTCTTCTGACACCTCTTTTCTCTGTCACTACCCGTTTCCATACCTCCTCTCTTAATTCTGAACTCAGCACTGGGTGGGCTTTAAAAGCTGGATTCAGAACAAATGGCTGGTCGGGTGGTGTGAGCCTTTTGCCCTCTAGGTTCACTCTGTGCATGTAATTGGGTTCCTCGAACAAAGGCCGTTTAAGCTGAGCTCCTAGGCCAGTTTCGAGCCAATTGAAGAAGCCATACTTCTTTCCTGCCTCACTCTCTAATCTTCGTCTCCGTCGAAGGGCCTTAGGAGTCGACGAGAAGTTTCGAGGACATTGATGTGGAAGAGGAGAGGATACAGAGGATGGTAACGAGAGAGAAGATGTGTGTATTGAGGGTAGTCGTGGTGGCATGGTGTGGGTTGTGTGTGTGGTTGGAAGGAGAATTTATACGGGGGGATGGGAAAAGAGTTTAAGGAAAAAAGGGCTTTCAGATAATCGCTTAGTCAGCACAATATCTGGTCTCGCATTCAATTATTATTACACGCTACTTGAAATACAGATAAACTTTCTTTTTGTAATATCTCAAGTCGAGTATATATGTCTTTCCAGGAAAC
>Ga0160427_10002807_pt1 | contig 10376 bp, 9 predicted proteins | sample SolpanmetagenomL_FD_108194 | JGI IMG/M metagenome (GOLD analysis project Ga0160427, IMG submission 108194) | Solar panel surface microbial communities from Lawrence Berkeley National Laboratory, California, USA - L | ecosystem: Engineered > Built environment > Solar panel > Unclassified ...
CCTTCCACGATCTTGCCGGGCGGGGTGGGAATCAGGCGCATGGCGCTGAGACTGGTGACACTCTTGCCGGAGCCGGACTCGCCGACCACGGCCAGCGTTTCGCCTTTGCCGAGGTGAAAGGTCACGCCGTCGACCGACTTGACCACGCCGTCGTCGGTGAAGAAATAGGTCTTGAGGTTGGTCACCGAAAGCAGCGTCTCATTCTGATGGGTCATACTCGCCTTTCCTGTTGCTGTACGAAGACGGCGGCACCGATGAGGCCCGCGTCGGCAGCGAGTTTGGCTGGCTGAAGTGCCGGGCCATTCGCTCCGCTCAGCACTTGACCCAATACCTCCCCGGTGAACGGCCGCAGACCCACGCTGCCACCCAGACAGATGGTGTGAAGTCCCAGCAGGCAGTGCGCATCCCACATTCGGTCGGCAAGAACCGTAAGAGGTGCACGCAGTGCCGCCTGGGCACGGTCATTGCCCGCCTCCGCTGCGTCCATCAAAGCCGCCACGCTCGAATACCCAGCCAAGTGGGCTACCGATCTCAGACCGCTGCCGGACGAGGCATCTTCCAGCGGCGCACCGTTCAGACCACGGGTAAAGCCCATCCCGATGTCCCGTCCGCCAGGTGGATCGTTCAGGTGTCCGCCGAGGATCACGCCGCTGCCGATCCCCGTCGAGACCGTGACGAACATGAAATTCTCTGACGCGGGCGCGCCACGGGCGTGCCATTCACCCAGCGTCGCGGCTCGCGCATCGTTGATGACCGTCACGGGGGTTTCCAGGGCATCGGTCAGCGTGACCTGCAAAGGAACGTCCAACCAGCCTGGCATGGTTTTGGTATTGATGGCTGTCACATATCCGTCGTGGACGCGCCCAGTGCAGGCGACGGCCACCGTCTGCGGCCGCGGCTGCATCTCGGCGATCAGTTGGCAAAGTCTCTGAATCAGCCGATCAGGACCATCGTGGGCCTGGGTGGGCATCTCACGGCGTGAATGGAGCGACAAGCCTTCGACCAGCGCCACTCGCGTCGTCGTTCCGCCGATATCGACAGCGAGGACCCGGGCCGCCGACTCAGCCACGGACTGCCTGAGCGAACCAGCGGGTCACGACCTCTGGCCTGGTAACCGCACTGCCCACCACCACAAAACTTGCACCCAGTTGCATGGCCTGTGCCGCGTCTGCAGGGCTGTTCAGTCGACCCTCGGCGGCAAAAGTCAGCCCAACATCACGCAACTCCCGCATCAGATCCCAATCCGGCCCGGCGAGCTGGCGGCTGTGCGGGGTGTAGCCGCTCATGGTGGTGCTGACGATGTCCGCACCGTGATCAAAAGCGGCCCGCGCCTCGTCTAGCGTGCTGATGTCGCCCATCACCAGCGCACCCGCTGCGTGAACGGCGGCGAACATGTCTGCCAGCGGTTCGGGCCGGGGCAACGCGGTGGCGTCGAAGGCCACGATCTGTGCGCCCAGTTCGGCCAGCTTCACACCCTCGGCGGCGGTCGGAGTGATGTAGATGTCGGTGTCGTCCCGGTCTGTTTTGGTCAGGCCGATGATGGGCAGAGAAGTCACGGCCCGCACTGCCACCACATCTTTGAAGCTCTGAATGCGTAGGCCCACCGCCCCGCCCTGCTCGGCGGCCAGCGCCAGCCGACTGATGATGTACGAATCGCGGAGCGGCGAATCAGGATTGGCCTGGCACGAAACGATCAGGCCACCGCGCAGCTGATCCAGCAACCCGCCCTCAGGCATGAACGATGAGCCCCTCGGCTTCCAGAATGATTCGCACCCGTTTCATTTCCTGGTCATCAAGTGGCAAATTCGGGCGGTTCATGTGGTGGTGGGTGATCAGCTTCATCAGGCGCATGGCCGCCTTGAAGCCGCCTACACCTGAGGCTCCGGCGCTGGTGCGCGGCGTGCCCTGCAAGGCCACCGCGAACAGCCGGATCAGGCGTTCCTGAATCTGCCTTGCTCCGCGCCAGTCCTCGCGGCGGGCCGCGTCGTAAAGGGCCACGTAGGCTGCCGGGTCAACATTGCCCAACCCCGGCACGCAGCCGTGCGCGCCTACCATAAACGCCGTGTCCACCATCAATTCCGAGCCGGTGAACATGCGGAATGCTGGGTCATCCGCGCACTCACGGGCCAGCAGGCGAAAGTTGGTGTCGTCGCCGCTGCTGTCCTTGAGACCCACGATCAGGCTTTCCTGACGCATCTGGCGCAGGGTGGAGCGCTCCAGTTTGATCCCCACGCAGATCGGAATGTCGTAGGCCATGATCGGCAACCCGACGGCGTCATGCACCGCGCGGAAATGCTCCACGATCTCGGTCTGGCTGGTGCGGGCGTAGAACGGCGCAGTGACCACCAGGCCGTCTACTCCGGCGTCGCGGGCGTCGCGGGCATGGGTGATCACTCGGTCGGTGGTGGGGTCAATCACACCCGCCAGAAGCGGAACGCGCCCGGCCACCTCGTCCACGGCAATCCGCAGCACTTCGCGGCGCTGGGGAGCGTCCATGAAGACCACCTCGCTGGTGGAGCCGAGCAGAAACAATCCGTGAACGCCGCCGTCCAGCAGATGTTTGATCACGCGGCGCAGCGACGGCTCGTCCACTTGAAAGTCTGGGGTCAGGGGCGTAACGACGGGGGGAATGATGCCGTGCAGGTTGGCGGGAAAGTCAGCAGTGGTCATGGAGAACCTCGAAAGAAGAGTAGGGGAAGAGTTGAAAGCGGGTCAGAGGAATTCAATTTCGGCGAGTTGCCCTGCCCCCTCCCGTGGGAGTGGTAAGAGCGGGCAAGGTGGCGGCCTTGCCTTACTGCTTGGCTTTAGGGTCGAGCGCGTCGCGCAGGCCATCGCCCAGGAAGTTGGTGGCCAGTACAGTCAGGATGATCAGCAGTCCAGCGGGCATCCACTGCCACACGTAGGATTCCAGGATGTTGATCTCGCGGGCGCTGCTGAGCAGATTGCCCCAACTGGCCTGCGGGGGCTGCACGCCCAGGCCCAAGAAGCTCAGACCAGCTTCGGTCAGGATGCCGCTGGCGACGCCCAGACTGACGAACACCACCAGCACGTCGATGACGTTGGGCAGGGCGTGCCTGAGCAGGATGCGGCGGTCATTTGCCCCCAGGGCAGTGGCTGCCGAGATGAAGTCCAGTTCGCGCACAGAGAGCAGCTTGGCGCGCACCAGTCGCGCGGCCAGCGGCCAGCCCAGCACGCCGATAATGATGATGGTCTTGTCGATGCCGGGGCCGACGATGGCCGCCAGCGTCAGCAGCACCACGATGCTGGGAAAGGTCATGACCACATCCACGAAACGCATAATCACGTTGTCGACCCAGCCGCCGAAATATCCGGCCAGTGCTCCCAGCGTGGTGCCAATAACCACCGAAATCAGGGTACTGAATAGACCCACCATCAGGGAGACGCGCCCGGCAGACAGGGTGCGGGCAAGGATATCGCGGCCGGTGGGATCGGTGCCCAGCCAGTGCGCTCCGCCAGGCGGCTGGTTACGGGCCAGCAAATCGATCTCGTCAGGGCCGAAGCGGGCAATCAGCGGACCGAAGATGACCAGCAGCACGATGACGCCCAGCAAAACCAGGCCGACAACGGCCAGCCTGTGACGCAAGAAGCGTTTGAGGGCCATGCTGCCAGGTGTTTGAGCGCGGAGTTTGGTGGATTCGGAAGGAGCAATGGCGGTCACAGGTCGAACCTCCCCAGTTCAATTTCAAGGCAGGCGTTCACGAGAACCGAATCCGGGGGTCAATCAGCCCGTACAGCAAGTCGGTGATCAGGTTGGCCAGCAAAATAATGATCGCCAGGATCAGGGTGGTGCCCATGATCATCGGGTAATCGCGTGAGTCAATGGCGTCCAGATACAGCTGCCCAGTACCAGGCCACGAAAAGATGCTCTCCAGGAACACCGCGCCGCCGATCAGGTTGGCGATGTTGGCACCGATCACCGTCACCACCGGGATTAGCGCGTTGCGCAGCACGTGCTTGGCGATAACCCGGTACGACCGCACGCCCTTGGCCGAAGCGGTGCGGACATAGTCCTGAAACAGCACTTCCAGAACGCTGGAACGGGTGTAGCGCATCAGGATGGCGATGTAGGTGACCGACAGAATGATGGCAGGTAGAATCAAGTGCCGCAGGATGTCCAGCACCCCGCCCTGCCCCGGCGTCTGGTAGCCCCCGGCAGGAAACCAGCCCAGCTTGAGCGCGAAGACGTACATGCCCAGCAATCCTGCCAGGAACGCGGGTGTGGAGATGCCCAGAAAGGCCAGAAAGGTCAGTGTGTTGTCCAGCAACGTGTAACGCTTGACTGCTGCGATAATGCCGAAGAAGATCCCCAGTACCACCCCCACGGTCATACCCAGGCCCATCAGCAGCAGCGTGGGTGGCAGGCGGCGGCCCAGTTCGGCCAGCACCGGCTGACCGTTTTTGATGCGGTAGCCCAGATCGCCCTGCACCGCGCGGCCCAGCCACTTGAAGTACTGCACCGGCTTGGACTGATCCAGGCCCAGGTCGATTTTCAAAATCTCGCGCTGCTGGGCGCTGAGAACCTGATCCGGGGGAATGTATGCGTCCAGCGGATCGCCGGGGGTGAACTGCAGCAGCGTGAAGACCACGGCACTGATCACCAGCAGCAGCGGGATGCTGACCAAGAGGCGGCGGAGGGTATACAGGCCCATACAATTAGCTCCTTACGAAGGTGGAGAGACGGCGCAGCAGAACAGACGCCACGGACGAGTTAACTCCTGTCCGTGGCGTCTGGCCGCGTCTTATTTGGTGTCCCAGAGGTAGGCCTTGTCGTCGTAGCGGCCACCCGCCGGTGCGGGTGTCCAGATAAAGTTGCTCAGCTTGTTGCTGACGCCGCCGAAGCGCTTGGCGCTCCACAGCACGTCCCAGGGGAGTTGCTTGTTCGTCAGGCTGCACATCTCTTGGTACGCTTTGGTGCGGGCAGACGTCGAGGTGGTTTCCTGGCCCTGCTCGAACAGCTTGTTAAGCGCAGAGATATTGACCTTCATACGGTTGGTGCCGTTGGGCGGAATGAAGTCCGAGTGCAGGCTGGGGTAGAGGGTGTCGGGATCAGGACCGTTGCCGATGCCCGCATAGACCATCGTGAAGTCGTTGCCGCCAGTGGTCTGGTTGTAGGTAGGCACATCTACGAAGCGCGGCGCGATCTTGATTCCCACCTGCCCCAGCATCTGCTGGATGGTCACCAGTACATCCTTGCTGAGCTGATCAGAATAGTAGGTGAGGACTTCTACCGTTCTGGAGTTGTCCCAGCCTGCCGCCTTCAGGAGCTGCCGGGCCTGCTCCTGGTTGTAGGCGTAGGCATTGATGCCCTTGGGCACGTACTTGCTGTTGGTCACCGGGCAGTTGGCAACTTCTGCGCCGCCGCCGTAGAGCTGCTTGACGATGGTGTCACGGTCAATTGCCTGCAAGATGGCCTGACGCACCCGCACGTCCTTGAGCAAGGGCGAGGTGTTGTTGAAGCCCAGGTAGTTGGCGACCTGCGAGGGGCCGCTGATGATCTTGACCGCGTTGCCGCTGAAGGTCTTGGTGTCGTCGAGCGACAGGTACGAGAAGTCGAGGTCGCCGCTCTTGAGGGCCACCACTGCCGCCGCCTGCTCTTTGAAATAGCGGTTGACCAGCCGGTCTATTTTGGGCTTGCCGCGGAAGTAATCGGGGTTGGCGACGAGTTCCACGTACTGATCGGGTACCAGTTTGTTCCACTTGAAGGGGCCGGTGCCGATGGGATTGGTGCGCCACCAAGCGCCGTTACGCAGGTCCTTGGGGGCAATCTTGCTCAGCGCATGCTGGGGTAGGATCATGAAATTCGTCAGGGCATCGAGCAGCGCAGCGTTGGGTTTACTCAGGGTGATGACCACCGTGCGGGCGCTGGGTGTCTGGATTTTGGTGATGTTGCCGAACTTGGAGGCAAAAGCGCTGCCGGAATCCGGGTTGTTGGCGAGATCGAGGCTGAACTTGACGTCAGCGGAAGTAAACGCCTCGCCGTCGTGCCACTTCACGCCGTTGCGGAGCACAAAGGTATACTTTTTTCCACCATCGGCGACGGTCCACGATGAAGTCAGATCACCGCTGATCTTCTTGAAAGCCGGATCATAGAGCACCAGCGTCGAGTAATACTTGTTGAGCCAGGTGAACCCTGCCGTGTTGGTCAGTGGATTGAACTGTCCCGGTGCGCCGCCGGGGCCCTGGTCGAAAGCGCCGGTGATGACCTTGTCGGCAGAGGCGCTGCCCAGCGTGCAAAGGGCGAAAGTGAGGGCAAGTAAGGAGCGTTTCAGCATGGTGGGTCTCCTGTGTGTGAGCTGGGGCGAAGGGACGGCGGAATGAATTGGGTGCTGCTGGTTGGTGGGTTGGGTAATACTTAATGTGAAGTCTGGGGATCGAGCCGTTCCTTGATCTGACGAAAGTGGGTGTGCATGGCCTTCGTGAGTTGGTTCGCCTTTCCGGCCCGCAGCGCCTCGACGATGGCGACGTGATCCTGAGCGGTTTGCTCCAGGTTCCAGTGGGTCACGCCCGTGTTGCCGTGTAAGCGACGGAACACTTCCCAGAACAGCTCCACAAGACGGTTCAGGAAGGGGTTGTTCAGCGGGCGGTACAGCGTCAGGTGAAACTCGCGGTCTTCGTCTTCGAAGGTCTGACCGTCATACGCTTTTTTCACCATGCGCTGGGCCAGAACGTCCAGCTCCGCAATCTGTTCTGCGCTGGACTGGCTGGCAACCATGCCCACCAGTCCTTCCTCTAGGGCGGTGCGAACCTGGAGCAGATCGCGCAGTGACTGGCCGTCGCTGGCAAACGAGTACGGTAGGTTCTCGAAAATGCTGTCGAAGGTAAATGCCTTGACGTAAATCCCCTCGCCCTGCCGCGCTTCAAGAATGCCTACGGCCTCGAGCGTCTTGACACCCTCGCGTAGCGAGAGTCGACTCATACCCATGTCTTTGGCAAGCTGGCCTTCGGGGGGCAGTGGGTCGCCGGGTTGCAGTTGATGATCTTCGATGTACTGCTTGATTGACGTTTGGGCTTGTCGGTAGGCGGGGATTCGGGCAGCCATAAACCTCCTGTGAACGGTGCCAGATTTCTGCGCAGTCGCAGTTAATCTGACATCTGACATCTGATGGGTGTGGAGAGTTTAGGTGGATGGCGTTGTTCTTGTCAACTCCTGCTGCGTCTCTTCCTCATAGCACTCACATATTTGACATCTCTGCTTTGCTCAACGTACAGTTCATCCCACCATAAGTCAGATATCAGACATCAAAGGAGTGCTTGCAGCAAGTATGTGCGTCTGCCGCCCATCTCACCTTCTCGGAGGCTCTGTGAAGACCATGACCCTATTCGCTGCCCTACTCCTTACCACTGCCGCCGCCCAGACCGACAAGAGCTACCCGGATTTGCCCGTGGGCATCAAAAACGGCGTCGGCGGCATGATCGGCCAGACGTTATATGCGGGTCTCGGCACGGCAGGACAGAAGTTCTACGCCCTTGACCTGTCCAAACCTGAGCGCCAGTGGACCGAAATCGCTTCCTTTCCCGACGCTGCCCGCGATCAGGCTGTCGCGGCCGTGATGAATGACAAACTCTATGTGTTCGGCGGATCAGGCAAAAGCTCACCCGAGGCCACCACTGCCGTCTTCAACCAGGTTCACGCTTACGACCCTGCCAGCAACAGCTGGGCACTCTTACCTACTCGCGCGCCGCGTGACATTGTGGGCGGCGCAGTGGTAGTGCAGGGTGACCAGATTGTCATGTTCGGCGGCGTCAACAAAAATATCTTCGATGGTTACTTCAAAGACATCGCCGCAGCCGGCAGCGACAAAACCAAAAGCGACGCCGTGGCACGCGCCTACTTCAGCGGACGGCCCCAGGATTATTTTTTCGGTCAGGACATAGAAGCCTACAATCCGAAGACCAACACCTGGCAGTCGCTGGGCACCTTGCCATTCGGCGGGCGGGCCGGAGCAGCGGCCATCAACCAGAACGGTAGCCTGACCGTGGTGGGCGGCGAAGTCAAACCCGGCCTACGCTCACCCGCCAGCTATCAAGGTCAGTTCAGCAACGGCGCGCTGACCTGGCAGGATCTCGGCGATCTGCCCGCTCCACCGAGTCATCCTGTGCAAGATGGGGTGGCAGGCGCGTTCGGCGGCGTCAGCGGCGGTGCGGTGCTGGTGGCCGGTGGAGCCAACTTTCCCGGCTCGAACGCCAAGTTTAACAGCGGAACGCTCTACGCTCACGAAGGCCTGACGAAAACCTGGTACAGCGACGTGTACGCCCTGCGCAGCGGTCAGTGGACCATCGTCGGTCAATTGCCACAGGCTCAGGGTTACGGCCTGAGCCTCCAAAACGGCAACGAGATCCTGCTGGTCGGCGGCGAAGTGCAAGGCGGCGCGGCCAGCACACAGGTCTTTTCGATAGAACTCAGCGGCGATCAACTGCTGCTGCACCCCTGAAGCGCCCTGCCCTATGCATATTGCTCTGGCGCTGGGCCACCACTGGCACACTCAGCTGTATCTGGACGCTTTCGCGGCTGTAGGCGCACCGATCTCAGTGCTGTACACCGGTGCTGGGGTTACGGTGCCCAGCCTTCGGCGCGCCGAAACGCTGAGCGACCTGCTCAGAGAACGCCCGGACCTGGTGATCGTGCTCGGCAGGCCCGACGAGATGATCCAGCTGGCCCGCGAATTGATTCCCAGCGGCGTGGCGCTCGCCCTCGAAAAGCCGGTCGGTACTGACGCTGACCAGACGGCTGCTCTCGCTGAACTGGCGCGGCAGCACAGCAGCTTCGTCGCGGTAGCGCAGCCGCACCTGTCAACCGAGTTCTGGCAAGCCATACCCCATCAGCCGGGGCTGCTCTCCCACTTCCGGTTTCGCCTCGTCAACGGCTCGCCGCAGCGGTACACCGAATGGGGCATGCCGTGGGTCCTTGACCCGGCACAAGCGGGAGGCGGCGTTCTGCGAAATCTGGGCCTTCACGGCATCAGCGCTTTTCAGCAGCTGACTGGACGTGAGGCGCAGGTACACTCGGCGCTTCTCTCGTCGGCACTTTATGGCCTGGAGAGTGAGGAGTACGCCAGTGTCACCCTGAGATCAGGTCAGGTGATTGGGCAGATCGAGGTGGGCTACACCCTCGGCAGCGACAGTGACAGCGAGTACGAGCTGAGCGCCCACTGGCAGCACCTCAGCATCCGGGACGACGGCGCAGCGCTGACGATCTTCGATCGCCGGAACGGTACACTGGCACGCCAGACCTGCCTGCCACTGCCGCGCCGCTACGAGCACTTCGCTCGCACCACGCTCAGCGCTCTGGCAGATCACCAAGCGCCAGTGCACGATCTGGCAGCGCACATACGGGCCATGCAGCTCATCGATCAGGTCTACGCCCACGCCAACTGGATCAGGCCATGAATGTGGGGATCATCGGCGCGGGCTGGTGGGCCGAGCAGCACGCCCTGGCCCTCAGCACACTAGAGGACTTTAGAGTCGTGGCGGTCAGCAGCGGCACGCTCGCCTCCACACAGGATTTCGTTCAACGCTTCGGGGGAGTGGTCTGTACCTCAAGTCAGGATCTGCTGGCACAGAGCGCGGTAGAGGCCGTGCTGGTCGCCGCGCCTCACGCCCTTCACCACACCTTGGCCATCGAAGTGCTCAGGGCAGGCAAACCGCTGCTGCTCGAAAAGCCGGTCGCAACCAACGCCCCAGATACCCATGAAGTGCTGCACCTCGCCCGGACCCTTGGCCTTCCCTGTCTGATCGGCTTTACCAGTCACTACTTTCCAGGATTTTCGGCAGCCAAAGCGCTGCTTGAGAGCGGCGAACTGGGCCGAACACTCGCTGGTCACAGCGTCTTCCAGAAGTTCTGGATGGAACCTAACCGCCGCGAGTGGCACCGTTCCCGTGAACAGGGCGGCGGCATGCTCCTGACTGCTGGCATCCACGCACTCGACCGTCTGATGTGGTTGATGGATGCGCCCGTGCAATCGGTCAGCGCCGTGATTGGAACGCACCTGCACGACCAGCAGGCCGATGACCTGGCCAACCTCTTTCTCAGGATGGATCAGGGCCGCTCAGCCCTGGTCGGCAGTTACGGCTACCGTCAGGGCGGTCCACTCAACAGCACCCATATCCTCACGGAAGAAGCAAGTTTGCGGGTGATGCCGGATCGTCTGGACATCGGCCGCCATGACACTTGGGAAACGCTAACGCTCCCAGCAAGAGAGCACCAGGTGTTGGACCCTCTGGCTGCAGAGTGGAGCGATCTACGGGCTTGGTACCTCGAGGGGCGAACGCCTCAGGTACAGCCCGAGTTCGCTGAACACGTGATGGACGTAATTTTCGCGGCAGAGCAGTCTTCAAAAGAGGGGAGCGAGATCCAA
>Ga0160427_10002809_pt1 | contig 10375 bp, 9 predicted proteins | sample SolpanmetagenomL_FD_108194 | JGI IMG/M metagenome (GOLD analysis project Ga0160427, IMG submission 108194) | Solar panel surface microbial communities from Lawrence Berkeley National Laboratory, California, USA - L | ecosystem: Engineered > Built environment > Solar panel > Unclassified ...
ACCGCGGCCGGACCGGTCGATTACGGCTTCGGCCTGGTGCTCGACCGCGACGGCACGCCGCGCTTCGGGCATGCGACCATCCTGAGCGCCTACCAGGAGCACGGCGTCGTCGCCTGCGACCCGACGCTGCCGATGCCGCAGGTGCATGTGGGCGACCTGGTGCGCATCCTGCCGAACCACACCTGCATGACGGCTGCGGCGCATGAGCGCTACCATGTTGTGGAAGGCGGCACCGACGTGGTCGCGGTTTGGAACCGCGTGAACTTCTGGTAGCGAGGCAGACATGGACATCGCAGGCAAGACCTTCCTCGTCACCGGGGCCGGCAGCGGGCTCGGCGCCGCCACCGCCCGCATGCTGGCCGCGGCCGGCGGGCACGTGGTGCTGGCCGACATCGCGGACACCTCGGCGCTGGCGGCCGAGCTGGGCGGGGCCGCGATCCGCACCGATGTGACGCGCGAGGAAGACGGACAGGCCGCGGTGGCGCTGGCCTTGGAGCGCTTCGGCGCGCTGCAAGGTCTGGTCAACTGCGCCGGGGTGGTGACTGGCGAGCGCGTGGTGGGGCGGGACGGGCCGCACGCGCTGGCGAGCTTCGCCCGGGTGGTCGGCATCAACCTGATCGGCACCTTCAACATGATCCGGCTGGCGGCCGCGGCGATGAAGCAGGCGCCGCCGGGCTCCGAAGGCGAGCGCGGCGTGATCGTCAACACCGCCTCGATCGCCGCCTATGACGGCCAGATCGGGCAGGCGGCCTATGCGGCGAGCAAGGGCGGCGTCGCCAGCCTCACCCTGCCGGTGGCGCGGGAGCTGGCGAAGGACGGCATCCGGGTGATGACCATCGCACCGGGGCTGTTCGAGACGCCGATGATGGGCAGCCTGCCGCCCGAGGTGCAGGCCTCGCTGGGTGCTGCGGTGCCTTACCCGCCGAGGCTTGGCCGGCCGGCCGAATATGCGGCGATGGTTCGGCACATCGTCGAGAACGTCATGCTGAACGGCGAGGTCATCCGGCTGGACGGGGCGCTGCGGATGGCGCCGAAATAGGCCGCACCCCGCACCAGGCGGCGATGAACAGCGCGATCGACAAGGTGGTCGTGCGCAGGGTATCCAGGTGTCCGCGCTCGTTGAAGCCGTGGTGGCCCTCGCCCCGCGGGCCATAGCAGAGCGCCGGCATGCGGTGATACAGACCATAGAACCGGGTATCATTCACCGCGGTCGAGGTGCGAGCCTGCATCGGCGCGCCGAACGCCTGTTCATGCGCGGCGGCCAGCACCTGTTCGGCGTCCGTGCCGGGCTCCAACACGTAGCCATCGGCCTGGAAGCCGTTCCACTCCACCTCGGGCGGGTTGTTCGCCAGGAAGTTGTCGGCGCGGGCGGCGGCCGAGACGCAGTCCAGGATGCCCTGCCGCTGCTCCTCGAGCGACCAGCCGGGCAACAGGCTGATGCGGCAGTCGACCTCGCACCAAGCCGGAGTGCTGCTGGCCCAGTCGCCACCGCGGATCACGCCCGGGTTGAACTTGATGGGATCGCCGACGCCGCCGAACCAGGAGTCCGCCTTGGCCGCCTCGTTCAGGCGAGCGGTGTGGGCCTGCAAAGCCTGGATCAGGTGGAAGGCCGAGAGGATGGCGTTGGTCCCGGCCTGGGCCTGCATCACGTGCACCGGGATGCCGCGCACGCGCAGGCGGAACCACATCACGCCGACATGGGCGCGGGTGATGGTGCCGTCGGTGGGTTCCGCGATCAGCACCGCGTCGGCCCGGTAGCCGCGCGCCAGGGTCGAGAGGGCGCCGTTGCCGGTGCACTCCTCCTCGGTCACGGTCTGGACGGTGATGTCGGCGGCCGGCTCCAGCCCGACCGCAGTCAGGGCATCGAGCGCGAAGACGATGGCGGCGACGCCCTGCTTCATGTCTCCGGCGCCGCGGCCGTGCATCCAGCCGTCCCGGATGGTGGGCTCGAAGGGCGGCGTGTCCCACAAGGCGAGCGGACCCACCGGCACCACGTCGACGTGGCCCTGCAAAATCAGGCTGCGCCCGGCCGGCCCGGCTGCCCGGCGGGTGCCGACGACCTGGACGGCGCGGCTGTAGTCGGTGTCCATCACCGGGCTGAAGCCGGCTAGCCCGTCCAGCGCGACCTGGTCCAGCGTGTACCGGTCCACCTCGTAGCCGCGGAGGCGCAGTTGCCCAGCGATCCAGTCCTGGCAGTCCGCTTCCTCGCCTCGTGTGGAGGCGAAGCGGACCAGGTCGGCATAGAACATCGTCTGCGCCGGGAAGGCGGCGTCGATCGCCGCGGCCAACTGGCCGGACAGCGGGCTTGAGTGGTCGCTCATGGTCAGTAGCGGTGCTGCGGGATGGACAGCAGCGGGAAGCTGCTGAGGACGTGCGGTTCCACCACCGACTCGACTGCCCGCAGGTAGCTGCGATCCAGCCCGGCGAAGCTGGTGAGGCCGAGCAGGCCCAGGCACTCCACCACCTCGATCTCCAGCAACTCGATAATCCGGGCGATCCCGTCCGCCCCGGCGGCCGCCATCCCGAAGCAGTAGAGTCGGCCCAGCCCGACCAGGTCTGCGCCCATGGCGATGGCCTTCACCACGTCGGAGCCGCGGGTGATGCCGCCATCGACGATGGTGAAGGCGCGGCCAGCCACGGCGTCCAGCACCTCGCCCAGGACCTCCATCGAGCCTGCCCCGTGATCGAGTTGACGGCCGCCATGGTTGCTGACGTAGATGCCGTCCACGCCCATGTCGCAGGCGCGGGCGGCGTCCTCGGCGGTGGCGATCCCCTTCAGGATCAGCTTGATGCGGTGCTTGTCGCGGAAGCGCGCCACGTCGTCCCAGCTCAGGGCGGCCTGGAACTCCATTCCGGGCTGGGTGGCGCGCCAAGGCTTGCTGAAGCGCTTGGCAATGTCGCGCTCGCGGCGGCTGTAGAGGGCACTGTCCACGGTGATGCAGAAGGCGTCGTATCCGGCCTCGATTGCTGCCATCGCACGCTCGTCCACCCAGTCCGCATCGCCACGCACGTAAAGCTGGAAGATCTTTGGCCCGCTGGCGGCAGCGGCGGTCGGCACCAGGCCGGGCTCGCTGACGGAACTGATGAAGAACGGCACGCTGGCCATCCCGGCGCCCTTGGCCACGGTCACGCCGCCGCCACGCTCGATCTGTTCGAGGCCGCCGACCGGCGCCAGCGCCACCGGCAGGCGGATGGTGTGACCCAGGAACCGGGCCGAGGGATCGACCTCGGAGACGTCGCACAGCACGCGAGGCCGGAAGCCAATCCGGTCAAGCGCCAGGCGGTTGCGCCGCAGGGTCGTCTCCGTCGCGGTGCCGCCCACCACGTAGTCCCACATGTTCTGGTTCATCGCGTTGCGTGCGGCCGCAACGATCTCGTGCATGACCTGGAAGCGTTCTTCCAAAATATTGGACATGGTCGTTCTCCCCATGCGCTATCCTGCTGCGAGTGCAGGCGGGCGTCCACCCGGCAACCCGCGAAGCGGCGTCTGATGCCGCCGCCATGGCGGAAGGGTCCGACCCAACTCGGTCGTGCCGCTTGAACCCTGGCGAGGCCGCAGCGTTGTAGCGGCGAGGGAGATTATCATGACCGAAGTCACCACCTTGTCCGCGCACGATCCGCTGCCCACCGGGCATGGCGTCACCGTGCTGCGGCGGTTCGAGGAGGACGCACCGGGCGGGTCCACCATCCAGATCATCCTGTCGGGAAAGCGAGAAGAGACGACCCGGCCCCGGCGAAAGGATGGCGGCCTGATGACGTTGGACGAGGCGGTCGGGGCCGCGAAGATGGTGGCGGAATCCGAAGGGTTAAGCCGGGTTTTCGTTCTCGATCGCCTGCAGGGCAGCCGGGAGCAGGATATCCTGCAACATTCCGGCGACCACAGCGTCCACATGGACCAACTGCAGGACACCGACTCCGAGGATGGCGAGCGCGGTGCAGACATGCGTGACATCGCCCACCCCGCCAGCGACCGCTGAGGCAGCCGTAATATCGCCATAGACCGGGCTTATCCCAGGCCGAGGCCGGACCGACTGGCAGCCTCGCGTTCACGGGAAAGTTACTGCGGCCGGGGTGGTGAGCTTTCGATCCGGGCCGAATTTGCCTATTGCTATGTTCCTACAACGACGGCCGGCCATCCGGCTGTCATGAACGAGAAGAGATCACCCCATGCCTGATACCGGGTTAGATGCCGCCGCGACGGGTCGCCGCGTCGGAGTGCTGGTCGTTGGCCTAGGCGGCGCGGTCGCCAGCACGGCCGCGGCAGGCATCGAGATGTTGCGTGCCGGGTCCAACGACATGGCGGGGTTGCCGCTCGCGGGTGTGGGCGCGCCGGGGATCGCCGCGTACCGCAACCTGCACTTCGCAGGCTGGGACTTGCACGGCGAGAACCTGGACAGCGCCGTACGGGAGCACCGCGTGCTCGACCGTGAGCAGTCAGAGATCGTTGCGCCGGCCCTGCAGAAGATGACGCCCTGGCCGGCCGTCGGCAGCGTCGATTTCTGCAAGAACGTCGATGGCGCCAACAAGGTGGCCGCCAACAGCCACCGTGAGGCCGTCGATCGCATTCGCCAGGACATCCGGCGTTATCGCGAGACCTCGGGCATCAACGACTTGGTGATGGTCAACCTCGCCTCGGTCGAGCGCTGGCCGGATAAGGGTGCGGCAGCCCTGGGATCTATCGAGGGATTCGAGAAGGGCCTCGACAGCAGCGACCCCGCCATTAGCCCTGCTATGCTCTATGCTTATGCCTCAATCGTCGAGGGAGTGCCTTACGGCAACTTCACGCCGAGCCTTGCGGCAGACATCCCGGCGCTGACCGCTATGGCCGAGAAGATGAACGTCCCCGTCGCCGGCAAGGACGGCAAGACCGGTCAGACCTTCATCAAGACCGTATTGGCGCCGGCATTCCGCTCTCGCTCATTGTATGTCGAAGGCTGGTTCAGCACCAACATCCTCGGCAACCGCGACGGCCTGGCACTCGACAACCCGGACAGCCTGAAGAGCAAGCTGAACACAAAGGGGTCGGTGCTCGACGACATCCTCGGCTACCCCGTCGAGGACCACATCGTCGACATCCGCTATTACAAGCCGCGCGGTGACAACAAGGAAGCGTGGGACAACATCGACCTGGTGGGGTTCCTGGGGCAGAAAATGCAGATGAAGGTCAATTTCCTCTGTCGTGACAGCATCCTCGCCGCGCCCCTGGTGATCGAGATCGCCCGCGTGCTTGACCTTGCCCGGCAGCGTGGCCGCGGTGGCATTCAGGAGCAGATGGGCATCTTCTTCAAGGCGCCGATGACTCCGGCAGGCCGGCGCGAGGAGCACAGCTTCCCGGTGCAGGAGCGCGTGCTTCTGGACTGGCTGGCCGCCTGATCCATGCTTGATACCGTGCAGCCGCACGGCACGACCTCACCGCTGGCGGCCTTTGTGCCGCTGGCGGCCGAGTTGTGCGACCTGAAGCGGATTCGGGACGCTTCGTCACCGGATAGTCTCGCCACGCGCATGTTCCGTTCCGCCTGGGCGGCGCTGCTGGCCGGGCAGGACCCGGAGCAGGTAGCGCTGAACTGCACCGCGAATGCCATCGCAGCCGTTAGACTCGGCGGAATCGATGCTGCCGTGTTGCGCGATGTGGGGCTTTCAACAATCGATGTGACGGCGATTCTCACGCGTGGCTTTGATGAGGTTGCCGGTCCTGTCGATGCTGGCTTTGCGTGTGCGTTGCGTGAGCTCCTGGGAAGCGAACTGGTCGCCGGTCAAGCCCCGGCTTTTGCGGAGGCGCTGATCCGGCAGCCTCGCGCGGGTGCGACTTGCCCCGGCAAGCCGAGGATCGTGCTGGAGCCGCCGGAGGGGCACGGTGATCATTGCCTCGTCGTCGCCGTGCTCGGGGCTGCGCTCGCCCCGATCTATGGCGCGTCACCGGTCACCACGTTCTTGGCCGGCATGGCTCATCACCTGCACAACGCGGCGCTGCCGGACAGCGGCTTTGCCGGCGAGATTCTGCTCGGCAACCACCTGATGCCGATCATCACGCGGCTGTTCGCACGGGAACTGGCCACATTGCCCGCACCTTTGCGTAGCACCATGGAAGCCGCACTGGCGCCGATCGTCGATGCCGCGACGCCGGAGGGCCGCGCGTTCCACGCAGCCGACGTGATCGACCGGGTGCTGCAGCTGCGGCACTTCGACCGGGTCGCCGGCTTCACCATCGACCAGGCGCTGGACGACATGGACCTGGTGCATGCCGGACCGACGCAGGCGTTCCACATGGCGGTGCTTCGCGACGCCGGCCTGCCTTGACCGTCTGGTACGACCGCGCGTTGCGGAGCCCGGTCTCGGGCAAGACGCTGCGTCTGGACACTCCGCACTCCCTTTCCACGGGTCACGAGCGTTGGCCGGTCGTGGACGACATCCCGTTCCTGCGGGCAGACCGGCGCAGCCTTGCTGATGCGGCACTTGAGCGGCTCGATGGCGGCGAACCCGAGGAAGCGCTGCTGCTGCTGCTGGCAGACCAGGACAACTGGGCGCGCTCGGCACCGCCCGACGAGCTCAGTCGGCGCAAAGTCCTGCAGAACGCAGACCGACTGAGCTTTCGCTCAGCCATGGACCTGCTCGCCTTCGGGCCGGTGGGGACCTACTTCGCCCACCGCTGGTCGGACCCGACCTTCCTTTCCGGCCTGGCCCTGGCCGAGGCGCATCGCCTCCCCGGACCGGTGCTGGAATTGGCGTGCGGGGCGGGGCACTTCCTGCGGGAGTTCGCCCGGACGGGCGAAACCGCGACGGGAGGCGACATCGTATTTGCGAAGCTTTGGCTGGCCCGGCGCTACGTTTCCCAAGCAGCCCGCCTGATCTGCTTCGATGCCGCAGAACCTTGGCCCTTTGCCGACGGCGCCTTCGAGACGGTGTTTTGCCACGACGCCTTCTACTTTCTACCCGCAAAGCCGCACGTCGCCACAGAGATGCGGCGGGTCGGACGCTGTGTGTTGGTGGGCCACGCGCATAATGCGCTGGTGGATAATCTCTCATCCGGTCAGCCGATGACCCCGGATGGTTATGCCGGCCTGTTCGAGGGCGCGGTGCTTTACGACGACCGTGAGTTGACCGCCGCTTTGGTGGAGATGCGGGTTCCGCGTGCTGGCTGGGCCGCGGACCTGGCCGAGGCTCCGGCTCTGTCCTGGGCAGTGGGTGCGGGACCGGCCCGAGCCGTGTTGAACGGCATGGCCATGCCGTCCAGTGGCGCTGCATTGCGACGGAACCCATTGTACCGGAATGGCGCCGTCGTCTGGCCATCAGCCCGATATGAAAAGGAGTATGCCGCTCTGGCCACTTACCCGCTCGCGTCGAACGTGCCGGAGGCGGCCGTGATGGGCACCGATCCCGGGACCGACACCCTGGCCCGCTGTCGGGCGCTGGTAGACCTTCCCTCCGCATGGTGAAGGGTCGCATCAACTGGGGCATTGCTGGCTGCGGCTGGGTTGCCCGAGACTTTGTCGGACCGGCGATCCAGGCCAGCGCCAACGGCCGGTTACTCTCGCTGTTCGATCCGGATCCTGTCTCTCGCCACCGCGCCGAGCAGCACCTCGGCGTGGCGGCGCAAGACGATCTCGCTGCCTTCTTGGCCATACCGGGCCTTGATGCCGTCTATGTCGCCGCACCGAACCATGCGCACCGGGCGCTGGTCGAGGCAGCGGCCCGGTCAGGGCTGCCCGTGCTGTGCGAGAAGCCGATGGCGACCACGCTTGCAGACGCCGAGGCGATGGTCGCGGCTTGCGCCCAGGCCGGGGTGCGCTACGCGACGGCCTTTGACCAGCGGTTCCACGCGGCGCACCGTAGCCTGGCGAAGCTGATCGCCGAGGGCCGGCTCGGCATCGTGACCGCCATCCGCATCGTCTATGCCTGTTGGCTGCCGGCGGATTGGGCAGGCGACAACTGGCGCATCGACCCGCGCCGAGCCGGAGGCGGCGCCCTGATGGACCTGGCGCCGCACGGCCTCGACCTGTCCGCCTACCTGCTGGGCGAGCGAATAACGGACGTGTTGGCGATCGGCCAGGCCCGCGTGCACAAGTATAAGGTGGAAGACGGCGCGCTGCTGATGGCACGCAGCGAAACCGGCGTGATGTTGCAGATGCACGTGGCCTATAACTGCCCGGAGACGCTGCCGCGCCGCCGGCTCGAGGTGATCGGCACGGCCGGGCAGGCGATCGCGACGGACACGATGGGGCAGACCGCGGGCGGCACGCTGGAACTGATCGATGCCGCAACCGGTGTCCCGGCGCTGATCGAGGTCGAGGGTGCCGACCGGTCCCCGTTCCTAAACCAGGTGGAAGCTTTCGCGGACGCCGTCGCCGGAAACGGCGCCTTCGCCTTCACCGCCGAGCACGACCTGCATACGATGGGGCTGCTGCTGAAGGCACAGGCCATGGCGCTGCCGCAGCCAACGGGCGCCGATTAGACCATGCCGGGCGGATTTGAACCGGGCCAAGCTGTGCCTGACCGGTCTGAACAAGGATGTTGCGTGTGACCAAGCATTTCCTGCCGCCCGACCTCCCGGATGCCGCGGCGGCATACATCGCATCGATGCCGGAGGGGCGGGTCGAGCTGTTTCCGCTCGGGCCGCTCGACCGCACCGGGGTGTCGTGCTGGAACGCGATCTTCCTGAACCAGGACAACACGCGCTGGCACGGCGTGACACCGCACGGGGTCGGGTATGGCGTCGATGACGCCGGTGCCATCATCGGCACCACCGGCGAACTGGCCGAAGCCGTACACTCCGCGACCGAGATCCATCGCATGAAGCGGCGAGTTTCAAGCTATTCCGCGTTGAAGGCCGAGGTCGGCGCGCGCGGCGTGGCTGACCCGCTTTCGCTTTGCCTACCTGCCGGGAGTTCCGTCGACCACAACACGACGCTTGAATGGGTTCCCGCCCGTCGTTGGCCCAGTGGCGAGACGGTGTGGATGCCGATCGATATCGCTGCCTGTTCCGTGGGTGACCTGTCTCCGGGCTACGTGCCGTTCACGACCCCGATCACCAATGGGCTCGGCGCCGGGCCGACGCTGGACTTCGCGATCGGGCACGGCCTGTGTGAACTGCTGCAGCGCGACGGCAACGGCATCGGCTTCCGAGCCATGGACCGGGGCGTTGCCCTGGATCTCGGCGCCGGGCCGCAGGATCCCCGTACCCGCGCCTTGCTGGATCGGCTGGCGGAATTGGGCATCGAGGTGATCCCGAAATTCGCCAGCACCGAGTTCGGCACGGCCAACGTGTATTGCGTGGGCGCCGAGCGCGACGGGGTGGCGGCCGCGTTCCCCATCATGGTGACGGCCTGCGGCGAGGCGGCGTCGCTCGACCGGGAACACGCGCTGCGCAAGGCGGTGTTCGAGTTCGCGGCCGCGCGGATGCGCAAGGTGTTCAGCCATGCGCCGCTGCGTGCGGTGGAGGGCGTGGCGCCGCCGGGCTACCTAGACCGGTTCCGCGCCTACCACACGCTGGGCGGCGAGGAGAGCCGCGCGCTGCAGGAGATGGTGGGCTGGCTGGGGTTGGGACAGCCGGAGCTCAAGGGGATGCTGGCGGACAGCGTGCTGAGCCGGCGGGAGGCGGTGCCGTTCGACACGCTGCCGACCTGGGACGGGCCGCTGGCAGGGACGGGCTTGGTCGAGGAACTGGCGCGGCGGTTCGCCGCGGCCGGCATGGAGATCCTGTACTTCGACTGGTCGCCGCCGCATGCGCCCGGCGTGCACGTGGTGAAGGCCTTCGTGCCAGGCCTTGAGGTCGAGACCATGAGCTATCACCGGATCGGCGCCCGCGGCGTGCGCAAGCTGGTGGAGCGCGGTAGCAAGCTGGTGGGGTTCGGACCGGTGCCCGAAGGCGCGGCATCGGTCCGGCTGACCGCGGAGCAGATGGCCGGCTTCCCGCAGGCGCCATGGCTGGACGTGGCGGAAGTGGACCGGATCGTCGGCGGCCTCTATCCGCTCTACCGCGAGCCCGAGGTGCACAGCGCGCCCATCAGCATGGAGCGCCGGGGAGCTGCGGACGAGGCAGTACGCCCGTGAAGTTCGCCTACAACACCAACGGCGCCGCCAACCACCGGCTGGATGACGCCTTGGCGCTGATCGCCGACGCCGGGTACGACGGTGTGGCGCTGACCCTCGATATCCATCATCTGGATCCGTTCGCGGCGGACTTTCCGGCCGAGCGCCGCCGGGTCGCGCAACGGCTGCGGCACCTGGGGCTCGGCTGCGTGGTGGAAACCGGCGCCCGCTTCCTGCTGGACCCGCGCGCCAAGCACGAGCCGACGCTGGTGACCGCGAGTGCGGAGGGCAGGGCGCGCCGGGTCGACTTCCTGTGCCGCGCGCTGGAGGTGGCAGCCGAGACCGGGGC
>Ga0160427_10002810_pt1 | contig 10374 bp, 23 predicted proteins | sample SolpanmetagenomL_FD_108194 | JGI IMG/M metagenome (GOLD analysis project Ga0160427, IMG submission 108194) | Solar panel surface microbial communities from Lawrence Berkeley National Laboratory, California, USA - L | ecosystem: Engineered > Built environment > Solar panel > Unclassified ...
CGCCCGGCGAGCATGGCGATTCATGCCTGCCCCCGGATTTCGGCGGCACGCCACGCCAGTTGCTCGGCCCGCGTATGATGACCACACGCCAACTCGTGGTCGGCTTCCCGATCCAGCTTCGACGCGAGATCCATGGCAGCGACAGAGACGCAGAGCAGGATGGCCCGACGTGCGGGGTTGGCCGGTGCCGCGTTCGCCTTCCTGGGGGCGATCAATGCCGCGCCTCAGACGGCGAGCCCATCGGGTAGATGAAAGCCGGGGTCTCTGCCGCCCGTTCCCGCAGTTGCTGCGCGCGGGCGTAATGGACACTGGCAATGGACTGGTCGCTTGCCTCCGCTGCCATGGTGTCGTGTGCAGTGGCCAGCGTCAGGATTTCAAACCAAGCCAGATAGACGATTTGGCTTGCCTGGTGCGGCGGTCCCGACAGCAGCGGCGGCAGCGGGTCCGCGATCATCTTGGCGCTAGCCAGGGCCTCGACCAGCAACCCGATGGTCTGGATAGCGACGTTCTGGGCTAGGGGTTGCTCCGGCACGTCAGCAGTAGCCTGCTGCACCTCTTGCAAACGGGCGAGCATCTGCCCGGTCCAGATGGCCAGCTGCTCCCGCTGCCACCTGTCACGAACCGCCAGGGCCAGCGCCGGCAGATCGGCGGCATCGACAGCCAGGGCAATCATTGCGTCGCGGACTTCGGTAGGGACCTCCGGCGGCCAGACCGCTTCGCGCGTTGCGGCTAGCCGGCCCTCATAGGCTCCAGCCATTTCGCGGTGCATGGGGTGGGCGAAGATCGCAGGGGGAACACCCAGCGCAAAGAACGAAAGCCCCATATTGATGGTCGTGGCGACCACCAGGGCTTCGATATCATCAGATGAGCGGAATACAGGCGACATGAGCGGCGCTCCGTCTTTGGAGGCGCGCACGGCACTGGAAAATCCATCAAAAGTCGTATATGGAGAAGCAACACCCTGCCCAGGGCTTCCACAACACTGCTGATTTCAGTTCCCGCGCGTGCAACGCAGGGGCTGGAATCAGGCGGTGACGTGGCCCAAGGCCGGGGTGCAGGCCGGGCGAGGCTGGGCAATGCCAACCATCGCTTCGACCACTGCAGCCAAGTCTCCGCGCTTGATCCACCAACGCCGGTTCGGCCCCTGGTGCGCCGGTATCCGGCCAGCAACCGCAGCGAGATACAGCGGCTGATACTCAATGCACTCAGTCGTCAAACCGCCGGCCTTCGCTTCGCGAGGCAGGCTGTTGAGCGGGATTAGCTCATCGTCAGACATGGGACACTCCGGCTACGGGAGAAAAGGTCTGGCTCATCGCCAAAAGAATCGTGACCAATCCCACCGCGATCAGAGCTTTGACGCCCTGACCCTGTGCCGTTAGTATCCGAGGTGGAGAAACCATCGGTACCACTGGCAAGGTGGGATTGATTATTCGTAGACGCCGGCGCCTCCTGGCAGAGGTAGCCGGCGTTAACGTTTTCAGGTTCTGCCCTGGCAGACAGTTCCTGGGTTGCAGCAGATGGCTTCCGCAAAGCAGCAAGTTCACGCGAAATCAGCGTGTCTGCCCAGAGTTCACCAAATGCAAGCAACACTTCGCCGTTAAGGATGGTGTGACGGCGCAGACCTGGAGAAGCAGGCGAATCGCCTGCATAAATCGTGTCTGTCGCTTCGCCTTCCTGATAGTCAACGCTGATAAATACAACCGAGCTTTCGAGGCAGATATTCAGCTGCCAGGAACGCAGCATCCTCAAAGATTCGTCTGTGAAGGACTTTCCCAGCCGAGCGGCAGATGCAGCGCCTTCGATCCAGTTGGCGAGTTCATCGCCTAGTATCTCGTAAGGTCTGCTGCCGCGGTCCTCGTGCGAGTGAGACTGAAAGCGAAAGTCCCTCAGCCGCATTGCGACGGCTGCCGCATCGACGGGCCGCAATGCGGCCAGCGACAGCATCAGCAGGGCCAGGATGCGAGAGTTATAGTGCACCGCACCTTTTCCCCCGCCTTGGCCCGCCCGCGGCAACACCCCTTCGTCACGGAGCGCGCGCATCAGGCTATCGACCATAGCGCGATCCAGCCCCGTAGAGCTCAGAAGCCGATCGCGCGTGATGGTGCTCGATGCCATGCGCCAATATAAATATGTTCGGCACGAAAGAGCAAGCTAAATCGGGCGCAGCCCAAACTAAGTGGACTTTAACCAAATGCTTAAGCTGGAATGTAAGATATGAAGCACTATCTTACATCCATGGACAATACCCTAGCAGCCACTCCGGCACCCGATCAGGCGATTGAACTAATGGACCGACTAGAAACCGGAACGATCCGGCACCCGTCGATTCCGCCGCAGGCCCATGATGATGAGACGATGCTTCGGATCTGGCTTGATGGAAAGTCGGAACACACCCAGCGCGCCTACACGGCCGACGCGGGCGCATTCCTGGCTTATGTCGGCAAGCCGCTCCGCGTGGTGACGGTGGGCGACGTGCAGGCGTTCGGCGCCTCGATCGCTCACCTGGCGCCTGTCACCAGGGCGCGGAAGCTGGGAAGCGTCAAAAGCCTGATCGCCTACGCGCACCGGCTTGGTTATCTCGCCTTCGACGTAGGCGCACCCGTCCGCTTGCCCAAGGTGAAGGAGACGCTGGCCGAGCGCATCATTGATGAGGGCGACGTGCACCGCCTCTTGGCGTTGGAGACCAACCGCCGCAACCGCGTCCTTTTGCGCCTGCTCTATATCGCGGGGCTGCGGATCAGCGAGGCCTGCAACCTGCGTTGGCAGGATGCGACTGCCCGCGATGACGCCGGGCAGATCACCATTATGGGCAAGGGTGGCAAGACCGGCGCTATCCTCCTGCCGGCGTCGATGTGGCGCGAGCTGGCGACCATCCGCGGCGAGGCAGCGCCAGGCGATCCAGTGTTCCGATCGGCAAAGGGTGGCCACCTCGACCCGGTGCAGGTGCATCGCATCGTGAAGGCTGCCGCTGCCCGGGCTGGCCTGTCTCCTGCCCTGTCCGCCCATTGGCTCCGGCACGCTCACGCTAGCCACGCCCTCGACCGCGGCGCCCCGATCAGCCTGGTGCAAGCCACCCTGCGGCATTCCAATGTATCCACTACCAGCAGATACCTGCACGCCAGGCCGAACGACAGCAGCGCCCGCTACCTAGGGGCTTAGCCTGCTTCCAACGGCAGCCGATCAACGCTTAGGTCGTGAGGCGGCTTGAACAGCACAACTTCATGCTCTTGCCGGTCCACCAAGATCATGGCCACGCTGATCTTGCGGAATTTGCGCCGGAGTATCACCGGGTTGGGGTTGTTTAAGCCTCGATGCCCTCGTGCGAAGCCGGCAGCAACATCCCGTTCCAGCGTCCAAGACAGACCTATAGGACTAGCCGCATCCTGGCCGCGATAGGCGGTGAAGGTGTTGGGCAGAGCGTCATAGACAGCCCGAGACTCCGGGCACATGCAGTCCGGCGACCAGCCCAACTTACGATAGCGAAACACCCGCTGATAACGTGCGTGCGGGATGCGATCAAAGCCCGGCCACTCGACCGCAATCCATTTCCAAGCGTCCAAACTGAATGGGTTGGGATGCACATGCGGCAGGAAAAGCAGCAGGTCGTGCGGACGCTGCTGAGACTCTGAGAAGCGAAGCATGAAGGCGTCTGCAGCTTCTTGCGACGGGGCAGCCAGGAATGCAGCTATAGCTTCATTCGAGAGCAGTTCTTCCTTAGCCCGCCGCTCATTCATTGCTTCCGCTGTAACCTCAGTCATGCCTTCAAACATGCCAATCATGCCTTCCACCCCTCCCCCAGCGGCCGATAAGCCGCCCCCGCCGCATCCCGCACCACAGTTTCCCAGAGCGTAAAGGCGTCATCCCGGTAACGGTCGGAGTAGCCCCCGGCGTCCTCTAGCGCGCACACAGCAGCGGCCTTCGCTTGCAGCCCCTCACCCGTGAAGGCCGGCAGAACAAGCAGCCGACCAACCAGCCCCTCGCCCATTTCCTGATCCGTGCCAGGCCAGACCTGTTGCGCGTAGTCGTCAAAGGCCCGATCGGCAGGCGTGACGCTTTCCGGCCCGTCACTCGTCAGGGTCCATAGGCGCTGCCATTCATCCTGCATCGCCCGCAGTTGGCTGCACACCGTCAGCAGCTCCGCGTCGGGATGCTCGACCAGGCCGAGCCCGGCCGCGTGCCGGTGCAGCACAGTAGGCGAAGCCGCCCCCAGGACAGCCAAAGCCCGGCGGGGGAGTGAAACCCCCGCCAGGCCCTGCATTGTTCCGGCCGTCACTTCATCACCCCGGCAGCACCAGGTTGCGAGCCAAGCACCCGCTCCAGATCCTTGACCAAGACCCGCACGGCCCGTGCCCGAGCCCCACTAGTGTTAAACATTTCGACTACCGCCAGCGCCTTTGCCAGCACCCCGGCCGGCGTTGTGGCCTCGAGCTCGACCACACGCGGCATCAGCCGTTCCCTGACCCGGCGGGCCTCGTTAAGCCGATCCCCCATCGCCTTGAACGTGCCGGGTTGTTCCCAGCAAGGGACGGCGCTGGCACGCTGGGCATCCGCGACCCGATCGGCGCCAGCAATCTCCCGGCAGAGGTGCAGCAGTTCAGCATCTGGCCTGACAGGGGTAGGCGGATCGCCCACCCCTTCCGCCACCACTCCAGACTTGCCGGCGGACGCCATGAGCAGCGCCAGGCCCGCAACCCCGCTCCCCACCGTGGGGAGCGGTGTCATCGCCTGATCATAGGCCCAGCGCACCGCCGGGATCGGGCTGGCGATGTTGAACCGCCGAGGCGGAAGGCCGCGCTCAGCCGGGGGCGTCACGATCCACCCCGCCGGCCGCTCATAGTCATCAAACGAGGCGGACATGCGCCCCGTCTTTGGATCGTTCCACATCGCCCCAGGCGCGACCCGGCGTGGAATGGGCGTCAACTTCCAGCCCAGCGCCTCGACCTGGGCAAGCTTCGTCTGCCGGGCCATCAGAGCCACCCTGCCGTTTCGGCTTTCTCACGGAACGCCACCAGCTCGGCCTCTAGCCGTTCGGCCACCCAATCGACCATTTCCGCAATGCGGTAAGCTTCCGTGGTTTCCGGACGACCATCCGCATCAGCGAGTTGATCTTTGAGCCGCGCGGCCAGGCCGGTGCAGATACGGCAGGCCGCTACCCCGGACTCTGCAACGTCCAAGGCGGCTTTCTGAATAGCTGCGCTCATGCTGCCAGCCCTCCTTTCACTGACATTGCGCCGCGCATCGCCGCATCCAGCAGATGCTTCGAGATCGTGCCGGGATGGTCGAAAGCGTGGTGCCCGTCACCGTTGTATTGTGCGAGGCAGCGAGCCAGGCCGTGCACGCCGTCAGTCGTATGCACCGGCATTTCGAGCAGGAGCTTGGACAGCCCGAACATGCGGCGGCTGGATGCTCGGCTGTAAGCCTCAAATGCGTCGTCATCGGCAATGGCGTTCGGCCCCTGGCCTTTTTCCATTTCGTCCAAGTGGCACGCGATGAACTCGGCGCACAGAGCCAGCAAAAGCGCGTCCGGATGGGCGGCAGGAGCTGCAGCCACAGCAGCAGGGCAGACGGAGATAGCGGCACCTGACCCCAGCAGGCCGCGGCGGGAAAGAGCGTTCATGCCACGTCTCCAATCGTCAGCATGTCGCACACCAGCGACCACGCCATTTCTTCTGCCGGGTTTTCAAAGACCATGACGCCCCCGATCCGATAGAAGCACCGCAATTCGTGCTGCAGAATGGCAGCTTTCACCCGGCATCCTTCGGGCGTGGTGGCCTTCATCGGCATGGCCCGCTTTAGTAGCTCGTCCAGGCGATCAGAGGCCGGGGTTGCGAGATCAGCCACCCGGTTAGAGTCAGGGTGCTCATCCGGCAGAGCGTACCAGGCTGCGGTGAACCGCTCATATTCCTCGATTAGCGGCAGCGCCTCCCGCCCGATCGCGATTAGCTCCGCATCGGGATGCGTTGGAGAAGCCAGGACGGCCGGAGCCACGGCCGCAGCCGCGACAGTAGCCAGCAGGTTGCGGCGGCTGCTCATGCCTCGACACTCCCCACCAGGTCACGCAGCGCCATCACGGCGAACCGCTCCCCGACATTGTCCAGGTCCGCATTTTCTTCCAGCAAGACCAGCGCCACCCCGGCCTTCGCGACGCGTCCAGCGGGGCTAATCGGCGTCATGCCCTCGATCACGTTGCTGACCTCCCAGCGCCGGCTCAGCAATACCTCCCATTCGTTGGTGTCATCGGGCGCTGCGAAGGACCGTGCGTGCAGGTCCTGGAACTCGCCGCACAACCGCAGCAAGCCAGCATCGGGGGAGCAGCTGGGGAAGCGGACACGCGGCGGCGGCGGGGCGTGTGGGTTGGGCGCGCGAGACCCGGCCAGGATGGCCTGGATAGCCTTGCTCAGTGGCGCTTTGGCCGGAGCTAGGTTGAACATGCTATGCAGTTTTTTAGAGCTAGTCATAGGTGGCGCGCCTTTCTGGCTGGCTTAGGCGCAGGGTCGGGGTTAGTGGCCCCTCCCTGCGCCGCATCTGCCGGGATACCGCCCGGCGCGGAACTGGTTAGGAGCGGGCGGCGCAGGCCGCGGCTTCGGCCCAGCGGTCAGACGGCACCGCCATCGACAGCAAATCCGCTTCCAGGGTGGCGATGATCCGCAGGTTGGCCCGCATCGCGGTGCGAACCCGGTTTAGCGCGCGCATCGCGTCCCGCTGATTGGCCCGACGCCACTGCGGAGCGGACTTGTTGGCCTGGCCGAGCGCCTTGCAGGCCTTGGTATAGGACTGCTGCCAGCCCTGGAGGGCGTAGTAGGCGTTGCGCAGATCGCCAACCATGCGATCCGTGGCGGAAGGGCCGAACACCGCCGACAGCGGCTTGAACAGCGGCATGGACCGGAGCGGGTTGTGAACCGCCTTGGGGTTCCGGGTGGTGTAGGTGCCTGCCATCTGTCTGCCTTGCCGGTGTGTTTCTACATTAAAAATGTAGCTTACGGGCATGGACAGGTCAACATCAAAAGTGCATTAATGCACTTATGGATAACATTTCCTCTCCGCAGTGCAGAGCTGCCCGCGCATTGCTTGGCTGGTCGCAAGATCGGCTGGCCGAGGCTTCGCTAGTCGCCAAAAAGACGATCGCTGATTTCGAGCGGGACGCGGCGGCGCCCCGGCCTCGAACCCTTCTAGCGATCAAAGCCGCCTTTGAATCTGAGGGGATTGAGTTTCTTCCGGAGAACGGCGGCGGGGCCGGCCTTCGGATGCGTAAGCCAAAGGAGCCAGCATGAGCGGATTAGAGTTTGATGGCCCAGCTTGGCCGCCTGGTGACGAGTGGCCGCCTGGAGTGCTGCCGCCGCCAGTCCTGACACTCGAAATCTCAGTGTTGGAACTGGAAGGCATGATTGAGCAGCACGATGAGATGGCGAAGGAGAGCGCAGCCAACCACGAGCATGAGGGCGAAGTGTTTTTCCGGGCGCGCGCCAGCTACTTGCGTCAGCGGCTTGCAGCTATCGCACCGCAGCGTGTGGCGCCGCATAAGCCTGGAAACGCCTGACATGGCCAATCCAAAGTATGATGGCCTAGCCTGGCCTCCGGGCAAGGTTTGGCCGACAGAGGATCTACCGCCGCCAAAAGCAGTGATGGAGCTCGCCGGCATAGAGCTTCAATGCCTGATCGACTACCACAACGAACATGCCGAGAAATTCGCAGTAGCTCGCATTGTGGACGCGGAAAACTATTGCCGCTCCCGCGCCAACTATTTCCTTCAACGCCTAGTCGAGATCACGGCCGAGCAGATGCCACCGGCCGAACTTGGGAGCGCCTGACATGGCGAAGATGCCCCGCATTCCCTTCACCCCGGCCGAGGTGCAGGCCCGCGCCATGCAGCTGGAGAATGACCAGGTGGCCTTGTTCCTAGTGCGCCGGGCGATCCAGCTCGAAGCCACCGCTAGCCGGGCGGGCGATAGCGGCAACATGACCGGCGCCACGAACAAGATGCAGCAGGCCCGCACCTTCCGCACCGTCGCCGGCCGGTTGGTGATGAAGGATCGGCCGCCATCATTGGGAACACCTGCCTGGCTAGACGCTGGGATGCCGGATGAGGCGCCGGCAGAGCAGGCCGCAGCCGAATGAAGCCGCTAAAGCCATTCCGCGATGATGGCGAAAAGAGCCGCGTGCAGGGGATGGGCCGCAGCCTCGACTACGCAGCGCGCTACCTCGACGGCATCCGTCGCGATCCTAACCTTGCCGAGTATCTCGACCCGGAGACCGCCGAAAACCTCCCGGCAATGCCAAGTGCCACCGATATCATCAAGGCCAGAGAAACACTGGAACAGGCAATGCAATGCGTTGCCCACCTATACAATCGGCGCCGAGATCCGATGTGGGACAACCCGGCAGACTGGCCCCGTGAGGATCTGCCAGACTACGTTCCTTTCTGACGTGAAACACTAGGAGAAGCCTATGGCATCCCAGCATCCGCGCGATACAGAGCCAATGAAATGGCTAACGGCAGAGAACATGATCTTGGAAATCTGCCTAAAGGTGGCGTTGTCGCGGAGCGATCCTGCAGTTGCTATAGAAGTAAGCCGTGCGCTTACCGGCGTCCAAGAAATGCCGGCAGGTCCGTCAAAGGATTTTGCTCAGATAGTCTGCGCGGATCTGATGGCACGGCTCTTTCCGCACCGGGCAGGCGAGATCGAGTGACTTGATAGCGCGGCACGGTGCCGCGCTATGAGCGCCACCCTCCCCACGGTGGGGAGGGGTCCAAGCATTAGGGGTTTGCGCCACCGTGGCGAGAATACTGATTCCATTCGATATTAACTGAAGAAACTTGCTCGATACAGCTTGCAATGTCCGGTTTTCTCGGACATTATGAGCCTACGGCAGGGGGTTGGCCCCGCCGAAGAAAGGGGATCTCCCTCATGCGTTTCACTATCTCCCGTGCCGCCTTCATCCCTGCCGGTGCCATCAAGGTTTCCTGCAAGCTGTCCGGTGCCGTCGCATACGTGTTCGACACCGCCAAGGGCCGGCCGGCCGCCATGGCGTTCACCGCCCGCGCTCAGCGCCCTGTGTTCCACAATTCTTTCATGACCCCGGCCAGCCGCGAAAAGGCCGTGCGGGACTTCCTGGCCAACCAGCGCGCCAAGATCGAGGCCCGCAAGCAGCGCCAGGTTACTCCCGCCGCCTTCGTGGTGGGCGATCTGCTCAGCAGCAGCTGGGGCTATGACCAGACCAACGTGGACTTTTACGAGGTGGTGAAGGTCGCCGGGGCTTGGGTGACGGTGCGCAAGGTGGCGCAGGTGGCCGAGCAGACCGGCCACGATATCGGCCGGTGCGCGCCTCAGTCGGGTGACTTCGTGGGCGAGCCGATCCGCCGCCTGGCGCAGGGCCAGGGCATCCGCATCAACTCATACGCTTGGGCCAGCAAGTGGAACACGGCCACCGTGGCAGGTGTCCCGGTTGGCGAGGCCGTCACCTACACCACGGGCCACTAGGCCGAGCCCGGCCCCGCTTCCAGGCGGGGCTACCCTCTCCCGCTGTTCTCGAGGTTCCGACATGGCCCAGATCAACACCAACACCACCGCCAGCCCCGCTGCCCTTCACGTCGCAATCGACGCCCCCAGCGGGGAGTTTGTCGAAGGCCGCATCATCGCGGGCGAGATCGAGGATGGCGCGTGGGACCTAGACTCCCCCTTTACCGTGCTGGACGACGAAGGCGAGTGCATCCGCGTCCGCCAGCCCTGGGATTGCCTAATCAGCGTGATGGAGGCGGGGCAGTGATCCCCGCCGGCCAGGCTCCGGCCGCTATCGTTCGCGATGGTGCCGGGCTGCTGTTCCGTGTGCGCGATGCCGGCCCCGACCTGGCGCACGTCTGGATTGGCCTGCCGGTCAAGGCTAATGGGGAGCCCAAGAAAGGCGCGGTCGAGCGCCTGGTGCGCCGCATTGGTGCGGTTGTTGTGAAGGATGCTGTCTAGTGGACGCCACCATGTCGCCCGAGCGGTTCCGCGCCTGCCTACTGGCGATCGGCTGGACCAGCCAGGGTTTCGCCAACAAGGTCGGAGTGGACGAGCGCCAAGCTAGACGCTGGATTGCAGGCACCGCCAATGTTCCCCCTCGCGTGGCCGAATGGCTGGAGCAGGTAGCGGCTTTCTTCGACGCTAACCCGCCGCCGCCTGGAGGCACCTACAAGCCCCGCCAGCCTTCGCAGTCTAGCGAAGCCTAGCGCCTACTTGCCGGCTGGGGCTGCCGCGGTAGGCGGATCCAGCCACAACGGCACGTTGCACGCGCGCCGCCCATCCAGCACCCTGACCGCCGGCCCGGTACAGTTGGCCAAGGCTAACCCCGCATCGTTCGACCGCATCAGGTTGGCCCAGCTCGCAGCCGCCGCCG
>Ga0160427_10002811_pt1 | contig 10373 bp, 7 predicted proteins | sample SolpanmetagenomL_FD_108194 | JGI IMG/M metagenome (GOLD analysis project Ga0160427, IMG submission 108194) | Solar panel surface microbial communities from Lawrence Berkeley National Laboratory, California, USA - L | ecosystem: Engineered > Built environment > Solar panel > Unclassified ...
CCTCGTGCCCGGCGTGCCCTTTTCGCTGCCCGGCATTGCGCTGGCCGGCTTTTCGGCCCTCGCCCCCGACCTCGACCACCCCGAAAGCCGCCTCAGCAAGCGCTTGGCATTTGCCCACGGCTATGTGCGCTGGGCCTTCGGGGCCACGGCGCTGGCCCTGGCTGCCTACGCCTACCTGCACCTGCGCCCCGGCCCCGACCAGCGCCTGAGCTACGTGGCCGCCCTGGCCTTCGGGCTACTGGGGGTGTCGTTGCAGGGCGGCTCGGCGCGCAAGCTGGCGCTGCTCTTTACCGGGCTAGGCACAGTGCTGGCGGGCCTCTACGCGCAGTTTTTGTGGCTGAGCCTGCTGGGCGGGTTCATTTCGCTGGCGCCCTACACTTCGCACCGCACCTGGACGCACACGCTCTGGGCCACGGCTTTCTGGACTTACATCGGCTACCTGGCCAACCGCAGCCTGGGCTGGCACGGCGTGGCGCACTATGCGGGCGCCGGCTACGCCTCGCACCTGCTGGCCGACACGCTCACCAAGTCGGGGGTGCAGTGGCTGCGGCCGCTGGGTTTCTGCTTCCGGATTCCGCTGCTCAGCACTGGTTCCAAGGCCGGTAATATGATGGAAGCCACCATCTGCCTGGGCTACGGCTTGCTGGTGCTGGGCCTAGTCATCGGGCGCATAAGGTTTTAAAATGAATAACTTGTGTATGTAGCTGTCCTGTCTTAGCTTCGCGTCGGAGCGAATAGCCCGGCGGCGCCCGGCAATAGCTCCCGTGAACGAGGCCGGCTCCGTGCGTTTAGCCCTTGGGGGCGCGTCGTTCACTTATTCTTAATGTGTTAGCTGGCGTACTTATTATTTGCCCGGCTTTATTCTAACGGCTACCCAATCTCAAAATTTTACCCCCACCAACGTTCTTGTTTTTATGAACCAGATGAATAGTCCGCTCATCCGGGTCGGCGTTTTTTACGACGGCAATTATTTCCTTAAAATTAGTGATTATTACTATTTTCAGCACGAGCGCAAGGCCCGTATCAGCCTCGAAGGTCTGCACGAGTTTATCCGGCACCAGGTAGCCGAAGAAGAAGACGTAGATGTGCGCTTGGCGCAGGTAACGACGGCCCACTTTTTCCGGGGCCGCCTCTCGGCCACCGAGGCCCGCGATAAGGACCGCCTGTTTCACGACCGCCTGCTCGACGATATCCTGATGAACCTGGGCGTGTGCACGCACTACATGCCCCTCAAAACGCGCGACGGCCGCCTCCAGGAAAAAGGCATCGACGTGTGGCTCAGCCTCGAAGCCCTCGAAATGGCGCTGCACAAAACCCTCGATGTGGTGGTGCTCATCGCCGGCGATTCCGACTACGTGCCCCTCATCCGCAAGCTCAACACGGTGGGCACCCGCGTGATGCTGCTCAACTGGGACTTTAAGTACGAAGATTTTAAGGGCGAAACCCGCGTCACGCGCGCTTCGCAACACCTGCTGGAGCAGGCCACCTACCCGGTAGCCATGCACGCCGTCATCGACCGCGGCTTGCAGGAGCAAGACGAAGTGGTGGAAAACATGTTCGTGACCCAGAGCGAGCCGGCGGCCTTTGCCACCGTGCCGCCCACGGCAGTCTCCAACGGCCACAGCTACCCATCGGTAGCCGCCGCGCCCGCTACGGCGGCCGCTGCCGCAGCGGCCAGCCAGCTGGCCCGCACCGTGCGGCCTACCGGCCCCACCGCCGCCGGCCCGGTCGGCACCATCGGCATCAGTACCATCAAAAACCTGAAGAACGGTTTTGGTTTCGTAGTGATGCCGCCCAACAACCTGTTTTTCAGCTACGCCGACTTGTCGGAGGGTGATTTTAACGACCTGCGCGAAGGCGACTGGGTAGAGTTTACGGTGGGCCGCAACCACCGCGACGAAGACTGCGCCCGCAACGTGCGCAAAGTAGCCGACCCCAACGTAGGCGGCGATGAAGAAGGCGACTACGAAACCGCCGCCGTGCCGCAGTCGGTAGGGGCTGTGCTGTAAGAAGCTTAGCAGCTAGTACTTAGGAAGGAGGAACTACTGCCGGTGCGCTGCCGGAAGTGGTTCCTCCTTTTTCGTTGTGCGCAGCCCCAGGTGCTCAGCAAGCGAATTGCTTATCCTAAATTTCGCTTGCTGGCCGGGTAGCGGTTAAAGGTTCCCAGGCCCTGCGCCACGGCTTGTGGCGCATCACCCTCAGACCCAACCCGGTAGATAGTGCCGCTGGCCACCATAATCGACTTGCCGGTGTGCTCGACCCGGGCCACCGCCAGCAGCGCGTCGCCCAGGTGCACCGGGTGCAGGTAGTTGATTTTGAATTCGATGGTCGAAACTAGGTCGCCCTCAGTGAAGGCCAGCGTGAGGGCCGCCGCGCCCAGAGCCGCATCCATCAGGCCGGCCAGCACGCCACCGTGCGCCGTGCCCGGCGATGAGAGGTGAGCCTCCGTAATGGGCATGCGGTATTCTGCCTGGCCAGGGGTGGGCACGGTCAGGGCCATGCCGTTGGCCTGGCCATAAAGATTAATCTGGTTGTAGCGTGCTACGAGGGCGGGCCAGTCGGTGGGGTGGGTAGGCATAGGGCCGCGAAGATGCACGCCAAAACGGCGACAACACCAGCCCTACCTTTGCCGCCCCGTGCGGCACCGGGGGCAACTGGGCCGCGCGGCGCCCGTTTAGCCATCCTACCGCAGTTTGCCACTCATCAGCTAACCCCGCTTATGCCTTCCTTCGACATCGTCAGCAAAGTAGACCCCCAGACGCTGGAAAACGCCATCAACACCGCCAAAAAAGAGCTGGCCACGCGCTACGACCTGCGCGACACCAAGGGCGGCATTGAACTGGATAAAAAAGGTAACACCGTGCTCCTCAGTTCCGAAAATTCCATGCGCATCCGGGCGCTGGAAGACATTCTGCTCACGCGCATCGTGAAGCAGGGCATCGACGGTACGGCCCTCGACTTCACGGCCGAGGAGCAGCCCAGCGGTGCGCTGGTAAAAAAAACGGTGAAAGTGCGGGCGGGGGTGGACAAGGAAGCCGGCCGTAAAATCATCAAGGCCATCAAGGATAGCAAAATTAAGGTAGAAGCCCAGATGCAAGACGACCAAATTCGTGTCTCGGCCAAGAAGATTGATGATTTGCAGGCGGTTATTGCCTTGCTGCGCCGCACCGATAACGGCCAGCCGCTCCAGTTCGTCAATATGAAGTAAGAGTTGGAAGGTAGCGGCGCTGGCGCAGAAAAGCCGCGTTTTTTCGTCAGCCCACCGCTAGCTTTACTCCCGCATTCATTCTTCATTTCTAGTTCATCCAGCTTGTCACCCTTCGCGGCTTTCTCTTCCGAACACTTCGCGGCTTTTTCTCAGGTGCAAACCTGGATAAGCTTGCTGACCCTCACCGTGATGGAAATCGTGCTGGGGATTGACAATATTATCTTTATCTCCCTCACCGTCAACCGGCTGGCGCCCAATGAGCAGGCGCGGGGCCGCACCATCGGCCTGCTGCTGGCGCTGCTGTTTCGCATCGGGCTGCTGCTGAGCATTTCCTGGATTGTGAGCCTGCGCGAGGCGCTGTTTACGCTCAATGTGCCGCCGCTGGTCGAGCATTTCGGCGTGAGCGGGCGCGACCTGATTTTGCTGGCGGGCGGGCTGTTCCTGATTTACAAGAGCACCACCGAGATTCATACCAAGCTGCAAGGCGAGGAGGAAGACGAAAGCGTGGGCCAGACGCACGCCAAGCTGCCGGCCATTATCCTGCAAATTATTGTCATCGACATCGTATTCAGCTTCGACTCGATTTTGACGGCCGTGGGCTTGGTTGATAATGTGCTAGTGATGATAGCCGCCGTTATCTGCGCTATGGGCATCATGCTGGCTTTCAGCGCAACGGTGGCCGATTTTGTAAATCGCAACCCCACCATCAAGATGCTGGCCCTGTCGTTTCTCATCATGATTGGCTTTATGCTGGTGATGGAAGCCGCCCATAAAGAGGTCGAAAAAGGCTACCTCTACTTCGCCATGGCCTTCTCGCTGATAGTGGAGCTGCTCAATATGCGCATCCGTCGGAAAAGCAAGGCGCCGGTAAAGTTGCGCGACTCGCAGTACGATTAGCCGCCGCCTTTGTAGCCGATAGCCAGGCGCCGCCCGCAGTAGTGGGCGGCGCTTTTGTGTATTAGGCCGGCAGGTACGTCAGCAGTTCGGGCAGGCTGCTGAGCACACGCTGCTGGGCTAGGTCAAGCAGGCGGCGGTTCAATTCGGCTCGGTGCAGGCGGTAGAAAGCCAGTTCGGGCTGCGTGAGCAGGCCCACCACGAGGCCTAGAAGCGTGGCGCGCAGGCGGGCGTTGCGCGCCAGTAGCTCGGTAAGCAGGCGGGTAGCCTCGGATGGCTCGGCGGCCAGCGGCAGGTGGTAGTCGTGGGCAATGTCTGCCACGGTGACCAGCAGCACCGTGTGTTGCAGCTTAAGCACCGGACGCAGCACTTGATGCTGAAAATCGGCCACGGTATCGGGCGTTGGAATGGCTGCCGGCTGGCCAGCAATGGCGGGGCGCAAGGCTAGCAGGGCCGCATCGGCGCGGGTAGAAAGGTCGGGAGTAGGCATGGCTTGGCTAACGGTAGGCGCACAAAAAAAGCCCGGCCGAAGCCGGGCTTTTTTTATGCCAATGAAACCGGGCAGCTTAGTGCTGAATGGTCACCTTGGTCGTGAAGTTGCCTTCGCTGGTCGTCACCCGCACCACGTAGAGACCGGCGGCGAGGTGGCTGGTATTCAGCTCCACGCCGGTTTGCTGCATCTGACTCGTGGCAACGCTGGTGTGCAGCACCGTTTTGCCAAGCAGGTCGAGCACGGCCACCTGCATGGGGGCAGCACTATTGAGCTGCGTACGAACGGTGAGGCGGTCCTGGGCCGGGTTCGGGAAAGCTTCCAGCGCGCTGCTGGTCACGATGCTGTTCTGGCTGGACAAGGCGATTACTTTCGACTTGGGAGGCAGGTCAAACGCCTGTACAATGTTGCTAACTGTGGTCAGGCCGTTTACACGGTCGCCCTGCTTGGCGCTGTAGCCCATGCCCCGGCGGGCAAATACGTTCCAGATAAGGTCGGAGTTGGCGTAACGGTTGTTGGCGCTATCGGCGCGCAGAATGGCATCGCGGCCATCGAGGAAACCAGGCTGGCACACTTGGTATTTGCAGCCGTCGAGCACGAGTTGCAGCATTTTGTTGTTGCCGCCGGCCGCCGAGAAGAAGTCCGCGTTGTAGCCGTACTTGTAAATCATCTGCCAGTTCAAATCCCACAGCACCGTGGTCCAGATTTCGCCCACGTCGTGGGTTTCGCTGAATTTACCGGTACCCGTGCCGAGTTGATTGTAGGTGTAGGGATTACCACTAGCCGACATGTCAGTCGTGTAGGGCTTGCTACGGAAGCCGGGGCCGTTGACATACGAGGTACCGTTATCATAGGTAGCCACGTAGCGCTTGGTGCTGCCAAGGTCGCCGGGGCGGGTCGTCATCCACAGGCCGAAGAAGTCGCTCCAGCCTTCACCCATCGATTGGGTGCCGGTAGAGTTATCAAGGCAGTTGGCACTGCCGCCGCCCGTAAGGCGGTTGCTGATGCCGTGGCCAAACTCGTGCGATACCACGCCGTTGTCAAACGAGCCATCGAAATCGGGACCTGGTATAGCCGAAGCTACTGTGCCGAAAGTGTTGTTAGCCAATCCATTCTGGATACGCACGCCATCAGCGTAAGAAATGCCGATGACGGGGATGGTAACGGCGGCGTCGGTGCCGCCGGGCGCCAGGGGCGTGGTAATGGTAGCGTCGTTGTTGAAGATAATGGCGCCGATAGCGCCCTGGGCCTGCGCCAGCTTCACCTTATCGGAGAAGTTGTTGGAGGCCGGGGCTACGCAGCTGCCGCGCTCAATGAGCACAATCTTGCCCTTTACATCGGCCGTATTCACGTAGGGCGTCGCGCAGGAGTGCACGCCGCCATCAGGCGATACGCCGTCGTTTACCACTACTAGGCTACCCGAAAAACCGCCGGTCAGCGAAGCTAGCGTGGGGCCGAAAGAGGCATTGGCATACTTATAGGTGCCCGCGATGCTGCTGGGCGCCGTGATGGTGAGCGCATTGGCCGCCGTGTTGTCAAACAGGTACATCTGCATCCGGCCGCTGGAGCCATCGGCGGGCGTCGAGAAGTTGGCGTTGTTGCGCCCGCTACCGTCCTGCGATTCGGCGCGCACAAAGTCGTTGCCCTTGCCCAGGCCGGTGAGGTTCTTGTACTGGAAGTTACCCGATGCCTCGTCGAAGCCATGCGCCATCATCACATCGTGGAGCATGTTGTTCCAGTAGAACAGGTTAGTGATGCCGGCCGATAGGTTGTTGGCATCGCGGGCCCCCTTGGGCTGGTCAAACGGAAAGTCGAAGGTCAGGGTGCTGGTGCCGTCGGGCGAGTTGGTGCTCGACGAGACGTTGCCACTAGTAGAGGTTTTGGTTATGTTGTCGTCGTAGGCCGCCACGTTGTTGCCGCGCGTCAGGTACTTGCCGCTCGAAGCCAGCGAGTACGAATCGGCAAAAAAGCCGCTGGGCACGCCGGGCTGCTCTACCTGCCAGCCCACCGGCGAGTACAGGGGGTTAGCCGAGCTGAGCAGCACGCTGGTGCGGGGCGTCAGGGCGGGGCTTTCAAACGGCACTGGAATGACGGTCAGGCTATTGGCCGGGGCATTGGTGCTTTGCACCGACTTGGCGGCGGCCACGGCAAAGGCCTGGGCGCGCTGCCGCAGAGCCTGCTGGGCCTGCGTGTGCTGCCGGAACGTGGACTGCTCGCTCACCACGTGGTCGTTCTTATCCACGAGCTGGCCGGTCTGGGCATCCACCCGGGCCGTCCAGTAGTGCTGCTGGTCGAGTTGGGCGATGGTGACGCTCCACACCAGCACCAACTTACCATCCTGGCGGGTGTACATGAGGCGCACCGGAATATTCTCTTCCGAAATGCCGCCATTGTTGAAAATCAGACCATCGGCCACGCGGGCATCCACCACAGTGCGCAGGCCCACGGGACGAGGCAGGTCGAGGCGAATGGCGGCGGCCGTCACGGCCTGCTCGGCCGTGAGGGTGGGGGTAGCCGGCGGGGCCAGCGTAGCCGCGTTCGGCACGAAATCCTGCGCCGTAAACAGCACCTTGCCGTCCTTATCGGTGTGCACGGCGCCGGTGGCGTTGAACACGGCCAGGCCATTGACGCGCTGCTGCAAATAGGTGTGCGTAACGCCCGTTTTGGCGTCGGTGTACGAATTGGTAACGAGTACGTTAGCCACGTCACCGGTGCTGAGGCCCTGGGCCTTGGCTTTGGCTGTAAATGCGGCCAAGGCCGCCGTCGACGGGGCCTGTTGGGCCAGCGCCAGGCCCGGCAACGCCAAGGCCGTAGCCAGCGCCAACGTGCGGTACCCGGAAGGAGTAGAGAACAACGTCATAGAAAGGGATAAAAAGGGAAAAGGAATTCTAAAGTGGCAGGAAGCCAAAGATAGCCAGCTGTTTCAGAATTGTTGCCCCAATAATAAGCAATAATTTAGAAAGACCACAGATTGTGTGAAACTCCTGAATTTTATTCCTCCCCCTCCTGCCAATCAGCCAAATACCGCCAGCTTGGTTAGCACGTCCCAAAGGACCACGCCCGCCGCCACGCTCACGTTGAGCGAGTGCTTGGTGCCAAGCTGGGGTATTTCCACGGCCGCATCGCAGAGGGCCAATACTTCGTCATCTACTCCAAACACCTCGTTGCCGAGCACCAAGGCCAGCGGGTGACCCGGCGCGGGCCGAAAATCGGGCAGCTGAATGGAGCCCGTCGTTTGCTCCACGGCCACGAGCTGGTAGCCGGCGGCTTGCAGGGTTTGGGCGGCTGCGAGGGTGGTGGGCACGTAGTCCCAGGCCACCGACTCGGTGCTGCCGAGGGCCGTTTTGGTGATGTCGCGGTGGGGCGGGCGGCCCGTGACGCCGCAGAGGTATATTTTTTCGAGGGCAAAGGCGTCGGCGGTGCGAAACACGGCGCCCACGTTGTGCAGCGAGCGCACATTGTCGAGCACCAGCACCACCGGGCTTTTGGTGGTGGCTTTAAAATCGGCCACTGGCAGGCGGTTCAGCTCGGCCATCGTGAGTTTGCGCATCGAAGTAAGGCGAACTTTGTGGCTCGCGGTTAAGGTTTGAAAAAGGCTGCCGGCCGCGTCCGGTTCGTTGTTCTGCTATTCTATTGGCGGCCCGCAAAGGTCGCGCCCCCGCTTTGTCTACCGTCCCTGCCCCCGCTGCTCCTGCTTCCAAGTTTGCCATCAAGTCGCTGGGGCCCGACCACATCAAGCCCATTGCGGTGGCCGACACGCCGCTCATGCGCCAGTATTACCAGCTCAAAACCGAGCACCCCGGCGCGGTACTGCTGTTTCGGGTGGGCGACTTCTACGAAACCTTTGGCGAAGATGCCGTCACGGCCGCCCGCATCCTCGACATTACACTTACCAAGCGTGGCGCGGGCACGGCCAGCGAAGTGGCGCTGGCCGGCTTCCCGCACCACGCCCTCGATACCTACCTGCCCAAGCTCGTGCGCGCCGGCCAGCGCGTGGCCATCTGCGACCAACTCGAAGACCCCAAGCAGGCCAAGGGGTTGGTAAAGAGGGGTATAACGGAGCTTGTGACGCCCGGTGTGAGCCTGCACGATAACACCCTGGAGCGCCGCCAGAACAACTACCTCGCCGCCGTGCACTTCGGCAAAACGGAGGCTGGCATCTCGTTTCTCGACATCAGCACCGGCGAGTTTCTGGCCGCGCAGGGCACGGCCGAGTATCTGGGCAAGCTGCTCCAAAACTTCCGGCCCGCCGAAGTGCTGTTTTGCAAGCGCAGCCGGGCCGAGTTTGAGGGCCATTTCGGTCCCGATTTCTGCACCTATGCGCTCGATGAGTGGGTGTTTGGGGTCGATTATGCCCACGACACCCTCACGCGGCACTTTCGCACCACTTCGCTCAAAGGCTTCGGGGTGGATAACCTGCGCGAGGGCGTGATTGCGGCCGGCTGCATTCTGCACTACCTGGCCGAAACCAAACACTCTGATATTCAGCACGTAGCCAGCCTGGGTCGGCTCGAAGAGGATAAGTATGTGTGGCTCGACCGCTTCACGGTGCGCAACCTGGAGCTGGTGCAGGCCCAGCACCCCGGCGGCGTGCCGCTGATTGACATTCTGGACCAGACCATTACGCCGATGGGGGCGCGCCTGCTGCGCAAGTGGGTGGTGCTGCCCCTCAAGGAAGTAAGCCAGATTCAGCGCCGCCTCGACACCGTGGCCGCCCTCGTGGCCGAGCCCGAGCTGCTGGAGGAAGTGCAAACCCACCTGCGCCCCATCAATGACCTGGAGCGCCTTATTTCCAAGGTGGCGGTGCGCCGCGTGAACCCGCGCGAGCTGCTCCAGCTGGCCCGCGCCCTCGAAAGCCTGGCCCCGCTGCGCGAAAAGCTGGCCGGCTCGGGTATCAAGGCGCTCGAAAAGCTGGCCGACCAGCTCAACCCCTGCGTCACGCTGCGCAAGGAGATTCAAACCAAAATCAGGCCCGATGCGCCGCTGCTTACCAACCAGGGTCACGTCATTATGGACGGGGTGGATGCCGAGCTAGACGAGCTGCGTGGGCTAGCCTTTTCGGGCAAGGACTTTTTGCTGAAAATGCAGCAGCGCGAGCAGGCGGCTACCGGCATCTCGTCCTTGAAAGTGGCTTATAATAAGGTGTTTGGCTACTATCTGGAGGTCAGCAACGCCCACAAGAACAAGGTGCCCACCGAGTGGATTCGCAAGCAAACGCTCGTGAATGCCGAGCGCTACGTGACCGAGGAATTGAAGACCTACGAGGAGAAAATCCTCCACGCCGAGGAGCAACTCTTCGTCATCGAAAGCCGCATTTACCAAGAAGTGGTGCTGGCGGCGCTCGACTTCGTGAGCCAGATTCAGCAGAATGCCCGCGCCATTGGGGTGCTCGACTGCCTGGCCTCATTTGCGGCCACGGCGCGGCAGCACCGCTACGTGCGCCCCACCGTCAACGACGGGCCGACGCTCGACATCAAGGGGGGGCGCCACCCGGTGATTGAGCGCGGCCTGCCGCCCGGCGAAAGCTACATCCCCAACGACATCTGCCTCAACCAGGACGAGCAGCAAATCGTGGTGATAACTGGCCCGAACATGGCGGGCAAGTCGGCGCTGCTGCGCCAAACGGCCCTCATCGTGCTGCTGGCCCAGATTGGCTCTTTCGTGCCCGCCGATGCGGCTACCATTGGCATCATCGACAAGATTTTTACCCGCGTAGGGGCCAGCGACAACCTGAGCAAGGGCGAAAGCACCTTCATGGTGGAGATGACCGAAACGGCTTCC
>Ga0160427_10002812_pt1 | contig 10372 bp, 8 predicted proteins | sample SolpanmetagenomL_FD_108194 | JGI IMG/M metagenome (GOLD analysis project Ga0160427, IMG submission 108194) | Solar panel surface microbial communities from Lawrence Berkeley National Laboratory, California, USA - L | ecosystem: Engineered > Built environment > Solar panel > Unclassified ...
AGACGTCTCTGGAGTGAGATGATTTTGTGAACTATAAGAGTTCGGAGACACAAATTGAATCAGCCATGTGAGAAACCATAATACGTATAGTGGTAAGAGTGCATCACATTTCAGCCATGACCATTAATAAGCATTTTCGTAAAACATCAAGAATAGAGAATCTCGTTGTAATGAGGCAAAAACTGTATAAAGACAGTTTGTAGATGCAAAAATAACATCTATGCTTACAGGCGATCTTATTTTGGTATAGTATTCTGAAAGAGTTGTACTCATGATACGCGCTTTAAGGTACAAAGATGGTCTTACTCCTTCTTCTACTACACTGCTATAGCTGTTTTACCATCTTAAGAAGCGAGTTATACATACAAAAATAGAACCCAAAGCCTCCTTCTTATTGGGGTGTGTATCATAGTATGGTGGGAATTGTAACAAAAAGAGTGCTAGTATATATACCGAATGAGTCGTGAACCAGAATATGCGCATCCATGACATGTGTGAGGATGGAAACATGATGCCTGGATCAATGTTATGTATGTATGGCATAAAATGCCGGGATATGGTACGAATGAATCATACGCGCTGATCCGTGTCCTCGGGTTAAAGGTGTTAGGCGTAAATATCCTAGTACTCGCTCTTATAGCAGATGAAACCATAATCGTCTGATTCTTGGTTACTATTTTCGAATTCAGGCAACAACAGTCAGGGAATTGTAGCAATATGTACTTCTGGGTTTTATTTCCAGAATGTCATAACCATCCCTCGCATGTGACATGTAAAATCGAGGTGAGATAAGCAATCCTTGCAAGATTATTACCTGAGGCATTTCTTTATCTTGTAGTTTAATCAGTCTAACATGATGGCGTAATTCATTGAATATGCTTAAACTTGGGATATCTGATACCGTTGATATTATTCCAGCGGCTTCTATAGTTTTGGTCAAAATTTGCAGTAGTTGACCTGTGAGAAGTATATTATGAGTTGGTCGTTGCGAATAGTGGTAATTGTACAACAGTTTCATTCTTCAGCTTCATTCGCTTCAACAAAGCGGGTAAATCAGGCTGTAAATATTAATTGTTCTCAGGGTAAGCGCCGAACATATCATGAAGTATGACAGCAAATGTGTATACGAGCTGGCTACCTGATTATTCCAATGTATTCTATTTCTACCAAGGTTCCTTCGTATCTCATAGTGTAAGTGTAGGGAACTCTGGAAATAGAAATAGTTGATTAAATGGCTCTTACTACAACAAGATCGCTGCTGATTGATCTTTGTATGTATGAGGGGTCGGGTAAGTATCTATAAATCTGTTTTGACAGGTCTGAGCCACTATTTTGTTATTACCTCAAACGCCAAAACTTTACGCGGATTATGATCTGTACCATACTTAAGTGACATGTATGCTTAAGGGTAAACAAGAAGATTGATATACAACGTAGTATAAGAAGGGTCCTTCTATTCTACCCTTATGCCTTCTTTTTTCTTTATTATAAAATTTGCATACAGGGAAAATTAAACAACTTACAAATACACATAGAATATAAACCTGCAAACTATAGACTACAGTAACAGACTAAATAATCAACAATCTTTGGGATCAGTTATTTGCAGGCAGATATAACATCACTTCAGAAGGCCAAAACCTCAAACCACTGTACACTTACCATTCATCTGGCGAGACTCGAAAACAGGCTCGAAACCACCATTTTCTAAGATAACAAGATAACAATTTTTTAGTTTTCCTGATTTGACGTTACTTTTTAACACAATGCATGTCACACCAGAAACTAGTTTTCGACAAACCCAGAGTCTCACAACACTGTTACGGAACATCATTCGAGAATACCCCGCTGGTGGTGGTGTACTCAGAGAACTTTGTCAGGTAAGTTTCTACGATTTTTGATATACATTGCAAGCAAGAAAAATCATTATATGCTAATCTCCGCGATAGAATGCTGATGATGGCAAAGCGACTCGCGTGGAATTTTTTCTCGATCGAAGTACATATACTGAGAGCCCCCTCATTCATGATACTCTCACAGCGTTTCAAGGCGCATCTTTAATGATTTTCAACAACGGAGTCTTCACCGATACGGACTGGAAGTCTCTGAGTAGAATAGGTGACAGTCTGAAAATGCAGGACATAGACTCCACGGGCAAGTTTGGAAGAGGATTCAATAGTGTAAGAGGTTTTCTCAACGTTTCAATGGCATAACAGTGATTGCTAACCGTATCAATTGTCTATAGGTTTACAATTGGACGGATGCGCCTTCAATTCTTTCAGATAGACGCATTTTATTTCTCGATCCACATGAATGGTGGTCAGGGGATCTTGGTCCAAAATTTGCAGGCGGGCCCTGCTTTAAGTTTGTCGACGCTACGGGAGCAGAAGCAGAACGAATACAAAATCAGCTGGCTCCCTATCGTCGTTATGTACTTGATATCGACAAGCCATTTCAAGGAACCGTTCTTCGTTTACCTTTGAGGACAAATAAGCAAAGCTTCCCAAGTATCATCGTTCCAGAAGAGACCACCTCAGAAGATGATATCCTCAACGCCTTCAAGGCTTTCGCGCAAGAGTTGTCGGAGACGCTCTTGTTTCTACGCAATATTTCAGAAATCACTCTCTGGGATGGCGAACAAATGGTTGCAAGTGCAACAGCGCGTCGCTTTGCTCACAATGGAAAATCTCACCATCTGTCAGCACTGCAGGATAGAGTCGGTAGTCCTTCAATGATAGATATACAATGTATAATTGAGGGTGAGGTATCTATTCACAAGTACATCTTAATTAAATCTTCCACGACAAACATGATTGGCGCATCCACAAACCTGAGCAAATGGGCACTGACCGAAAAGCTTCATCCTTCAGTCACACTGGCTGTACCTCATCAAGTAAGTGACATTAAGGCAACTGCATCGAAGGCACTTACAAATGAATTATCTAGGACGAAGATATTGAGATATCTCAGTTAGATGGAATGAAGGACGATATCGTCAACTTTAATGGACGGTTATTCTCAAGTCTTCCACTTCCTGTTTTCACCAAATTGCCCCTGCATATAAATGCATTCTTCTCTGTGTCTCCTGATCGAGGCAGCATCCATGAAGACAACGATTCTACCGTAGACCCAAACTCAGCAATTAGAAGAGGTGCTCTCTGGAATACTTTACTATTTAAGGAAGTGGTTGTACCTGCCTGGGCGCAAATGCTAGAGTGTCTTATACAAAGGACTAAAAATGGCCTCTGGGTACATTGGCCCACTCATGCCATCAACCATCATCCATGGTCAAACATACAAGCTCATCTCATACATTATATCGTAGAACATGATCTGCCCCTGTGGTATTCGTGTTCCACAAAAGCCTATGTTCGGGCTTCCGAATGTTTCGTCACTGATGATAAGATATTGGCAGAATCAATCTCAAATGCATGCGAGGAGATTGAACTTCATATAGTCTGTCCGGATAAACGTATCCACTTTTCAAGTGTAGCTTTCGTGTTCAAGGAACACGATCTTAAAATACTTTCTCCCAGCTCAGTTCGAAGCTTTTTGCGAGGTCATCCTGGACTCGTGATGTCTGCGAGACACAGAAGTCAGCTTTTGGATTTTGTCACAAGTGATCGAAAGTATTATAATGATCTGGATGGAATTGAGCTCCTGCCATTGCGTGATGGAACGTACACGACATTCGACGCAGCCAACCAAGCTATCAAGATGGGGCTTGATGACCTGGAGCTTCGTCTATTTCCACTCGAACATAAGACTGCTATCAATTTAGATGCCATAAGTCAAGAGACAGTCAAAAGGTTTAGAGATGACATCAACTTTTTGGAGGATCTTACGATCATTACTCGTTGGTCCTTAGAAGATGCTGGCAAATATTGTCAATCCTATTATTACACAAATCTCGATCGCAGCAAGGATATAATGCGTATGCCCGAGGGATTCACGGAGTTTGCAACACATTTTTGGTTTTGGGTTGAGAAGAAACTAGACTCAACAAATTATAAGACAATGTCTAATTTGACTAAATATGGTTTTATATGGTTGGTTCCACTTCAGGATGTCAATGTTTTTCGAAGATTGGGGTCAAATGTGTCTTGTACCACACTACTCATCCCCTCTTTTATGTCGGAGGTTGTTGCACTACTCGCAAAGATCTATAACGGAAATGATGAACGTGCTCCGCCGTTTTTACAAGAAAGGACTGGTGTAAAGGATAATCACAACGTTGAGCTTTTAAAACGACTCAACTTGTTGGTAGATCCACAACAAGACCCATTTGCATTTGTGGAATGGCTTCAGCATGATGACCAGCTTTTGATATCGGAAAAGCTCGATGGGAAGGATCGGCAAATTGTCCTTGACATGATTCATGGCTTGTTTAAGTCATTCAATAAATTCAAACTACAATCTTCCCCAGAATATCAAAAATGTAGAAGTACATTACAGAAGCTTAAACTTTTCAAGCTTATCATACAATCGGTACATGGAATAAGGTGAGATAAAATCTTCTAATTTTGGTTTACATAAGATTGTTGACTATAGAATCTCGATAGTATCGTTTGGGGAACTCTCACAGACTCTCCAAACCAGAAATCAGTAATTGCTCTGGAAAACGACTTACCACCTGTTCTTAGGTCGTCATCCAACATACGAATGCTGGATGCTCGAAACTTAATAACTGCTAAAATTCTTGATCTCTTCGATCTTGCAACTTTTTGTGATAACGTTACCATCGTGGAGACTTATGTGCTTCCGATCTTGTATGAATCACATCTATCCGACATGACGTTGTTTGTAAAGCTTATCAACTTCATACACAAGCAATTCCAAAACATATCTCGCCCTTCCAGACAAAGACTTATGGGTTGCTGTTTCATACCTACGGATAAGAGTTTCAAAACGAGAAAAGCTATCATCGACCTTGTAGATCCCGAATCTATAGTAGCACGATCCGTTCTCAAAAGCGAGATAGTCTTTCCTGCACCTGATTTGAAATCTTGCCGATCTTTTTTGCTAGACCTTGGGATGGTAACGGATTGGACATCCGCCGCTGTTGCAAGCCGCTGTAAGGCATATGCGGATAATGGATGGAGCGAAGAAGTTGAAGATAAATGCTCAAAGATGCTGTCCTCAGCAGCAGGTACGGTCATCAGTAACTCGGACGGAGAAGTCTTACGTCATCTGTCGTGGCTACCTGCCCGAATGTGCTCAGATAAGAAGTCCTTACAAATGCCGGTTGATTGTAGAGATCATTCAGTCGAACGCCTAGTGAATTACACCATGCCAATTACTACACAAGCACTCAATACTTCTTGGCATCTAGTTTTCCGTTGGGGCGGACCTATAGCCATAGACAAACTTCGTCAGCAACTCGTAGCAAGCGCAGCTTGCAATGACAGAAAAACGATAGAATTTTGCGTGGATTACATAGTGAAGGAGACGATCTATCCGCCTGTGTTGTTCCGCAATATTGCCTGGATTCCTACCACATCTGGAAATTTTCTGTCCGCGTTCAACGTCTTCGTTTCGGAGGCAAATGATTTGTGTGAAGATATTGGAAATCTTGACCGGCATCTCTTGACAGACCATAAAGTATTCTTTCAAATGCTTGGAGTTGCCAAAGTTCCTTCTTTTACTACTGTAAGACTTCTTCAATCCTTCATAATGATTGTCATCATTCTGACTAATGTATGCAGTATCAAACAATATCACACAAAATGATCAAAGACGAGCCATTGTGCCAGGCAGAATTAGACACTGCCATACGACTTCTTCGTCGTTGTATCGACCAGTATCCAGAAGAAGACTATTCTTCTTTTGCCATTCCAAACATGAAGGGATGTATGCAATATGTTCAAGATATTGCTAGAGCATCAATTCTAGATTATGCCGCGCGTCAACATTCAAATATTTCATCAGATATAGCAAGATTATTGAAAATGCCTACCAATTCCGACATCAATTTAGCCGCTCTAAACGACTTTGATAAATTCGACTACTCGCAGGAACAACAGCGTACGACTGTTATCCAAGATTGTCTAGATAGCTATCTTGTTAATAGCACGTTTAGCGAGTATCTGGCGAATGCAGAGGATTCTAAAAAAGCCACTCAAGTCACCTGGCTGCTTGATATTGTCAACTTCAGAGAGAACCAGACTGAGACGTTGATCACACCTGCATTAAATGTCTTCCAAGGCAACGCCTTGTTTTGTTGGAACGATGGCGGTAAGAAAATCTTTCACCTCAGATGTGCTTATGATTCTGTTGCTAACAACTACTTTCGTCCCATACTAGTTTTTTCCAGTAAAGATTTTGAAGGACTTATCGATATTGGCAAAGGATCTAAAAAAGATGACACTTCCAGTATCGGCAAGTATGGCAAAGGTGCACTTACTATGTATGTAAAATTGAAGCTGTGTCCTCGTGGACGACGCCAAATTACTATTCTAACTCTGTGTCAAGGTACCACTGGACCTGCCTTCCTCAACTAATCTCTGACGAGTACTTTGTCATATTTGAGTATGTGATCTAAACATTGGTTCTAAGATAGAAACCTTACTAAAATAATATTAGTCCTGAACAGAAATTCTTACCTTTGAACGCTTCTCGTCAACCTCGACCGGGGATAAGATTATTAATCTCAGAAGTGCAAGACAAGTGTAAGTTACTTTTCTGTGGAAACGCACTCGTTGCTAATAACATTTAAGTCCCCGATCAGATGAAACCTTTTTATGGCGTCTGTGGATTTACAGCAAATACAACATCGTATTCAGGAACACTTTTTCGCTTTCCTCTTGGCAAACCCTGCAAGCAGTCTTTATTCCCAACCACAGTAGAGGATGTTGATCATGCAAGCAAATTATTAAATGACTACTTTCCAGATGCAACCCAGTCATTACTATTTCTAACTAGGATCAAAAATGTTTCCTTCATCAAACGAGTGGACGGTAAGGAAAGTGTAGAGTGGTCGATCAAAGCCACGAAAGATTTAATTGGTAAGGATGGACTCGAAAAAGTGGAGCTACTTATCGAGAAAAGGCGACCAAACAAGATATATCTTAAAGACCAAGTTGTGAAAGTGATGAAGGATACTTGGTATATTCAACAATATCACACGACTTTAAATGAGGTTCCAAAACACCTCAAATTAAAGGTAGCGGAGGAAAGACTACAATTATCTGCCGCTGTGGCTGCCCCATTTTCTTCAGAATCTTTTGATCGCTCAGGATTTCAGGGTCGATTCTTTATGAGCTTTCCTATGTTAGGGCCAAATTATTCGAGGCTTCCCGTTCATATCAATGCGGTAAGAAAGAACTATTGATTCCGTGTATACACCCTGCTGATTATATCGATAGAACTTTATCATTTCAAGCGACCGCCAATGGATCGCGACTGAATCACTTGCCAAAGAGAAAGGCTCTGAATGGAACTGCTGGATGTTGAAAGAGTGCACGACTTCTGCGTATATCAAGTTACTTGAAGGTCTCACGACTGAGATTGGTCCAAAGTCATACGATTATTGGCCTCCAAAGACCAACTATTCGGAAACCTCATGCATTTCCAGTATTTGTAGTGAGGCTTTCTGGCAGAAAGTATTTCAGAGTAGATGCAAGCTTTATGTTGTTGATGATCCTTCAAGTACTCATGGTTTCGAATCCGTCGCCTCAGAAGAAGCCGTTTTCGATATTTTAAATGAATCTGAGAGCCAAGCTATAAGAAAAATTCTTGTAGGCCACAATTTGTCAAAAATAGTTCGGCCGTCCGCGAGAATGAGACAATGCCTAACAATGGCTAGTCTGCAGTCAACCTATACCTGCGTCTCTCCCGCGTATCTACGGAGTCTTGCTAAGAAGGATATGAATGCTGCTGTATTGAAGAAATTCTGGAAGAACAACGGCAACGTCTTCATGAAGAATTATTTAAACATTATCTGCCGTGATTGCACTTCAACAGACACTTTGAACGGTTGCTGGATGTTGCCCCTCGAAAGTGGACGCATTGGAAGATTCAGACATGACTTTAATCTGGGAGAGAGCTACTTTTTGTTCAATGAAGATTCAAAAGTCTTAAAATCCTTTGAGGACATGTTGAAGCTATTTACTTACAACTCCGACAAAATCATTAGTAACGACATGGGTCCGGCTATGATCAAAAATCTCAAGATAGGCACTAGCTCTGTATCCCAGAATGTACAGGAATTTTGTTTAGATCATGTTGAGGCTCTTTTTAATCAGCATGCTCGTGATACAGCATTAAGAGAACCCGAAAGATATCGAGCATGGTTGACACTGGTCTGGAGGTTTTTAGAGAAGCATTCAGAGGACATCAGTTTTGAAAGCCGTATAGCAAGTGTTCCTATACTATCTTCAAAAGTTTCATCATGGTCAAGTCCTGTGTTCATAAGCATGAACGATTTTGAAAATGATATGACGATATTGGAGCAATCAAATACTGACCTAACCATTATGCTACAATCACTCCCTAAATTACATATAGTGGAACGTACCACATTTCCAAAGAGGCGGAGAGAAAGAGAACAAATACATGGTGGGCATGGACTTTCTCGTATCCTTACCAAGATTCAAGCTGCAGCTAGAAACGCTGATATGATATTGAGCTCATTCATTTCAAAGTACTGGAATCTAGAACAATGTAAAGTACGTTGACCTGCTCAGTTCTGTCCGTATTAAGTTTTAACGTACTAAACAGATCTTTCGGAAATGCCTCTCGTCAGAGAATTTTTCCGCACTGCGCAGCATTCTCAAAGCCAACCAAACGATCGCCCAAATTGCGCTCGACTTGCCGTTATGGCCTAGTGTTCTGTCTGGTGGTGCTTTATTAACAGGTAGAGCGGCCATTCGATGTCTCAATCCGGATTTCTGTGTACCATGGCTATCGAATTCTGGTGTCGTTGTAGCTTCTCAACATCAAGAAAGTCTTTATCAACTTCAAGCCTTGGGAAATGTTCCGAGCAGGACTATTGAACAGGACTTGGCGAGTTTCGTCAAGCACAAATCAGGCGATAAGTTCTGTCTATCCTGGGACGAAAACCGACTAAAGTATCGGAATTATTTCTCCGCAATTTCAAAAAGTCTTAAAATTGAGGATCATCGTTTGGCCTTTGCCCTAGATGGAACTCTGACATATCGCTCCCCCTCAGAGCTTTACGATTACCAGAACAATACATTCAGAGCAGCTTTCCGCGACCTTGAACCAACGCATTTCTTACACCCTGGACTCAGAGGATTACCATGTCCGGGCTTACAAACTGATGAATGCTCAGAGGGTAATTTCATTGCATGTGCTGAATCGATTGCTCGGCGAGGCAACAAACTGAATTTCCAAGAAGATGTCAACTTGAGTTCCGACAGTCTCTATGTCTTTAGCACTATTTGTTCTCAGGGTTTTATGTTGGATAAATGGTCAAGTCCATCGCGGGAAAAGCTTTTTTCCATTAATTTTGTGCCCGTACTAACCGACTTGTCAAATCAGCCTCTGTACAAGCGAAATCGTTTGAGACAAGTAGTACCCACAAGCGGTCTTTCAAATATGCAATTATGCAAACTATCTAGTCCTGAGAACAGTTCACTCATCTGGAGCCAATATCCACTATATAGGAACGCGCCCTCGCCCAATATTCTAAAATACATACCTCATCAAGGGTTGCCAACTTTCGAAGACGCTCTACAGCAAATTCGTTTCCTGTCCACATTGCAAGATGGATGTGAACAAAGTTACATCAACGAATTCATCAATGACCTTGGCGTTTTGTACACTTACCTACAAAAGGACTGTAAGAACATCAGTCAAACACTATCTCTTGACGAGCCAATATGGTTCAACATAGATTATAGCCTTGGTTTGGCTGGAAACGATATAGTGTTCAAGGATCATTGGACGAGTACTAGACAACTCTGGTTGGGCGTCACATACGACTCTCCCTCAAATCGATATGTTCGTACCTTTCTCGAAAGGTACGTGACTCTACTAGAATGGTCTGGGGTAGAGAAAGTGCGAAAACCTCAGAGTATAGGGATGGGGAAGATCGACTTTAGCTCAGCTGCGGACAAGGGACGCCAAAAACTATGGTTGAATAATGAGTTTTGCGATATCACAATCATGGTAGGAGCGGAAGCAGTTCCATGTCATCGTTTGATGTTGGCAAGTATTTCACCATATTTTGGAAGAATGCTTCGAGGATCTTGGAAGGAAGCAAAAGAAGGTATTATACATATCACCGATCACGATCTCCAAACAGTCAAAAGTTGCTTGAATTATATATATACAGGTCAAGTACTCGATTTCTATAAAGAGGAAGATACTGCAAAGGGGCTTGATACGCTTTTGGATCAACTATGCTTAG
>Ga0160427_10002813_pt1 | contig 10369 bp, 7 predicted proteins | sample SolpanmetagenomL_FD_108194 | JGI IMG/M metagenome (GOLD analysis project Ga0160427, IMG submission 108194) | Solar panel surface microbial communities from Lawrence Berkeley National Laboratory, California, USA - L | ecosystem: Engineered > Built environment > Solar panel > Unclassified ...
AAGAATGCGAGTGCCCCGAGAAGAGTAAACCGCCCATCAGATACACTCGACGCTTCTTTAGAGAAAGCGGAACCTCGCAAAAAGTTGCGTAGGAATAGAACTGCCCCAGCGTTCTCGGAAGTTCAATCACAGCGCTTTGCTGCAGTCGTGATCAGCGTGCGGCTTCTCACGGGAGAAATAGACCGACTGATCGACTGGGATCTTGTTCACCGTCTCTTTCCAGGTGAATACACTACACCTCTACTCAAGAAACGTTGGACGGCCACACAGGTAAACCGTCGACTTCAGTTTGCAAAGCTGGAAAGAGAGTTTCAGAACAGTTACATCAATGCTGTAGAGGAGGAAATCCTGCCTTTGATCGATTATGACAGACCCGAGGAGTATGAATGGGATAAGGTTGTGGATTGGGCGCAAAGGATGATGCAGTTTCCAGCCAGCGATATTGTGCCTGAACTCCCGACCAGCCACTACGTACTTGACGACTTTTACGATGTTCAAATGGAAAAGGATCCGTACGAGGCGAACAAGGACGACCTGTACCTGCTATGGTCGACTCAACTGCGACGGGAAGAGTTACTGAGTGAGTTGACTTGGTCTATTCCCGTCCAGAATCCCACAAAATATGCCATGACGCAGGACGATGCACAGCTTGAGATTGCCAAATCATTCGTTCGAGCGAATGTTCTCACCCCTGCGACCACATACAAGCCACAGGTAGCCCGCGAGAGACTACTACCCTTGGGGACAGATATGCTCGACAAAGCGCTCGCCGATTTGCTCGCTTCCAAGACCCTCAAGGTCGAAAATAAGGGCCGTCTCGTTCCCGGCCGCAACTACTCAATCAACGAACAGTTCATCGGTGGCCTTAAGAAGCAGATTCTCGATTCAGACGATCTTTTCAAATCTGCCGTTGACCACAAAATGTTCTTGGACACTGCGTTCTCCAACGACGGCAGCATCCTCATCCCTCCCGCCGTCACCGACGGCCACATGCTTGCCATCATCAACCTCATAGCAGCCGGGCACATGAACGTAACCCTCGACATCCCGCCCGTAACCGACATGCTCGCCAGGGAACCTGACGACGCCGACGCCCCACGCACCATGAGTCTATGGGGCATCACGGAAGCGCACTACAAGACCAAACAGCTCAACCGCGACCACCTCCAATTCCCCATCCGCGTCTCGCCAACGTCGACATATACCGCCGGGATCCCACTGCTGAACACCAAGCCCCTGCCTCCCCCGCCCGCACTCGACTGCGGCGTCCTCGCCACTGCAAAGAGCATTCCGCTGTGGTACGACATCCACGACGGCCTGCTGCCGAGCATGTGGGAAATCGTACTGTCCGTCGTCCTGACGGCGGTCGCGCTGCGCCCTGGCATCAACGCCGAGGATATCTCAAAAACGACCAGGCGCGGCGTGGCCCGCTTCGAGGTCGAGTCGGCGCTGGCGTGGCTGGATGACCTGGGCGTCTTGAAGCGGCTGAGAGACGGGTGGATGGTGGGTGAGTGGTGGTGGGCTGCATTTGGCGGTGCTGGTGCCGGTGTTGGTGCCGATGCTGGTGTTAGTGCTGGTGCTGGTGCTGGGGCGGGAAGTGATGCTGCGGCCGGCCGCCGCGAGGAAGACGTTGCTGCCGCGGCAGCGGCTATGTTGGATTTGCGAGGGGCTGAATGAACCGCAGATAGTACGGATTGGGCTTTACCATGGACGGCGGGGTGAAGAAACGTAGAAATGGTGGGAACTAGCATCGTTCTGGCCTCACTTTGGTAGTGGGGAGCGGAACAGCAATCCATGAGATATGCCCAACGCTCCACGGTCCTATATGGCATTGGAGAGTGATCTTATAAACCAACGCACAATTGCCCTCCGGTGATCATTATCGCAGTTGTCTCGCGCAATCACCATTCCCAAACACCCATAACGCGCTCATGTAAACCCCAACCTCACCCCCGCTAATCCGCCACCGCAATCTTGGTTCCAAACAACTTCCACATCCTCACCCACCCCATACCCTCTCCCCCGCCCTCCCATTCCTCCCCCGCTCCATCAACATCCATCTCGTCCCCCTCTGCACCGCGCCTCCCAACCGGCACGCCAAACTCCCCGACGCACGCCTCGAACGCGCGATTATCCGGCACGATGCCCGCGCGCAAACACGACCACTCCGCGTCATCTTCATCGTCGCCGTCGCCAGTGCCAAGCGCCAGCGGGTGCGCGGCTAGGAACGCGCTCTTGCGCTCCTCGAGGTCGCCCCACAGCAGGAACATTGCGTCGCGCAGGCGCGCCAGGGCCCCGGCGTCGGCCGCCAGGTCGCACGGCGGCATGCCGACGAGGTGCTCGGCGTCGGCGCCCGCGACTTGCACGTGGATGGGGCGAGGTTCGGGGTCCGCGGGGTCGCCGGCGACGACGACGAGGTAGAAGTGCCATTCCCAGGTGTGTGCGCAGGGGGTGGTGGCGCGGGTGAAGGCGCGCAGGTCGTGCGGGTAGAAGTCGGTGCAGCGGAGGTGCACGCGGTGGTTGACGTTGATGAAGGGGAGAATGTAGGGGGTGCGCGAGGTTGGGGTTGTGTTCGAGCGGAGGGGGTTGTGGACGACGGTGGAGAAGGTTGAGAGCGGTACGTCGGGGTATTTGCAGATGACTGTTGGAGAGGGAGATGCGTGTTAGAAGGGAACCGAGGGGGGGCGGTGTGGGGATGCTTACTGCTGTCGGCGACGGCCTTAGATGTGCGGGGCTTTTTGGCTCCTTCAGGATTGGTGTTCTCGGATGTCTCCTCAATCGATCGCTTCAGCGGTCTTTGCATTGAAACATCATGTTTTTTTCCCTGGGCGATCTCCCTTCTGTTGCGTTTACTTCTCTTTCTGCTCCTGGTCTCGCCGGTGTCTTCGACTTTGCTGCCTAGTGCGTTCTTGTACGTTCTCTGCCTCTCTTTCAACCAATCGTAGCCGTAAGAAGAGGTTGTCGCTCTCTCGACATTGACCTTGTTAGGCCATGAGTGGTCTGTCCACATGTTGCCCTCGAGCGTGTCATAGTCGCGACCTGCTTTGATTCTCACGTTCTTCAAGATGACGATATCTTTGTCCCTGACGTTGGCTTTGATCCAGTGTGAATGAGGTGTCATCACTTCAATCCGAAGCGTCATCCTGCCGTATGGCCCGGGCCAAACCTCGGTCTCGCCGTATACATGAGAGGCCTTCTCACGTTTTTCAAACTGAGGGTGTTCGGTGTAGTCGGTAATATAGAGCGCAAGAACTCCATAAGGGTCAACACTTTTACGAACGACTTCTACAAGCAGGTCATAGAATTTGTCCAGCTTCACTCCAGCAAGGGTTGAGAATTTTCCAGGCATGGAGACCTGATGCGAAGAGCTGGGACTTGTTAGAGTTTGCGGCTGTACTTTCCGTATACGATTTTCTGATGCTATAGGATCTGTAGGAGCTATGGGACGCATGTCGTCGAGTCGAACCAAAGACTTCAATGTGATGGCCCATTGCTGGTCGTGTATGCTCGGCGTCCTGTTAGAGTCCGTGGAATGCGGTAAGTAGCTGTTGTTAACTGCATACTGATGTCGAAAGTGAGGAACCGGAATCGAGAGCTTTGGGAACAGAAAGAATTTCGTCTGGTAGTTTGATAGACCGGATGTCGCTCCCCTGTACTCAACAATTTTCAGATCACGAAGCAGAATTACATCTCCAACTTCGACGTTCGGCAGATGAGCAGCTTGTGAGGTGAAGTATTTGACCCTCAGGCCATTGCCTTGGCTGCTAGCATCGCGCATGTTAAACATTATTTGCCAACTTGATGAATTTCTCACTGTCTTAGCTTCCCAGACCGTAGATACAACGCCCATGACACAGCAAAAGGTTTTGTCTGGCGAGGTAGAGGCGTTTTGAAGGTCGAGCAGGTCTTCCGGGGGGTACCTCGCCATATGATCCATATTGGTGGTGCTTGTCATGTTGGGCAACTTGTGCTTTATGTACAGGATGGCGTGTGCGGCCTGCCGTTGTTGGACAATTGCTCGAGCTCTTCAGTCTAAGCTCCTTCGCGTGTCTTGGTTCTATGTTGTTTTACTTCTTTCGAGCACGATGGCAGCATCTTCTCCCGTGGGAATTCAAGCTAGGGGATGCATGATCATGCAACGCGTCCTACGGCAAGGATTCTTTCTGGAGACACAGGGAACAGCGTCAGTCAGTAGATTCGACGCCTTGGAGAGCGAGATATTGTAAGATGCTTTCATGACGGTCTTCCGGATATTGTACCAGGCGACGCGCGAGGTACCTGCATCACACGTCCCGCATGCAGCGCCCGGCGGCGATTCGTCAGTCACGTGACACAAACTCACTCTCCGTCACAAGCAAAGCAGACGGGAGCAACAAACTTCTCTCCAGCAACCAGAACTTGCACCTCTTCTCCTCCACAACAAGCCCCATTCTTCTGCCTTCGCGTCACAGCTGTGCCACACCTTCACAATGACAGACCGTTACATTCCAGAGCATCGGCGTACCAACTTCAAGGCCAAGAACACCTTCAAGCCAGATGAGCTTCGCCGACGTCGTGAGGAGCAACAGGTCGAAATCCGAAAGGCAAAGAGGGAGGAGAACCTTGCTAAAAGACGAGGCCTTACTCGCGAAGGTGGAGCTCTTGGAGCTTCGCTTGGAGCGTCACCGGACAGTGACGATGAAGGCATCGTGGTAGAGAGCCAGGTCAGTCATCTTCATTTTGCAGCTCCACGATCTGTTTTATTCTTTGCGTGAGGCTTTTCGTGATAGACGTGGACAACAACTTCATAGGCGGCAATGGCAATACACAAGCTGACACGCTACAAACAGCTCAATGAAGAACTGCCACAGATGGTAGCTGGAGTCTTCTCGGATCAGGTCGAAGCTCAAATTGCAGCCACTACAAAGTTTCGCAAGCTCCTGTCAAAGGAACGTAACCCTCCTATTGAGAAGGTCATCGCAACTGGCGTTGTCAGCCGCTTCGTCGAATTCCTCCGTTCGCCTCACACCCTCGTTCAGTTCGAAGCTGCGTGGGCCCTTACAAATATCGCCTCCGGTTCGGCCGACCAAACTCAGGTTGTCATCGAGGCTGGTGCAGTGCCTATCTTCGTTGAGCTTCTCGCTAGTCCAGAGCCAGATGTCCGCGAACAAGCCGTTTGGGCGCTTGGAAACATCGCTGGTGACAGCCCCATGTGCAGGGATTTCGTGTTGAAGTGTGGGGCGCTACGACCGCTTCTGCTCCTTCTTGGAGACAGCCGCAAGCTTAGCATGCTACGTAACGCTACTTGGACGCTTAGTAACTTCTGTCGTGGCAAGACACCGCAACCTGATTGGGAAACCGTAAGTGGACGCAAACCCCCTGCAACACATTCAAAGACTAAGTCCTCGGTATAGATTCAGCCTGCGCTACCCGTCTTGTCCAAGCTTGTCTATTCCCTTGACGATGAGGTCCTAATTGACGCTTGCTGGGCAATCTCATACCTGTCAGATGGTTCCAATGACAAGATTGGAGCAGTTATTGAAGCCAACATTCCTCGTCGCTTGGTCGAGCTCCTACAGCACTCTTCCACGTCCGTACAAACCCCAGCCCTTCGGTCAGTCGGAAATATTGTTACTGGCGATGACGTCCAGACTCAAGTTATCATCAACTGTGGAGCTCTGCCTGCTTTGTTGTCTCTTCTCAGCTCGAACAAGGACGGCATTCGCAAGGAGGCCTGCTGGACGATTTCAAACATTACTGCAGGAAACTCCACTCAGATCCAATCCGTCATTGACGCGGGTATCATGCCACCTTTGATCCACCTCTTGTCACGTGGCGATTTCAAGACCCGAAAGGAGGCATGTTGGGCCATCTCGAACGCTACCTCTGGCGGTCTTCAGAAGCCTGAGCAGATTAGGTACTTGGTCCACGGAGGCGCCATCAGGCCTCTTTGCGACCTCTTGGCCTGTCCCGATAATAAGATTATCCAAGTTGCACTCGACGGTCTAGAGAACATTCTCAAGATTGGTGAGATGGACAAAGAGGCACAGGTCCAAGGCAATGAGCAACAGATTATCAATCGCTTCGCCTTGTTCATCGAGGAGGCTGGTGGTATGGAGAAGATCCACGACTGCCAGAACAACGCGAACGAGGAGATCTACATGAAGGCGTACAACATCATTGAGAAATATTTCTCGGACGAAGAGGAAGGCGGCGACCTTAACGAGCTCGCACCACAAGAGGCCGAGGGAGGCACATATGGCTTCGCAGCCCAGCAACCTCAGCAAGGTAACTTCAACTTTGCAAACGGCGGCGACTCTATGGATATGTGAGGTATCTTTGATGTACCCAAAGCTTATGTGCTAGTCTTACAAGATCTGGAACACAAGAATATCTCACACCTACGGACTACAGGAAGCGACAGAAGGACCGGCCTGACGGAGGACTTTCTTGACATCGTCCGCTAGTTTGTCTCTCACGGTCCGAATTACGGGCACTGGCGTCTGCAATCCATGGAGTACTGATCTCACGTTCGTCTTAATTGACGACCACACAACAATCCCAATTCGCCTGCATCAACACAACACCACCTTCTCAACACCACACCCCCCGATTTTGATTCCCCTTTGACATGACCGAACATGAACAGAGATTCACCATCATGTAACCTTTCTTTTCCGGTATCCATAGAGAACGGACAGCTGCTCCCGGCGTTTGTTGGCTTTAAAGCTGATTTCGTTTCTGGCTGGGACGAATTGTAGTAAGGGACGGCTTTTAGTATCAGCACAATGCGATTGTCTTTGAGTTCACACCAAGAAAGTCACGTGTCTCTCGTTGTTGTGGCAACGGTGCCTGTCATCGAAAGTCGTCTGCATCTACAATCAATAGTCGCGAACCCTCCTACGCGTTGCGCCAATATAATAAACCTTCCATCTTTCAAGGCTCTCGAATCGTACACCCTCACTTGCTTGAAGCCTCCACTGGACGTGAATCTACGCGGCACTCACACAAAGCACCACTGAAACGTACTGGCAGTATCAACACCCCGACGCGCATGCGCGCAAAGACACACCAAAGGATATTGATCGCGTCGGCGAAGTTGCGCAATCATGGACACAAGCTACTTGGCACAGCAAGTCACGACCATTATAGGACAGCTTCACACGCTTTTCGATGAGATCGGAGTACCGCACAAGGAACGCGACTCGAGGGAATCACAGGTGGGACTAAACATTTCGCGATATCGAGAGAAGAATTGACCAGGAAGTAGCTATTTTCCTCGCTCTCAGAGACGCTCCAAAACCATTTGCGGCAGGTTACGAGGTCGGTTCGGTTCAAGAGCTGATCGTAATCAACGCTGACAGCTGTTGCAGTGAGAAAGATGAGCTGATCGAGGCAGTACAGCGATACACTGCTGCAATAAGACAAATGGAGGCTTCGCTGAACGACACACCTTCCAACGGTGACACTATCAACCATGAGGAAGACTTCCGAATTACATACCCATTGACAGAATGCTTGCGTGTGGTTATGGACAAGCATGCATCTGTTCAAGTGCTGTACCAAGAACGGTATGAGCAGATTGAGAGTATGTCGCGCTTGACCTTGCGCAATTCCATTTGCTAACACCAACTAGAGCTTGTTGAAGCACTACGATCGTACTCATCTCATTTGGAACCATCGTTTGTTCAAATTGAATTGCCTCCCATCAATTTAGCAAAGACAGCTCAACCTACATTCGACGTCTCTCCTGGGTACATCACTTCAGTAGACAATGAGTTTGCACGAGTGTACCAAGAATATGAGCGACGAGTAGCAGCTGTTCAGCAAACTGCGCAAGAGATGATCAAACTTTGGGCTGAACTGGGTACACCGCAAGCGCAGACTGACACTACGATTATCCACAACTGGCGCGATTATCCAGAACAGCTCGGGCTCCATCAAAAAGACGTGGATAATTTGCGTTCGCGAAAAGAAAAACTGATAGAAGAGAAGCGCCAGAGAGAGAAAAGGTTGAAAGATTTGAAATCGACAGTGGAAGGGCTCTGGGATCGATTGGGTATCGATGAACAAGAGAGAAAGACGTTTGAGAACAGGAATCGTGGATGCGGTCTCCGCGCCATCAACGAATTGGAGGATGAATTATCTCGCCTGAACGAACTGAAGAGACAAAACCTTCACCTATTTGTGGAAGATGCAAGGAGCAAGCTTCACATCCTGTGGGATGAACTTTACCTCTCAGAAGAAGAGGCTGTAGAGTTCACTCCCATGTTTTGTGGTAAGTCAACTTTTGTTGAGTTTCTTGGTCTGCAATACTAATTCAATTAGACGTGTACAGCGACGCTTTACTATCAGCTCACGAGTCAGAAATCCTTCGACTTGAAACGTTGAAAGAGCAGCGAGCACCAATCTTACAGACCATAGCAAGGCATCGTTCTCTTATCAAGGACCGGGAAGATCTCGTCGCTTCGAGTCAAGATGCCTCAAGACTCATGCTGAAGCCCCAAAAGGGAGAGAAACGTGATCCAACTCGCCTACTCCGGGAGGAGAAGATGCGAAAGAGGATTGCCAAGGATCTGCCCAAGGTTGAAGTGGAGCTGACCAAAGTACTCGAAGATTGGGAAGAGGAATACGGCCGGCCGTTCTTGGTATTTGGAGAGAGATATCTTGACGAAATCGAAAGCGAATCTGCAAAAGCTCCTCCGCCCAGATCGAAGACTCCAAATGGACTACCTGCTCGATCAAAGACTCCGAATGCTTTGGTTCCTAGTGCACCTTCCACGCAGCCCAGAGCAATGAAACCAGCACAACCGGCTTCGAGAACAGGAACGATGCGCGAGGCTCCAACCATGCGGTCAAGAACGCCTGCGCCTACGCTTGCATCTGCTACAACGAACGCAAGCAGCAGAAGCCCATCCAGGTTGCCATCTCGAGTTCCATTGAGTAGAGTCAGTAACTCACCAGAACGTCAACCACGACAAGACGGAACCTTACGCAAAAACGCCGCACCATTGATGGCTCCCCCTCCCAAGCTGCGAGAGTTTCACCCTGTTGCGACATCTTCTGCACCGCCAACTACAGACTTTTCCCGAAGTAGCAGTGTTGTGAGGCACGTACCGCCCGAGGACCCGTACAGCGAACACCGTCAAGCACCCAACTCATATCTCGACTCATCTGTCCTTCGTGCTTATGAACGCGCTCAGTCCACCATCCGAACCATGCCACCCCCTCCGCGCCCCAACTACCGTCATGAATATCAAGACCATTCCGATAACGCTTCTGTGATCTCCGGCCGCTCTCGTCCCATATCTTCAACGGCCGCATCATCCATCGCAGCACGCCACATCTCAGCAACATCTTCAAACGCGACTCATGACACTGTGTACTCTGGTTCGGAGAATTGGGAGACATACGACGACGATGAAAGTCTTGCGACTGAAGCACCCGCTCCCCCTCCGCAGGTTCGTCATGTCATGCGCAGTATCCTCGAGCCTGCGAGCGAGGATGACATGCACGAAGAGCATTATACGAACAAGCTACGTCCACCGAACACCAAACAGTTTGTAGAGAATGACAACAGCCATCTGGAGAACGGAGCGGCAATCGGTGAAGAATGCCCGGCCACGCAAGCTGCAAAGAAGATGCGACTGGCCGCCGCTGGCTTCACGGGGGTGATGGGCCGTGTGCAGCAGGGCATGCAGCCACCACCGACAAGGTTCCCCATGATTGCTAGGACGCCTCCCAACGACGACGAGTGCTACTGAGCGAAGCGCTTTGCGCCGAAAAGAAAGCCGTGCAAAAGGGGGTTTCGAAAAAAGGACGGGGGGGGTGGGGTGTTTTTGCAAAGCATGAGTAACGTAGTAAAGCATTTTGGGTCTGGGGGAATTGCATGGCAGGGCTTTTTCTTTTCTTAATGACGAATGAAATGTGTGTTTTTTTCTCCCTTTCTTCCAGAAACTGATGGTTAGAGGGATGGTTTTTTTGGAATAATACTCAAAAGTCTGGTCTTTTCTTTTACTTCATTCTCCGGGTCTGAGATGTGTGAATGATCGTGCTTGCTGCTGCTGCTGTTGCTGTTGCTGTCGCTGCTCCCCTTCTGGAACTCCAGCCAGAGTTCGCCCGGCGAAGCGCCAGCACATAGGCCATGTGTGAATTGTCCTGTAACATGAGCCAGTCGTCGAAGGGCGAGGAGAGAGACAGATGGCGAGAGAGACAGAAGCGTCGTCCGTCGGAAAAAAGGGGGGAAAGGGGAAGAAAGGGATCGAATCCAATCACGTGATCCTGTCTTCCGCTTTCTGTTTTCTCATGTTCGACGTCCGTCCGTCTATTAGGTTAAATAACGCCACCGACGGACGCTGTACGAGTTAGACGCCTTATCAGAGTAACTACC
>Ga0160427_10002814_pt1 | contig 10364 bp, 11 predicted proteins | sample SolpanmetagenomL_FD_108194 | JGI IMG/M metagenome (GOLD analysis project Ga0160427, IMG submission 108194) | Solar panel surface microbial communities from Lawrence Berkeley National Laboratory, California, USA - L | ecosystem: Engineered > Built environment > Solar panel > Unclassified ...
ATTCTAACACAAGTGCTAGAGATCCTGCCCATGAGGAGAATTCGGTGAGTTCTGTTGTTCTAGGATCTGATCGCATTGCATAAAGGTGCATTTGTACAATAATTGCCAACGTTTGGTAGGGAATGTGATGTATAGTCTTATGACCCCTTCCTATCAAGAAGTTATGGGGTATGATAGCATCCGTTGAGTTCAATCCTTTAAGTCCACCTCCGGACTTTTCAGAAAAAGCGCGAAAAAGATAACGTGGTACTTTTTTACGACTCTCTAAATCACGAAAAGCGTGTCAGTATCGGCATGAGAAACTTGTTTGGAAATTTTGTCGTCATCCTTACCTTCTAAAACCCTCATCTTTTCAATCTGCTCCTTCGTCATTGTTGGGTCCAAGCCTGTCTTCACCATTTTGTCCTGGAACTAAATGACCTTACTTGCAACTAAAGACAGACCTCCGACAATATGAAGTGTGGAACAAGATCTGACACAAGAGCTGTGTTCCAGAGACTGCACAAGATTTAAGAAGATTGTAGGATTTCAGATCAATAGATTATAAGATTAGAAGGTACGTGTTGCACTCTGTAGTATACCGATATGGTGTTTAGTACTGACTATCCGGAGACAAAAGATGGCATTTATACCAAGTCCTACTACTTGTAAACTCCCTCCCCAACATGGTAAAATGGTAGGAATTGCTTATATCGGGTGTTGTTTTCCAAACGTCTGAAGATTCTGATGCGCCGATGCCATAATCCACATAGTTCTTAGCCCTCTGACAGTTTCAAATACTCGTGACTTTACAAGTATGTCTGAAATGCTTTAGAACATTATATCAAACAGTATCGAAAATTTCGATGTTTCATTGTTACAATCAACGATAACTTTCGAAGCGTTTGCAATCCTAAATAAAAAAGTGTATCATTTAACAAGTTGATTATACATACACTTGTGTTTACATGAAACGCTCCAACCACAAGGCTTTTGACTCATATTAAGATACTAGGTATAACATTTAGGCCCAGTTGATAACAACAAAATTGCTCAAGTCTTGTTTATGAAGGAAAGAGTTCTGATGTACTAAAGTTAACACGTACTCTCCAGAAGTGAAGTATTGTAATGTGAAATGTTCCACAAAGAAAAACATACGAATGATCTAAGAATACAATTATGTTGAAACAGATCAAGAAGATGATTCTAATCCTCAGATTGGGAAAAAGAGATTGAAATATGCGAAAAGATAATATGTTAAACTTCCTATAATACATACATATGTAAGATTGGACGAAGAATTGAGAGTTCCCAAGTTCACAGTGGGTGAAACCTAAATGATATCATGGTCATGTATGTTGTTCCACGCCTTCTTGCCCTTCTAAAACATATTGATCTAGTGCTTTGACGTCTATAATCCTATCACCAGTGCTACCTCCAAGATTGACGTTAGGATAATGCAAAGCGGAACTGCCTATAAATGGTAAAGGAGTTCCACAGCGATTCACAACGTTACTGGCTTGATTGTTGGCGTGGGCGGTGTCATCTCCATTCGACGCTAGCGCAGTACTTGAAATCTGGGTTTTCAGGTTGACTTGTCGTTCCAGTTCTATGATTTCGGCATCTATATTTCCAGGTCTGCAGCGTCGACCGTGGTTTAAAAATCCTATACTTCCACAACCCGCTTTTGTACCATAGGACTGTGTCTCTGACGTAGGAGCATTGCCAGAGTCATGTGGTGGTTTAGGAACTTGAAAAGTACCTTTCAACATCTCAAGCCAGCTGAGAGCCGTTGTAGGTCGGTTGGAGACTTGTGTTTCTGCGACAGAATTTTCTCGGTCGCGATCATTTTCAGCAGGTGGGGCATCTGTACCACTATGCTGAACAGAATCTATTCTTGATCTTCGCCGTTTCAAAAGAAGGTAGAGAGCAGTTGGTATAGTAGTACAGATGAGACCAACACATATAAAGAAAGCAATCTCAACAGATTTTTCCCAGCCGAAAACATCATGGTAAGCGTGTCTATAGTCTGTACCATTGCCTGATGGTGAATCCAGGAGAGCCGTTACTTCTGAAGATGCTGATTGGATGGCTGAACTATCGGTGTTGGATATCGCTGAACTAGTATATGTGGTAGTGGGATTTGGAAAAAAGTTTACCGTCGACGAACTCATGATGACCGATGTTGGTCCATCTCCTGAATTAAAGTAATTGGCAGGTAGAGCAGATACAATGCTGAGGCTTGCTAGTGTAGCAAAAGCGAACCAACACCATATTAGCATAATTAGAGGAAATACTATTTTAAATTCTGCAAGATAAGAGCAATTTGTGTTGACAGCGTTTGGTAAATGATGTGCAGGTGTATGTCCTATGCAATTATAGTTCCAAAAAAAGAGTAGGAGCTTGAGGCTGTGCCAAAGATTTGATAGTGTAGTACTGTTCCGTGAGGATATTGATTGAAAAGCGAAGCTGGCCTATTGACCTAAGAATGGAGGAGCACTGGTCTGATGGTCTAGCTCACCGGCAAGCATATGTATTGAATTGGTGAGAGTGATGAATTTGTATAGTGTAGAAGAAGGGATGTAAAAATCAAGAAGAGCAACTGTTGATTTTGTAAGTGTTGAACAGTGGATGAGTGCGTGATCCAGAATGTCTACAGCTGTTTTACAAGAACTTTCCTGTCAGCACTCTCAATAAGTATTGGGGTTCATGACAGGTACTTTTTCTTGAAATATAATTACTGTATTTTAAATTTTGAGAGTTTTTGTCCGATTATCCACAGGGTGAATTTATCATCAACAAAACGCAGATGGGAGACAAGTTAAGGCAGAATAAGAGGAGAGGACTGGTGGGTTTTGGATAATATGGAAAATAGTGGTCTAATCAAAACCTCGATAGACCAATATTAAAGCAAAAAGTGTTATGGCGAGATTGGTGAAACCTGTTTAAATTTCGTATGAGTCAAATTTGAAAAAAAAATACAAGGCAATCCAGACAGTGTTTAACCAATTTAATCACAACTTCTCATCGAAAAGGTGGACGGTCTATAAGAAATTTGACACTGCTGACGATGGTGGATCTGAAGAAGAGACAGACAAGACAGGTTTTCGTCAAAATTGGTGGCATGTAAGAAGGCGACGGAAGATATGCAATCAAGCATAATCTACTGGCGGGCTTTCCAATGAAATAAATGATAAGTGCTCACCGTATGATATGTATATTTTGGACATTTGCACAATTGCAAAACGTTACATATAAAGTGGTTGGCGTGCCTGCGTGCATAGAAATCCCACCTCTTTCGGTTATGTACAAAAGGCAAACTTGGTTGGTTAGACTCATGTAGGACTTGTTTTGAAATTTTTCGAAGAAGTTTTCACAAATTCACATATTGATACAGCCATAGAAATTGCCTAAACTATATTGATTAGTGCAAATTTTTCTTTGGCTCCCTTCTTAATCAGAAGAAGAAGAAAAAACAGGAGAATCTGACAGTCATCACCAATAAACCAATTAAGGATCGCCTTGTGTGTGTTGAACATATTCTAAAACTGTCGCGATCTCCGAAATCGGGTCAGTTTGAAAGGATCACTTTGGACAAACACAATGGGAATGCTCGGTGCTCAGGAATATCGCATAGAACACATTTAGAACACAAGAGGAATTGTGTATTTTGACTGTAACCATTCCAGTTATTCTAAAAAACATAATACGGATCATGTATCGTGGTTATATATAACATTGATTCTGCCTTTCTTCCAATTCAAGACTTTTGCTCTCGATTGCTTGCTCAATATCAAATTGACCTGTTAAGTTCGCTTTCATACTGAATAGAGTTTTGGAGACAGCAGAACGATACAGGGACCAGCTTTCTACACAATGAAGAAACAAAGTCCGAGGATTAACTATCTAGTTTATACAGACGACCACAGCGAAAATTCTATCCTCGTCAAATAATTGCTTCCTCTTGCTTCTGTGTCTATATCATATGTATGTGCTGTATGACCGTCACATATTAATAAAATAGAATTACAATAAGTGGCTATACCTATCCTGGATCTGGTGTTGTTATTGTGTAACCAAATTGTTTCCTCTGCACTTTGCCGTTTAATACAGGAAATAATACTGAATACTAGCGGATAGATCAATTGGACAAGGATCGCCCAAAAGATTTTCAATGTATGGTGTGGTAGGATGTTTCATTGAGCCATGTGTTTGTGTTGTACTAGTGTTTGTGCAACATCAAATGTCGTAAAATTCCAGAATGTAATCTGCAGTTCTTCAGTTAGATCTTGTCGTACAGACAGCATCAAGATATCTTCCCGTTGTTCATATGTTGATGTTATTCATTTGAAATGAAATCATTGGACGTTCATTCAAGTATGTGTTATGCGCACAGAATGAGCTCCTACGCTGCCCCTTTGTGGAAATCGATGATACAATAGACAACCTAATTTTAAGAGGTTCTACGTTAGGTACAAATTATTAATGTATATTCCTTGAGAATTTTCAAGATGGTATAAGTAACCTTTGTTTGGCTTGAAGTGTCGGTTTAGGTGATCTCACATATAAAGAAAAACCTCGAGACTGACAACTACTTATGTACTTACTGTAACGACAAACTTGTTATGCTAGATTTCTTCTGGATTTTTATTCAGAATACATCGACACTAAAACCATATTTAGCTACCTCAATATGAAAAGTTGTAGTTACCACAGGAATTACTTGCATATATGCACAAAGGATCCTTCAAATAGCACACAGTTACTTCGAGTGGGCCCCAAGTTCTTCAAACAGCCTGTAGATAATCTTTGCTATATCCTGGCATTGGATAAAAAGACATATATGATATAATACAAACGAACCCTTCATGTCTTTATAGAATTACCTCTTTGACATGTCAAGTATTACAGTAAACTTAAGAAAGGACAAGTAGACTACCGAATTGTACGATAACGAAATTCATACATATTGTGTTTATGGCTGTCGTGACACCACACCTGTCATGTCATACATTCCAGATCTTCATTATGCACGTTCTAAAAACCCGTCTCTCACACAATATATAGGGGGTAACTTTTGATATTAAGCCTTATAGTATGTTTTAGTAGTATATATGTATCTCATCAACAGTTAGAGTGCCCATCAGGCCCTCGTATTGTATTGTATTATGGTATATGGTATTATACTCTACAGCTATTGGAGTTTTTTCTATAACTCGGGGTCTTCGAATATATTGCTACAATCAACTCAACATAATTCTTCACAATTGTCGAAAGGACGTAGCTGCTGGATACACATGATACGCGAGCACATAAAAAGATACGCATGCCCATATATCAGGATAATGAAAGAATTGATCATTCAGACAGTCATTGCAAGATGTGCATATGTTAGTACACCTTATTGTTGTATACACCACTCCAAACGCCGTATGATATTCTCTATTCCTCACAGCTCCTACCTTAAAGTACAGCTAAATTATAAACCCATCAAACAAGACACAAGAAAGGTTAACTCGAATTATAACTCTAGCCTGGTAATATCAATTTTCGTTCATCTCATAATTCTCAGACATACCCCGTGTAAACTCTCATCGTTTTCTCCCCCATCATGACCCACACCTATAGCGTCAATCAATAAAGTGAAACACTTCTAGAACATGTGTACAAAGTTTTTTCTCACCCGCTGATTTCCTTTTTGCTAAAAACCAATGAAGGACACAGGATACAAGGTTTTGATTGACCCCTTGGACGTTTTTGAAAAAAAGCGTCATTTTGACGCGAAAATTTTGGAAGTACTACAAGGACATTGTGGAATATGGTCAAGGGAAAGAAAAATCGAAGAAGAAGTGCTGCACTGGCACGACCCAGTTGTTTTTATTCAGACCAATATAAACCATCTGTGCAAAATTTTCCAAGTGTCATAACTTGAAGAATATGATATAAAACTTTCATGTCAATTGAGCCAAAAGTCTAGCAGGTTCTTTTTATCCAGCATTTTTTGTAACATCGATTAATACTAGTCTAATAGATTTTACATATCATGTGCTCCATTGACTTATGTTCTCTTACGCTAAAAGGAGACAATAAAGTTATATAATCCATCTGTAAATCAATTAAGAAGAACAGTCTACAAGACTAATCCAAAGAGTTTTTTAATGCCACACGCCAAGTTACATATGTATATAAAGCTACTTTCAAACTACGTGACCTAAGACCTCTAACAATGACAATTAATTGCGTAAGCCCAAAAGGGTCTATATGAGAACTAGACCTGGTGGGGCTAAGTATCATGATAGTGCTACTTTAGGAATCTCTATCTCTATTAGTAATGCAATGGCGTGGTCGTGGCAACAGTAAATATATAAATCTATTCAAGTACTTAGTGATTGTTAGAACAGTATGGAGCATTGAAATATCTTGTAAATGATGGTAAAATCAACAATAAGAGAATGCCGTCACTAACGTATAACGACTTTAAAACATGAGATGCCGCAAACTAAAGAGAGCTGAGATATAAATGTATTAAGTCTCTTATAAAAATTTATGGCTCATATTAGTATGCTTTTCATAACCCGCTAAATAATTGTGCATTGTAGAATCATGTCATAGATCTATTGATAAGACATATCTGCCGTTACAAATTCATAATCCATTCAATCTTGACAGTTCGGTGTACATATATGTCAGAACATCTAGAAACGATCGAACCTGGTTTTCTTCGTCGAATCCACATGTTGATACTAGAAATCTATCAGTGTTTTAAATGTGGTAATATCTTTATTTACATATATCTTGATTTCGCCATGTTTGACGTCCATCATCTACTTTACAAGTGACAACTCAATCTTCCTTCTTCCAGTCGATACCTCTTTGACAACATTTACCAAAACGTTCACTTTTCCAAACAACTCAATCTTTGTTCCATCCTCCAAAGTCAGCACAAAATTGTCAGCATCAAACACCGCATCTGGACTTGTTCTAATCGTTCCCTCAATACCAAATCTTGGCACGAATACCACGTAGCCATTCGAGAACACCTTCATTATTGACCCTTCTTGAACAGTTTTCTTGTCCTTAAGCGCTTGACCAACATAGTACTCAACGGAAGCTCGCCCTGCAAACTGCGCATTTCTATGTCGAACATTGATGTTTTTGACAACGGCCTCCAGCTTTGGTCGATTGTGTAAACTTTCGTCAAGCGATTCATATTCAATAGCTGCAGCTAGTTGTCTGTGAGCAGCTAAATCTGCATAACGACGGATAGGTGACGTAAAATGTGTGTAAATGTCGGTGGCGAGACCATAATGGCGGAATTCAGGATAGGCTTGCGTTCCTGAGCAAAAGTATTCAGCTGACAACATGCATCGAGTTGCGATAATTCGGACAAGGGTGTTGAAAGCTGGATCGTTTGGATCTACACATTCATCTAAAGAATCTGCTAGAGCTTTAGATGAATCGACGCGCAAATCCAAGTTTTTGCGGACACGGAGTTGTTGGCGGAACTCGTCGAAATTAGTCGCTGGAGGGGAGCCATGACGTCTAAGATGAAGATTAGAAGTGATACACGTAGGAGTTGAAAGGAGTCTTACCTCAACATTGCGGTTTGAGGAAACGCTTCATGTATTTTTCGAGCCACACTAATGTTTGCACACAACATGAACTCTTCTACTAGAGAGTTTGTGTCTCGCTGTTGTTTGACTTCCACCTCAGCAGGGTCTGATGTCTCAGACTCTGCCTGAACTTTGACCTCTGGACTGGCAAGATTAAGAGCTCCAGCATCCATTCGTGCTTGTCTCAGCTTCTTGGACAGCATCATCAGTATTCTCATACTCTTCGTCAACTCGTCTTGTTGTGATCTACATCATGTTAGCTTAACCACATCTCAGGCTGGTGATCACACTCACGCATCATCGATTCGAAGTTGTGCTTCCTCATACGTGAAAGCTTCTCGTGATTGTATTACTGACTTGGTGAAGAGTGTGTTGACAATCTTAGCCTCTGGAGTCATTTCCTATCATATGTTAGCCAGGTAGCAGATCATTGCGCATTATACTCACCCATATTGCCGAAAATGCATATCTCTCCACATAGGGTTTCAACGAGCACAAGTCTGTTCCAAGCAAGGGTGGTAACATATCAATTCTCTTATCAACAAGATAGACCGTTGTACCTCTTGCAGCGGCTTCTTCATCCATAGCGTTGTTCGGCTTCACAAAGTGTGACACATCCGCGATGTGAACTCCGACTTCAAAGTTTCCGTTAGGCAAAGGACGAGCATGCAAAGCGTCATCAATATCCTGACACTTAGGAGGATCAATACTGCATATCAAAAGGTTCCTGAGATCCTTTCTATTGGCCCAACCACGGTCATTCTTGTCTGCAGGGACCCTCCAGTCATGACCTTCTACCGGAAGACAATCCAGTACAGCTTTAGGGAAAGGTCGATACTGCACATCGTACTCCAAAAGAAGAGCCTCGGTCTCAGCTTCCTTTGATTCCAGTTCACCTAGTGCTCGCACAAAATGACCAACAGGGAATCGCGATGTCTTGTCCCAGACGTCAATGTTGACAACTATTCGCTGACCCAGCAACTCAGTAGCTTGTCGAGTTCGGATACGTATTCGGGGTATTTTTCTGTCTAGCGGCATAAAGAACAATGTTTGCTGACCTCCAACTTTATCGTGATTAACAGAATTTGGATCGACATGACCAACATAACTATATTCTGTTAGATACGGTTAAAAAAAAAGGCCAAGAGGACAGTCTTACGATCTCCAATTTCGCTTGACAATTCCAACAACTTTAGCTGTAGGCTGTATTCGAGCATCATCTCCTGTGGCCTTGTGTGCTCGCTTTGCCTCATCAATTAGAGCTCGTCTTTCCCTTTCAGATGATATAGACTCGGCCTCCTCAACATCAGCATTCTCATTGCGACTTAACAGCTCCTGATCCACAATCTTGTCTGATGGTCTTTTCCACTGATCTCTAGGTAGTAATTCTACAACAACTTGATCTCCTTGAACAGCTCGATTCGCATTTTCTCGGCCTACTATCAGCAGGTGCTTGTCAAAAGATGGTACGGCGACGGAGCCCTATTGGGTGTAAGTATAAATTAAACAAGTCGCGAAGGGCTGTCTTACTTCGAGATTATTGTATGCGCTAACGTTGAAAATGCCTTGGTGTAATGTGCCACCTCTTACTCCAGTATTCATTTTCGTGCTTGTAAAATACTACACCAGATCAGTTCCACACCATAATACCATCAACTCCTTATATTAACATACCTCTGGATAGAAGGTTTCCTTCTTTTCTGACTTTTGGCTATTTTCGTCGAGAGCAGCGCTGACCATATCCAGAAGTTCATCCTTGTTGGCAAGACCTGCAACATAATCTCGTACTGCAAGTACATCAGTACTTGTATACGACCCCCAAAGAAAACCAAGATCACTCACTGTTTGCACAGTCTAATCCTTCAGCTCTTGCTCTCTTAAGATTCTCTCGATCGTTTGACAGCATAACTATAGCAGGCACTCTGCTCTTGGTCCCCCGTACTGAAGCCTCTAAATGCTTCTTGTACCATGCACATGCCACTCTAACAGCTCTGTCATTTCGGTCGTTGATTGTCTCCTCCGGCTTCCGTCGAACATGTGTCTCTTGTCGAAATTCATTGTGGAAAACATAGAACCGCTTCTCGTAAGATTTTGAAAGCGCAACGACTCGATTGTACAATGGTAAACTTTGGTTTTTCAATTCGTCAAGCACGGTTTGTAAAACTATTACGTCGTAAAAGGCGCTCTTGTGTTCGATTACATCCATGCATGATAGAAAGATGTTGGTGTCTGGGACTAGATAGTGACCGTTGGTGTAGACTGATGTGCCTGCTGGTCGTTCTGACAGGATAAATGGCTGAGCTAGTTGTAGACAATGTGGTAGTCAGTACATGAAGAGGAAACACATTAGCAAAGGAGAACTTACATCGACCACTCGAATCTGTAGGTGCATCATATGTGCAAGGTATACATAACTTGGAGGAGCAAGGGATGTCGGTACGGAGGTAAATTTCGCGAACAACTTTTGTAACTCGACCACTTTTCGCCGAACGGACAAAGACTTTGGATGTGATGTTGGCCATGTCGCCAGTATCCCTGGCGGTTCTCTTTATGCTAGTCATCTCGACTGTCTGATGTGGATTCGAAGATGAGCGAAACGAATTTGTAGATGGGCGACTTTTGTCTAAATCTGAGCTCTAATCTCAAGCTGCATGGATTAACTAAATTGAACGATGATGATGATGATGATGATGATGATGGTGGTGATTGAACAGAAAAATGTCGAGGCAAAAAGCAAGCAAACACGTTGACGAAAACAAACAGTCAAACAAT
>Ga0160427_10002816_pt1 | contig 10357 bp, 9 predicted proteins | sample SolpanmetagenomL_FD_108194 | JGI IMG/M metagenome (GOLD analysis project Ga0160427, IMG submission 108194) | Solar panel surface microbial communities from Lawrence Berkeley National Laboratory, California, USA - L | ecosystem: Engineered > Built environment > Solar panel > Unclassified ...
CATCGGCACCATGGCCTCGATCGCGCTGGTGCGCGGGCGCCTGCCGGGCCGGCAGACGCTGGAGGCGCTGATGCTGGCGCCGCTGATCGTGCCGCACATCATCGTGGCGATCGCGGTGTATCTTCAGTTCGCGCCACTGGGCCTGACCGGCACCCGGCTCGGCTTCGTGCTGATCCACACCGCCCTGGCCGTGCCCTATGTGGTGCTGGTGGTATCGGCGGCGCTGCAGCGGCTGCCGCCGTCGCTCGAGATGGCCGGGCTCAACCTCGGCGCCTCCCGGCTGCGCTGCTTCTGGTCCATCACCATGCCGCTGATCAGCCCGGCCATCCTGGCCGGCGCCGTGTTCTCGGCGCTCGCATCGTTCGACGAGACAGTGGTGTCGTTCTTCATCTCGGGGGTCGAGCATCAGACCATCACCCGCAAGATGTTCGAGGATATCGAGTTCAACGTGTCTCCCGTTATCGCTGCGGCTTCGACGGTGTTCGTGATCGGCACCGTGGCGCTGATGTGGTTCGCGGATGCCGCCAAGCGCGCCGCAACCCGGCGCAGCGGCGCGTGATCCCGCCTTTGCCCGAAGCACCCGGCGAGGCCGCGGTGAAGGCGGGCTTTCTCGCGAGGCTGGCCGCGGAAGGCATCGTGCTGCCACCCAACCAGGCATCGGTCGCGGCCGCGGATTTCCTCGCGTTGCACCGGCAGATGCGGCTGATCCGCGCATCCGTCGCTCCCGATGCGCCGCTGCCGCTTGGTTTCGTGCCGCCAGCGGACGCCGCGTGACGCTGCACGCGAGGCCGATCGCGGCACTTGCTCAGGGGCTGCGTACGGGGGAGTTCACGGCGGAGGAGCTTGCTCGGGCGACGCTGGCGCGGATCGACCACCAGGACGGCATCATCAATGCGTTCGTCCGCGTCGAAGCCGCGGCCGCGGTCACTGCAGCGAGAGCGGCGGATGCCGAGCTGCGCGCCGGCCTGGACCGTGGCCTCCTGCACGGCATTCCTTATGCGACGAAGGACATGATCGACGTGGCCGGGCTGCCGACCACGTGTCACTCGCGCTCGCGGCTGCACCACCGGGCCACAGCCGATGCCGCCGTCACCGAACGCCTGCGTGCCGCGGGTGCCGTGCTGGTCGGCAAGGTTGCGACGTTCGAGTTCGCGCTGGGTGTCACCGGCCCGGACGGCGCCTTTCCGCCCGCCCGCAACCCCTGGAACCCCGGCCACATCCCCGGCGGATCGTCCTCCGGCTCCGCGGCCGGGGTGGCGGCGGGCTTCGTGCGCTTCGCCACGGGTACCTGCAGCTCCGGCTCGATCCGCGGTCCGGCCGCCTGGTGCGGTGTGGTCGGGCTGAAGCCGAGCTTCGGACGGGTGTCACGCCGTGGCATCTTCCCGCTCTCGTGGACCATGGACCATGGCGGTCCCCTGGCCGCCAGCGTGGAGGATGCGGCCATCGCGCTGCAGGCGATGGCGGGTCATGACCCGCTGGACCCGGGGAGCGTGGACCGCCCGGTCCCGGATATGCGGGCTGGTTTCGAGGATGGCGTGAAAGGCTTGCGCATCGGCGTGCCATGGCACTTCTTCGAGCACGATCCGGCGCTCACGCCCGATGCCCGGGACGGGATCGACCGCACCCTGGCGCTGCTTTCCGACGCCGGCGCCACGATCCACCGCGTGACCCTCGCCGACCTGCCACAGTTCCTGGCCTGCAGCCGCGTCATCATGGCCGCGGAAGCCTTCGCTATCCACCGTCAGCAGCTGGCTCAAACACTCCATGACTATGGCGAAGCAACGGTCCGCCGCTTCGCGCTTGGAGCGGGAGTCGGAGCTGCGGAGTACCTCGATGCGCAACGTCTGCGCGGGATGCTCACAAGCAATGTCGACAGCGTGCTATCGGGGCATGATGCCCTTCTCACCGCCATCTCGCTGGGTGCGGCCCCGAGCTTTGCGGCACAGCGCAACAGCACCGCATGGCCATTACAGGCGAGCCCGTTCAACGTGACAGGCCACCCCGCCATCAGTGTGCCCATCGGCCTTGACCGCGACGGACTGCCGCTTGCGGTACAGGTCGTCGGACGACAGTTCGACGAGCCTGGCGTCCTGCGTATCGCGCGGTCAATCGAGCGTCTTACCGCTTGGAACGCGGACGAGCCGAGCGGCCTCATCAATCCGCTGTCCGGTCTGCGTCCACCGCGAGGGATGATCCTGTCATGAGCGCCCGCAAGGCATGGGACTCAAGCAATATGCCGCTGGTCAGATGCGCCACCAGCCGAGATGGCCTAGCTTGACCCTGAACAGCAAGCTTTTTCAGAATGGAAAAGAAGGGCTTGGTCAGGAATGTCTAAACGAAGGTCGGACCCAGCGTGTGTCATAACCCAACCGCATGCTTCCGTTGCGACGAGACGTTGATGATGGTGTCCGTCCGTCCGCAGCGCTCGGCGTTCCAGGCAAATGGGGACCGATAACACCTGGGAAGGCGCAGCCCTTCGCGCGTGTCTCCGTTCGGCTCACCGACGCCCAATCATGTCTGGGCCATGCTTCTGCTCCCCGCGTCCGACGCCTGTCCCGCTATGATGTCGGCCGCTTGCTGGTTCGCGACCGTCGCCCTGCTTCGCGCGGTCGCCGTCACGGGAACGCGCCGGCCAGCGTCCTGATCGCCCGGGCGATGTTGGTGCGGGCGAGCGCGTCCAGCCGTTCATGCGCCTCCGGCGTGAGGAACAGGCGGGACCGGCCGAGCATGGCCTGGAGGAAGGCCAGTCGCCCGGTGCGGAACCGGGCCTCGCCATGCACCGGCCCGTACTCCGCCGCGATGCCGCGCTCATAGGCGTCGTAGGTGCCGGGGTCGGCACCCAGCACCGCCAGGTCGAGGTCAAGGAACAGGGCGGTGTCACGCACCAGGTCCGGCGCCAGGCCAGGTGGGATGGCGTGGGTGGCGGTGGCGCGGATCATCGTGGCGGCTCGCCGGAGCAGGGTCGGGTCCGCAACGCCGGTCAGCTGGTCCAGCATCAGGGCGGCGCTGCGGGCCTCGTTGTCCGCGGCGGCGGGGTCATAGATTGCGTCGTGGAACCACACCGCCAGATCCGCCGCTTCCGGCGCGGCGAAGGCATGCCGGATCGCCTGCAGGCCGTCCAGCATGGCATCGACGTGCGACTGGCCGTGATAGGCCCGGTGGGGCTCGGCATAGCGACCACGGAGGCCATCCATCACCTGCGCCACGGTCTTGAACACGGCCGGCCGTCGGGTCCCTAGCCGGCCTGGGCCGCCCGGCGCTTCCGGAAGAAGGCCCACACCGGAAGCACAACGAAGCCCCCCATGAGCACCGCGCCGAACAGGAAGGTGAGCGTGCGATTCCAAAGCTTATCCAGCGCCAGGTCGGTGGTGACCAGCTCCGGCCGGGCCGGGTCGGCCATCGCCTCCGCGCTGTAGTCGCCGAAATGCACGTCGGTGAAGGCGTAGTTCACTGAGCGGGTTATCGTGCCTGAAGGTGTGCGGTTCGTCAGCGTCACGTCGCAGATCGCCAGGATCAGCTTGGTGGTGCAGGACCCCTTGACGATGCGTGCCCGCTCTGCCGGTTGCGCCGAGCTCCGGACCTGCCAGTCGCTTACGAGCGGCGGCAGCGTGAACACCATCATAGCCATGAAGAAGCCAGCGAACATCAGCACGCCGAGCGTCGCCCAGATTCGTTGCCGCAGCCCGCTACGGCGGGGCGGCAGCCTGGTCAGCGGACTCTCCTGTCCCGGTTAAGTCTGCCCTGGTTGAGTCTGCCTTGGTTGCGTCTGCTCTGGTTGCGTCTGCATCGCGTTATCCCTCCTGCAGGTTGGGTGTGGCCTCGGCCGCAAGGACTCGCCTGGCTGCGTCCGCCGTGCGGTAACGGCCGAGCAGATCGGCATACGCCTGCGGGGTCATGCCGCGCGGCAGCCCCGCCGCGAAGGTCACGATGCGTTGCCTCGGATCCAGCTTGACCCGGCGACCACCGGGCTGGCGGACGGGGAACGGCGCCTCGGGTCCCAGCAGCAGCCGCGTGCTGATCCGGCCGCGGTCGAGCACGATGTCCAGGTCGGTCACGTGTGCCCACGCGATCGCGCGGTCCAGCCCGGGCAGCGTCAGCCGATCGGGCCGCAGCAGCAGGAACGCATGCCTACCACGGCGCAGCAGCACGAAGCCCCAGCTCGCGAAGCCGGCTCCGCAGAGGACGGCCAGTCCGCCGATCAGCCGGCTTTCGGCCCAACCCAGACCCGGTATCCCGAACACCAGCAACGCCAAGCCGAGCAGCAGGAACACGATCGTGGCCGCGGCCAGGAAGATGCAGGTGGCGCGGACGTTCTCGTGCAGCGGCCGCTCCGCCCCGTCCACGGCGGTGGCGGCCTGCTGCAGCGCCTCGTGTTCCGCGCGGGCGCGATCCCAGGCCAGGTCCAAGAAGTCCGCCGTAACGTTGCGGCACAGCGCGCCGGGGTCGGCGAAAAGCTTCGACAGCAGGGCCGTCGCATCTGCTTCGGGCAGCCGGGCAGCCTCGGCCAGCGCCGCCTGACTGGGCGCCTGGCCCAGCGCGGCCAGGCGCTGCTGCGTGGGAGGGTGGGTGTCCGTGGGATGCGCCTGACGTTCCGCCAGGCGAGCGGCGGGGTTGTCGATGCCCTTCGCCGCCGCATGCGTCACTGCGGCCGCCACCAGGTCCGCCGCCGCCGCCGCGGGGTGCTGGAAGGCGTCATCGAGCGTCTCGTCGATCCGTGCCTCGACCGCCGCCATGCGCAGCAGCGCCCGGCCGGCCGCCTCCGGCGTTGTGACGCCGGCGCCGGCGGCATCGGCCGCGAACTCGCGCAGGCGGCTCCAGTGCCGCACCGTGTGGTGGAACCGCTCCATGGCGAAGACGCCGAGCCGCAGCGCGGGCCTGGTCAGCAGGGACAGAGACCCGGCGCTGGTGGTCCCGGCCACCACCACCGCATCCAGCGAGCGCTCCACCCCGGCATAGATCGGCAGGAAGCGCAGGCTGTACTCCGTGTCCGCGCCCGAGAAGTGGGCCAGTTCGTGCCCGATCACCGCGGCCAGCTCGTCGGAACGCAGCAGCGGCAGGTAGGGCAGCGGCAGGTAAAGCGTGCGCCCGTCCAGCGCGACGTCGCCGGGCCGCAGCAGCTTCGGACCCGAGGTGACGAAGAAGCCGCCGGTCAGGCCCACCACCACGTTGTCCGGTTGCAATGCCCCGAGCCCGGCCGCGAGCCCGGCCAGCAGCCGCCACAGGCCCGGTGCCTCCGCTGCCGAGACGCACCGCCCGAGGATCGGCACGGGGTCCGGCGTGAACAGCGCCGCCGTGCGCCGCAGCTGCAGCACCGCCTTGCCCGCGGTCCACAGGCTGGCGCCGATCAGTACGGCGGCGACCGCGAGCACCTTCAGGCTGCCGGAGGAGAAGTCGCCCACCTCCAGCAGGGCCAGCGTCTCGAAGGCCACCACCGACACCGAGCAGGCGGCCAGCAGCAGCACCTGCAGGCCCAGCAGCGGCGGCATCAGCCGGTGCAATGTCGAGAACCCCCGCACCAGCGCGTCGCGGGAGGCGCGGCCGGCACGGGCCAGGACCGAGGCACCGACCAGGACCAGCACCGAGAGCAGAGCGGTCAGCCCGGCACAGCCGATCGTCACCGGCGGCAGCACCCGCCGCGTCCGGGCGATCATCAGCGCGGTGCCGGCGTCGTCGAGGGCCTCACGCGCCTTCTGCACCGCGTAGGGGCCACCGTAGAGCTGCCCGTTGCGACCGAACTGCACATCCATCCCTCGCCCCGGCGCCGCGGCGATCTGGGCCTCCATGCGCCTGACGACCTCATTCAGAGCGCCGCGCTGCACCTCCAGCTCCCACTGGTCGGTGCCGCCGCGCTGCATCTCCCAAAGGCCCAGGCCCAAGCCCAGCAGCGGCATCACCACTGTCGTCAGGAGCAGGCGCGCCATCGCCCGACCGCCGCCGCCCATCGGCCGCTACTCGACGGGGGCCAGACGGACGGTCAGCAGCACGGTCGACGTCACAACGGTCTGCCCCGCCTCGGTCGCGATTGGGGGCGGCGCGGCGGCCGGAACCGGCCGTTCGAGCACCCGGGCCGCCTGGGTCGGCTCAGCACCGAGCCCGGCCTGCGGGTCGATCTCCATCCGCTCCACTCCGACCACGCGCTGGCCCAGCGCTGCGGCGGCGGCCTGCGCCCGGGCCATGGCGGACTTGGCGGCGCGGGACACCAGCTCGCCCCGCGAGACGGAACCGGATTGCGACAGGCTGGCGGCACCATTGTCCAGGCTGCCGGCCAGCAGCATCGGCAACTGGTCCGGAGTCGTGCGGAACGAGATGGTGTGGGTTCCCGTGTAGCCCTTGATGCGGTCGGCCGCGTTGCGGACCTCCTGCAGCTCCGGCGAGGTCGCCAGCCGGTGACGGTCTCGGATCTGCGCGACAGAGAGCCAGCGGATGGCCTCGTCTCGCCGAGCCCCCCGGAACAACCTTGATGCCGGCTGATAGAGCCTGCCCGGCGGCAGGCTCTCGGCCCGAGACAACAGCTCCGGCGCCGTGAGAGCCTCGATGACGTCCACGGCCGCCCGTGCCGGGGCCGCCTGAGCCAGAAGCACCTGCGCCAGGAGCAGAAACGCAACCATCGCCGCACGGAGAGTTCGGTGGAGACGAGGCGGCGGCGGATGGAGCACGGGCTTGGTATCCTGATGGACGTAACGCAACGTGTCAGTGAGGCAAGCTGGCACGGGAGGCAGCGGCTGTCACGCCGCATAACCGAGGCCACGCGCCCCACTGGGCTTTCAGAAGGGGGTCGTGCCAGCCTGGTGCCATCCCGGAACGGAGAACGTCGCGGTGGCTCGATGCATGGTCTTTGCGAACGGAACGATGCGACTGCGGAGGATGAAGCGGGTGCTCGGACTCGTGCCGGCACTCTGCCTTCTGCTGGACCCGCGTGCTGCTGCACAACTGGTCGTTTGCGCTCCGTTCCTGCGACAGGGCTGCCCGGTCGAGCCGGAGCCGGCCCTCCTCCCGTACTGGAAGCAGGTGCCCGACCATGCCGGATGGCAGATGCTGCTGTCACCCGCCTTCCCGCAAAGCTGGCCTCCACCACCGGCCGGTCGAGGTTCGGTGGTGCGCTACGCCTTCGCCACGCGCCTGAAGCCGGGTGTCGTGGACGGGGCCGAGATGGCGACACCTTGGGCACGCGTCATGCTCGATGCGAGGGGCATACAACGGGTGGAGCGGCTGACCCGGCATCTGCGCCCTTTGGGCCTGCAAGGCGTGCGGCCGCTCGGCACCGCGGAGATCGCCCTTGCGGACCGTGAGCAAGACGTGGCCGAGCTGCTGCTCGCCGGCGGCACACCGGCCACCGACAACCTGGTGCGCGAGTTGACCTGCGGCTGGATCAGCCGTCAGGGCGTCGTCGCGGCTGCGATCACGCCGTTGCATCCTGGCTTCACGCACTGGCTCGCCTGTCCCGGCAACGGGCGGTGATCGCGCACAAGGGCTTGAAGGCGGCCCGCACGCGCCGGACGCCTTACGTCACCGGAACATGTCGTCCGTCGGCACGAGGCCGAGCGGTTGCTGCTGGACGGAACGGCAACCGCCATTACTGAAGGCTGCTGTGGCGGCGGCTCGACCATCAGCCAGCGCCGGGCACGGGTGCTGGTTCAGGACGGCTGGACGACGGTGGTCGGATCAAGGTTCGCCCACGACGAGGCGTGCGGCATCATCCTCCGCAAGTCCAGGGATGCCGTGATGCGCGAGAACAGCCGCGTGCTGCTTCCTTCCGCTCCGACAGGGCGCACCATCGTCACGGAGGCGGAGACGTCGTCACGGAGGCGGGAGACGACCGTCAGCGCTTCCGGGCAGGTCTCCTCGGCGGGCCCGACGATGCTCTGGTGACGATCTCCACTTCGCATTCCAGCTCCACTTCGGCGGGCTGTCCGGTGATGGTGGCCACCAGGTAGGTGGCGGCACGCCGCCCTACCTCGTCGCTCCGGACTCTCAGCGTGGTGATTGGCCCCGGGCGCTCCTGCATGATCTCGACGTCGTCGTAGCCGACGATGGACATGTCGTCGGGCAAGGTGATCCCCTGGCACGTCGCCTCCAGCACGGCACCGACGGCCAGGAAGGCGTTGCCGCAGCTGATGGCCGTGGGCCAGGGCTTGCTGGCGAGGATGGTGCGGAACAGGCCGCGCGCCTCGCCGATGCCCCACTCGCCTTCCGTGAAGTGCTGCGGCCGGACCGAGAGCCCGGCCTCCGCCAGCGCGTCGCGCACGCCTTGCAGGCGGGGCGTGGCCCGATCGTTGTTGCGGATCGATTGGGCGATCATGCCGAACCGCCGATGGCCGAGGTCCATGAGATGCCGGGTCAGCAGACGCACGGCGCGGCGGTTGTCGGGGCCGATGGACCGGCACCCGGTGCCCGCATCATGGTTGAAGGTGTTGACGAACGGGATGTGGTGCCGCTCCAGCAGCGCCATCGTGTCCGCCATTCGAGGCGATCCGTAGAAGCGCCACGACCTGCCAGGCAGGCTCCAAGGTGATTGCGGGATCGAAAGCGGTCAGCAATGCAGCGGCTCTGCGCACGCTCACCGGCACAGGACCCCGGCTTCAGGCAGGCTGAAGATCGCTTGGGTAGAGGGTCGATACGTGGCTGCTTACTGGCTGGTGCTCTTGTTCCTGCCGCTCGTCCCTCGCGCCGTTCACGGCGTCGAAGGCACCCCTGATGGACGGTACGTCGTAATCCGCAAGTGACGGTTTGTCGGTGTCGTCCGTGCTTTTGGATAGGGCAGAATGCTGGGGTCGCTGTCGCGCTCATTCGTCAGCTCGGCATCGGCGGTGCTGTCATGCCCCTCGCCGGGCGTCAGCCTCAGGCTGATCGGTAGGCCATGTGGGTCGGTGCGCAGGTGGATCTTGGTCGAGAAGCCACCGCGCGAGCGTCCGAGACCCTGGCGGCGAGCCCCCTTCTACGCCCGCGACGCAGTGGTAGATCCGTTCGATGATGCCGTCGATCATCTGCGATGCGTTGGCATGGCCATCGGTCAGGGCTCGCAGCAGCACGTCCCGCAGTCCGGAGATGAGACGGCGCCGACGCTGCCGGTGGACGGCCGCAAAAGGACCGTTCTCCGCCTCGCGTGAAACACCTTAGTCCACGCCGCCTAGTGTCCCACACGTGACGATCGACTCGACGAGGTTGAGGCCGCCCGGGTTATCCGCCGAACAAACCTCAAACGACCAAAGTCGTAATCACCGCGCGCAGGCTGTCGACCGAGTATGGCTTCTTGACCACCGGCGTGCCTGTGTGTTCCGCCGGAAAGGCGGCATCCTCGCCATAGCCGGTGGCGAACATGTGCGGCACGCCCATCGCTTGCAGGCGGGCGGCGATGGCAAAGCTGGTTTCGGAGCCTAGGTTGATATCGAGCACCGCGAAGTCCGGCCGGGTGTCTTGCAAGTACGCAAGGGCGTCCACGACGCTGCTGGCGACGTCCACGCGGGTGGCGCCGAGCGCGGTAAGCATCTCCTCGGCATCGAGGGCGATGATGATGTTGTCCTCCACCAGCAGCACCGTCCCGTCCAGCTTGGCGGGCACGTGCGGCGGCGGTGCGGCGGGTGCTGTCGGCTGATGGTGGCCTGGCGTCCCGCCGGCCACCACGAACGAGGCCGGGATCATCAGCCGGACGCGCACGCCGGCCAGCAGGTACTCGACCGTGGCCTCCCCCTTCAGGTCGTGCGGGATGGACCGCTCGATGATGGTGGTGCCAAAGCCGCGCCGGGTCGGGGCCTGCACCGGCGGGCCGCCGCGTTCGGTCCACAGGATGACCAGCCGGCCAAACGCATCGCGCTCCCAGTGGACGTGCACTTGGCCGCATCCGTTGTGCAGGGCGCCGTACTTGGCGGAATTGGTCATCAGCTCATGGAGGACCAGCACCAGCGTCGTGAATGCCTCGGGCAGCAGCAACACGTCGGGGCTTCCGTCAATCACGACGCCGGTGCCGCCGGGCGGGTGTCCCAGGCCTTCCCCGGCATAGGCCGCCGCCTCCGCCTCGATCAGCGCGCGCAACGAGGCCGGCCCCCACTGGTCGCGGGTGATCTGGTCATGCGCGCGGGCCAGGGCCTGCACCCGTCCGCCCAGCACGCCGGCGAAGGCCTCGACCGTGGTGGCGCTGCCGCGGCTTTGCGACACTAGGCCGCGGATCAGGCCCAGGATGTTGCGGACCCTGTGGTTCAGCTCGGCGATCAGCAATTCCTGCCGTTCGGCCGCGCCACGCCGTTCGGTCTGCGCGATGTCGGCCAGGTGCAGGATCACCTCCAGCAAGGTGGTGCGCAGGCTGTCGGCGACGCGCAACTCGGCGGGCGACCACGGATGGGCCTGGCCGCGCACGATCTCG
>Ga0160427_10002817_pt1 | contig 10355 bp, 9 predicted proteins | sample SolpanmetagenomL_FD_108194 | JGI IMG/M metagenome (GOLD analysis project Ga0160427, IMG submission 108194) | Solar panel surface microbial communities from Lawrence Berkeley National Laboratory, California, USA - L | ecosystem: Engineered > Built environment > Solar panel > Unclassified ...
CGAGCGACTGGTGTACCTGGCTTTGAAGAACATCTTCAAAGGATCGGAAGCACAGTCACGTAATGTCAAGACAATTCGCAAACACATCCTTCATCACCAAACGAATTCGGAGGTGCACTCTTTGATCAAAGAGCACAACCTGGACAACGTCATCAATACTGCTAGGGTCTTGCTCGAAGAAGACATATTCGCGTCAACTCTCAAGGCCAAAATCCGTTTTCCGGAAGTATTCGAGGTATCCCCTGACCTATGGAGCCCTCGTAGAGTTGGTTGGTCTCAAAATTGGGTGTCGACCAAGGCAAAGTACAGGACACGGGAGGCGGCACTGAATGGATGAATTCGTGTGCGTGATCTGGAAGGACTTCTTTGATCTTGCAGGCGAGGGCTGATAAATATCGGGACTGCCCACCACACAAGCCGGATATCAGGTAAATAAATCGTTGCAGAGATCTTCCAGCCCTACTTTCGAAAGCGGACTGTTGCATGGCAACATAAGGCATGACATCAATGAGCGCGCACGCAACGTCGAACAACTTCTCAACCTGTTCGTTCATTAGATCGACACATGTCTTGGTGCATCTGGCTCAAGTACTCCGACGACTCACCAATCCAGTGCCATGAACTCCTATTGCATGCGGAGAGAAAGTCTCAAGTAGCTCGACCAGCTCGCTAGAGACGTCGACTAGGTATTGAAAGGTCAACGTAATGTCTGAGGCCGTGGACGAGACGGAGTCACAACTAAACGCTAACTGCCAGACCTTGGTTTTCAGCCAGCATTGCGACGTGCGAAGATCGACTGCTTGGATCTCGGTAGTTTCGAGATAAGTGGGCAACGCGTCCGAAACCTGTTTCTGTAGCTGTGAGAGCCCAGAAGGTACCACACCGTCGCTTATACCGTTCCATAGCCCGAAAAAAGAATAATCGAACGACTTGTATAGGTTTATCAACTGTATGAATCCTTGCAAGGGGCGGGACTCTGCTGGGTTTTCGTCTACGTGTGGAAGATCGATCGTGGCGGACAATGAAAGAGGTCGATGTCGTCTAAGCGCATGCACTCTGTGAGCTATCAGTCAGTCACACGACCCTGAACCGATAGCCCATGCTCACCTTTCCGTGATAAAGAGGGCCCAAAACAAGCGCCTTTCTAGTCTTGTTCCAATCAAGTTCTCATCCTTGTAATGATTCTGATCATGAAGACACATGACATGCGTCAGTGTCGTCGCCTCGCGCAGATGGACCCATGCTGCATCTTGTTTGTCAAGCCCAGAGTAACAATTCGAGATGAAGAAAGCTGTGTAGACCATATAGATCGTCGGATGCTCGTTGTAACCGCAGCGGTTGCGGACGTGTAATGTCTCATGGAGTAGATCATGTCCGAAACGACTGGCGCGCATTGGGCTTTCCTCGGCCTGAGGTAGGAGACTGTGGGGTACAGTCATGTTGGGCTGGACCATCACGTACGCACACAGCCCAGACAAAACCATATGCTGAACCTCTGCGCGATGGAGGACAGGTTGGCATTGGTAGATGTTGTCGAAGTAGTAATCGACACAGCAACGCACAATCTCTCGTGTAAGGAGGCCGGGAGTGCAAGACACCGCAGGCGAGGCGAAGCTGTCTACCATGCCACGGCGGAGCGGAGAACCTTGAGCGAGTTGAGATCCCCATTGAGTGTCTCTCAATTCAGAGAGGACCTTCCCTCTGCTGCCCTTGGGACCCTTCTTTTGAGGAATTGCATTGTAAGTGCACGTCAAACCGGCTGACGTGCATTTTGTGCAGGCTCTGGTGCCGTCGCCGGTGCATTTCACCTTGCGACGGTGGCAGCTGCTGGGAAGTCAGTATGGCTGCAGCTTCGGTTGGGGTCTTACTACTCGGTATAGGACTCACTTATCGCATGCCCGTTTGGCCGTGATTGGAAGTTGAGCCATAGCGCCAGGGGGCGTGTTGACAATATGAAGTGCTCACGGGCTCCGGCTCTACCATAGCAAAAGGCATTGAGGGACGATACTAGGCACTCTCCCGGACGAGCGTCCGATACACCTGGTGCAGTCGTAACGCTGACTTACACCGAGAGCGCAGGAAGCTGGGCACGCGGATGCGTGCTGGAAAAAGCCATCGCGCATGTCTGGTCCTAATCGAACATTTCTATAGCGAACTGATGGCTTTTCCGTCTGTGCCAAGGTTCACAACTTTCTGTAGTGGTAGCAGCGAGCGCAGGTGGGTGAGCAACAAATACCAACTTTCACCCGTGATGGTGGATGGGCCGTGCAAGGATGGTGACATATGCAGCCAAGTCACGGCCAATGGAGGTGCAACTTCCTGCAAGCCCTGTAATATAAGACGAAAGCTGAGGGCACGAAGCATCTTGCCGTGCTGCAGGTTGTTGATAAAACCAGTCGGAAAGCTTAAGGCGCAACAAGTGTCTACGGGACAGAGGAATCGAAAGCCCCCACGCTCCAGATAGCTTCGCCAAGACGGGACTTAGCATCCCCGTCGAGGACGGAAAGTGTCGGTACCACCATATGGCCGAAACGGGAACGCGGCGCAGCTCGACGACGTCGTGATCGCCTGCCGGTTATCACAAGTGAACCCATCTTGCGGGCTACAGGCGCCTCTCGGCGGCGCGATACAGTTGTTGAAAGCCAATCGTTCGGAGGATTTTGTTGTAGCAAGAGTTGCTTATGTAGACTTGCTATCTACAGATAGTGCTTTGAGAATCCTGTAGTAGGGGATTTGGTCCCTTGCCTTGGAGGATGTGTAGCACTTGATGTAGTCCCGTGATTAGGACCCCACAAGAGGGACGAATATAATAGATTCATAACAAGTTCCACTTTAGCATCTAAGGAAGAAGCTTTTAGTTGAAAGACATATCTAGTATCTAGTATTCTAGCTATCAAGAAGAAGTTATAATAGAGATATAATAAATATACGATAAACTCATAAGGAATAGTAATTTCATCTCTGTATTGATAGGAAAAGAGAAAAGATCGCACTAATATTTATATTAGTTTATAGTAGCTCAAGAAAAATTCCAATCCCAAAATAAAAGGACTTAATGATAGAGACCCACGCGTGTGAATCGGAGATAGTATATTACTAAGCTAAGAACCACTTACTAGCCTTATAGCGACTAGCGTAGGTCGATTCGTATAGTACTACCACGCTTGTTAGTACCTTTTAATCAAAGGTTTGTTAGCCCTAAAACAGGTTCCGTCTATCTAGCCTAACTAGAGCTTTGTAGAGTAATATACCATACATACTACTATCCCGTGGCTAGTATAGCGGTTGATGAATTATAGCGCCGAGTCAACACCTAGATAAGAGCGTTCAAGCCAAAAATGAAAGTGATGACTTCTAGAGACTCTCACGGAGCAACGTTAACGCCTAAGCAGTAACGGCTTTCCTTCGATCACTTTTGGAAGCCCGTGTTACGAGCTCTCTAAACCGGTAAAGGTCTCAAGGGGTTCGAAGGTTGATTCTCGGGGATGAGTGATGCACAAGTGATCTTCTAAGAAGAGTAATTCAATTGAACTAGTAACTTCACTAAAGCAAGTCGAAAGTCTAGTGAGTGAGTTGAACGCGAGAGAACATAAGGTTCTTCGCATTCCTATATACGGAGGTATGTTGGCTTGCTCAGCGTTGCTTAGTTCCTGCTCAGTACTGAGCAGTTCGAGCGACTACTGAGCACGTCACGTGAGTCTTATCTCGTGACCTTGGGCACCCAGCGCGGTCGGGCGCCCATGCCAGGTAGGATCATAACAGCCCGTTCTATACAATCTAGGGTGTTGTAGCCTGTCTCTCCATTACGATGTACCTCTTCAATTTCTTGGAGACAGGAAATCAGTCTTGGAAAATTCAACACAAGACGCAATCCACGAGCTAGATGATTCCGTTCGCCTTTACTCGCCTCCCCCTCCGTATCAGTCATAATGTACGTCGCAAGATCGTGTGCCTCCTTGGCTATAGCTTCAGCAGTTTTGAGAGTCTGATCATCGAAGAAGCGCACACTTTCCGGGAACTTCTTGTTGATTTCCAGCTTCTCAAAGTCAGCAAAGTCTTGAGGGCTATCGAATGCCTGTCGTAGGGTCTGATCAAGTTCTGCCTTCGACAATATGTTTTGCTGTGATTTAGGATCAAAAATAACAATGTAGCAGCTATCGTCGTCGTCGTCATCACCGTCGCCGCTGCTATTGGAGACCTGGGTAACGTTCTCTAGCCGCGCCGTGCCTCCCGGATGTTTGTTAAGGTATGATGGGTGATTGAAGAAAGCTCTTGTCTCGATCCTCGGTGTGGGTAAAGACAGGGTTGCCGTGTTTCGAGGATCGTCATAGATGTGGTATAGTAGATTTCCTAATGTACCCGCTTTGTTCATTTGAGCGTACCACTTCTGCGTTAGAATGAATTGTCCCCTTCCAAAATTGAATATGGTGTCAAAAAGTTTATCGCCCAAGAGATACCGTATTCTCATCCATATGATAAGTTGGCAGTACATCCCACAGTCAAGGGTGGAAGGTCCACAAACTAACTCGTTGAGGCCTTGGCTCAAAGGTGCATTTGAGTCGTAAACCATAACAAACCGACCTTCCCAAGTTCTACAAACCCAGCCAGAAGGACATTGCAATCTGATGTTCAGATCGAACGCAGTAAGGGGTTCAGGCTGCGTTTCGTTCCACACTTTTGCAAAGGAATGTGGACTGTGGAGACCACTGAATTTGTTGGGGAAAGTTTTGGCCCTTTCAGATCCCCAGAGCCTAGCAAAACGGTCTATGCCTTTAAGAAAATCCTGTAACTCCCAACTAGGAACACGTTCACTCAATTCCGTGAAGTATGTCTGTAAGAGAATGGAAGCTGACTCGGCATGAAGCTCCGATGAAATCTTCGCCCATTCTTGCTCTCTTTGTGCTCTTTGAAAAGGTGCCTCTTGCTCATCGGGAGCTAGGAACATTGCCGTCTGGGCCATCTTTCGAGATAGCCGCGAAAGGTACCTAGAAGAAGACGTTGATGGATGGTATAGTCTGATCGAGCAAGCGTGTCCGTGCGAGTAACATGGCAGGAGACGGCAGCTCAGAGGCAAAAAAATTTGAGATGATGTAAGATCACGTGCTCCATGCCCCGCTCAAGTAGCGGAAGTCTTCAATTCCGCTGGCCTGCGGCCGCCGCTGTAGCGCAGTCCGTCGCGACGTGCAAGCAGCTGTCCACTTCGGACAGCGTGACTGACGGCCTTCCCATGATCTAGCCCTTATCCTCGTCCCTGGTCGGAGCCTTGATAACACCGGGTGCCTCGATTTCCCCTATGCTTCCCCGCAATATACTCCTTAGCCCCAACGTGGCTCATCAGCCGGATGGCTAGGTCCGCGATTGATCAGCGCCAGCCTCGTATTACGTTGAGAACGCCGCGCATCTTCTCCTCGAACGACATCCGTGGAGCGGATACCGCATTGCCCTTATTCAAGATAGAGAACTCTGTTGTTGGAGACTGGACCATCAATAGAGAGGACTCTGGGGGTTCCTCACCCACCTGTGGCGGTGCCCGATTGATGTGTGGGTGCGCATTCACACCGCTCGGCTCTGGTATCTGATACATGGCTTCTCTAGGAGGGCTCTGGCTATGCGGACACTGTTCTTTTGTGAGGCATGTTGGCGGGCTGCACTAGATCAACACTCCTTAGTCAGTAGCTTCTATTCTATCGGAAAAGCCTTTATATAGAACGACGGGAGTTGTGACTAGAGTTGTGAATGTTGAGATCAATTCGGTCAAAGTTGATAAGTCAGCGAGGCAATGCAAGGTTGGCAAAATTCCGGGATCATTTTGCGCCAACACCGTCAGCCGAAAACTCTCTCCCTTAGTATGACTCAAGAATCGTAGCTTAGACTAGGCGCCGTATGCGGCTAGCCAAGCGAAGTCTGCGTTCTTCATCTATACGCCATGCGATCGCAGGGTCTCTATCGAGTGCGCCAGACAATGAGTGTGTTCGAACTCAACGCGCTTATAATCAGTACGGGCGAGAAGGCATCTCAGATCGCGGGCCGCGCCGCGATCCTGTTCTAACCACCACAAACAGACGGGTACACTGCGCCAGCCGGATCGTCGATTGACATCGGCTCAGACGCTTCAGGTCTTCGCTCGTCAGTAATTTCGAACCATGTGTCAGGTTGACACATACTGCAAGCCATTGTTCGGAGACACGATACGAGGTGGTTCTTTTTGACAGCTGTAGTCCTGCTATTTACGATTCAAGCGCCTGTGCCAATCACATATTTACTTTTCTGAAATTTGTTTTGAACAACCCACGGAAGCGAACCGTCTCTAATGAGATCAAGACGCTATTCTGCGTGCCATAGGTGCGGAAACGTGCGAGCGCGAAGCGCTAAGTAGAGAGCAGACTGCAGAAGCTGACTTAGCTGCCGAAAGACAACATTTCTTAGAGGAGCAGCGATCGCCGAACGAGACGCGAATATCAACAGCTACAAGGTCTATACAAGCATCTGATGAGGGACGGCCAAACTGAGACCGCAAAATGCCCGCCATGGAAGAAGAATGCATTGCCGTGCTACTGCGTCGAAACGAACAGGGTCAGGCTGTACCCATTTCGACCGCTGAGAGGCTTCACCTTGGCAGTGACGCTCTGCGCGGTGGCACCGCAGTACTGCAGTGACTTTGAGAAGCTGTTTCGTGGAGGCGATATCATGAAGCGCCCTCATCCTCCGCAATTCAGGCACCTCGCTCGCGTGGACATAGCCCACCCATGGGTTAAACGCGCTACACAAGATGATATCAGCTTCATATCGAAAGCCCAAGAGTGGGACGAACTCCATCAGTCGATGGAGGCACACCCTACATACTCCCCACCTAATGCGACGTATAAAATCGATTGGCAGACGAGATACGTTGAAGGCGGTCCTGCTAACCCTGAAGCAACGCTAAACGAGGCCGCCACTCACGCGTCTTCGTACTTCATCCTCACCACTAACACCATGGCCAATAAGATCCGAGGTAGCTTCCGGGTGAAGATGGAGGCGTTCTGGAAGCATCCGCGATGCCATGCAAAGAAGATTGAAAGCAAGGCCAAGGACGGCATGCAGATCGCGCATATTCTCTGGGACGAGTGCCATATCGGGACATTCAAGATGCAAGTCACTGCCCTAATCGAAGATGCGAGAGAGGGGTATAGGAAGGACATGTCGGCTTTCCAAACGACAGAAGATGCCTTATTGGATGATCTAGAGGCCTTGCGACAGACAAAACTCGATCTGGTGACTAGGATGATCACGGACAACCGGGCTCAGCGTAATGGCTTAGTTCACAAGGCCAAGTTCGGCACGCCGCAATACGCAGACCTTGAAAAAATGGCTAGCAAGCTATCCGACCTGATTGTACTACTCGACGAACAAGGTTTCGAGCCACACCATATGAAAGACTTCGCGAACAAATCCATGGCCCTGGGATTGAATCTTTCCGAGCAAGAACGCGTCTTGATTGCCGATACGTATTCAGACTGGGTAGTCGACATCCGCGAGCCGACACTAGTAGGATTCACTGGTACTCCTGGATCGGGCGAGATGATGACTGTCATCAATTTCACAACGGCGAACCTGTGGTGCGAGCGGTGGAGCGAGTTAAGCTTGAGGCGTCTACACAACCTACCCGATTTCGAGGCAGCGAAGCATAGGAAGAGCGCTCATGTCGCCGTAATCGATATAACTGCACTAACGGACTTTAAGAGAATGCTCGAGAAGCTCTCCTATAACGCCCGAGCGAACGCGGATCTCCCGTTGACCTCGACTGAATTCAAACGACTCGCGAAAATGACCGGGAAAAAGCCACCCGGTCCAACGACTATGTCAACAACCTGATGGTCAATCCTCTTGGACCAGATACGACCGCGTTCTTGCGAGACGTAGAGGCATCCGCAAAGGTGAAGAAGCTGATGGCGATTTGCGATGAGGTCAAGGACAACAAGAGGGATGACGGGGAGCGTAGTAAGATCGTCATTGCTACAGCAAGGCCTTAGTCAGCGACAGAACTCCTCTGGAGGCTCACGAAGAAGTACGGCAATGAACATATCGTTGCGATCACGCTGTTCAGTCAGCTCTGGAGAAACTACAGGCAATGCAGAAGCTCCAAGAAGACGATGATGTCTGGATAGCGGTGTGTACACTGGCTTCGGTTGGCACGGGTGTCGAGCTCCAGCGCGCAGACCACATCCTTCTCTTCGACCTTACCCACAACTGGAAAACCGTGGTGCAGCTCGGTGGTCGAACCGATAGGCGGTCGCAGCAAGCGAAGAAGTGCGTCTTCTGCATTCTCTACAATTCGGCCTTGTACTTCGAGACGGCGATGTACCGGTCTCTGTTGTATGGGCAGAAGGCAGAGGAGGCCATGAACGCGCAAGTGGTCAAACGTGGTGAGGATGTTGGGCGAAGCGATACTAACGATGTTGAGATGGGGGAGATCTAGTATCTAAGACCGGTCAGAAAATGCATACGTTTAGGGTTTTGACGTAGACTTTCATGCGCTAGTACAGGCTGACGAGAACGACTATTGCTTACTCAAGTAACACGCGGCTTCGTAGTAATCATGTAACTGCCTTAATCGACACAAGCATATCCCGCTATCCGAACAGAGGCACCAAACCGGAGTCTTTCTCGAACTTCCAGAGTCTAGCAGTGGTTCCTAGAGTTGTCATAGCGCAGAGGTGAGAGCCTCGTGTGCTTGTCCGTTTACAGCCCTCATGTGATGCTCACTAGCAGCATGCCTCTTGGCCTCGTGGAAGATCAGAACCCGCGAAATGTAGGTTTTGGTCTCGAAATATTCTACCACTAAATCAACACGTCGCAAGGGATCGAAGGATGACGCCGGCTTTGCTGGATCAACATTGAAATCCTTCTCGACGAAAATGACTTTGCTCAAGTAATAGCTCCGAGAAGATTGTGACTCGTGCTCGTCGGTGGAGTTGGCCTGCGCTAGTTGATAAAGGTGGTAAACTATCGTCACCGAGGAGACTCATCGTAACGTGCTGATAGAAAGAAATTAGAGGTAAGGTCTGTCTAAGAGCTCCGAAATCAATGTCCAAGCACGACGAGCGGGGTAAGTTAGGCGCGCGTTTTTTGCCAAGGCTATGCAGATTACGTCAGCACCTTCCAGGCACGTGCATGGCTTTGGCGATAACTCCTACAGACCTTCCACGTATATAGGACGGCAAAGCCTGCGTTCGTCTTAGAGACCCAAACATTCACAGGTCCTGCAGAGTCATTACGTGAGTTATCATCTTCTAACATCGAGCTCAGGGACTTGAATGTTCCAGCTGTTCTTGGGATCAAGAGCATATTTGATACTTTTCAACGAAACGCTTCGATACGACATACGGGCCGTAGAGTCCTCGTACCGCATTATCCGACCCCACAAATTGGCGCACCGAACGAGTTACAAGAGAAGTCGAAAAAGGTATACTTGGACCAATCACCGAATGCACCTTGCGTTGACGGAACGAGCATCAGAGCGGAGATGTTGTCCATTTCCCATACCATGGCTCATCCAGTTGTCATAGACCTGACAGTGTGCATCTTCTCCCCAACAGTTCCTCCTTCCACGTGTGGACTGGACCCGCGCATATGGCACCGTGTAGAGAAAGATCTCCATCTACATACATGTCAGCAGAGTGCATGGTTGTATGTAGCACTAGCGAACGAGGAAGAGCTTGTAGCTGAGGACCTGCTTGTCACGGACATCAGAATCGGCGAGCCGCCGCCCGGTTCAAGCTCAGAACATTTGTGGGAGAGTCGGCCTGGCGATATTTGGGTGCTAAGAAGCAAGTTTTCTGGCGAGATTGGTCAGGCTGTGACAGAGGTGGACGTTCTGTTTGGCGTGGATGCTGTTGACCCACGACCACGATGGACTCTTATGCCGTCATCACTCCAACTTAACGTTCAGCCCGAGGTACCGGTTGCAAGGTTAAGCGTACTCCGTGGCAGGACCAAGCCGAGACCAGACGCTCGGACGGTTTTGAGACTCAGGGAAGATGGCAAATTCAAGATTGTCCAGATCTCTGACACGCACATGGTCACTGGAGTCGGGGTTTGCAAAGATGCCATTGATATCCATGGAAACCATCTGCCAGAGAGTGAGGCTGACCCACTTACGTTAAATTTCACGGGAAAGGTCTTGGACGCTGAGAAACCAGACCTTGTGGTTCTTACTGGAGATCAGTTGCATCACGATATCCTCGACAGCCAAACCGCCCTCTTTAAGGTGGTTGCTCCTATCATCGAGCGTTCAATGCCATTCGCAGCTGTCTTTGGCAATCATGATAGTGAGGGCAACCATACTTTGTCACGTAAGCATTTTCTTTTAAAAG
>Ga0160427_10002818_pt1 | contig 10352 bp, 3 predicted proteins | sample SolpanmetagenomL_FD_108194 | JGI IMG/M metagenome (GOLD analysis project Ga0160427, IMG submission 108194) | Solar panel surface microbial communities from Lawrence Berkeley National Laboratory, California, USA - L | ecosystem: Engineered > Built environment > Solar panel > Unclassified ...
ACTTTTCTCAGCTCATGCAAAGCCCTAAGGGTATTTGATCACTTCAAGAAATGCAAAAATCCTCTTGGAAAATGATGTAGATTTTGCTAATGTATTGTTTTTAAGAATATAACATGATACAAGTTTGTGAAACATACCAGTAGGATAGTAGACGAACGATCTGTTGACATCTAGCTGAACTTGATCTTCATCGCGATGCCGAGGAAGATGATGCCAATCGACCTCTTGGGGAGATATTTGACCATTTGTGACTGATCTCTCGTTGATTCTCTCACTCTCTATACCAGATGAAGTGTATCCAAGAAGTATTGGCCCTGTGTTTAGCTATGATGAGTCTTGAAACACTATAATGCAAAGGATTATCAACGATCAACGCACAAGCCATCTGACGAATACTGTCGTCGACCAGACCACCCTCCTCAGTAGCTAATCTTATAATGGCATCGCGATCCTGATTCAAGCATGCTAAAGCTAGTGAAGGTAATTTTGAAGCATACAGGTTTGAGTTTTCCTTCAGCTTCTGACTTTCTTTATTATATTCTTGGTCGTCCTCAGTTTTGATAATTTGGGATTCGCAAGACTCTTCCCGCTTGATATGTGAATTGACATCCTCATCACCCAATATATAGGGATTCTCTATATGATCGTCAAGGAGTTCTTTTTTCAATTTTACCTCTTCAACATCATTGAGAATTTGTTTCTCATCGTATGTGATAGTAGGTGAGCTCGTTCCATCCATGGAGGGGTCCTTCTGAGATCCATCTTGATTGCTTACGTCCTCCATCGGAAGCTGATGTTATGAATCTGACTTCATTGCGATACGAGTATGTTTCGAGGTATGATGAGCTCAAGGTTAAGCTCTGTGTGTTTTCTGTTTTGACGAGCTGCAGGACAAACAAAATCACTGGTATGCTTGAAAGAAGAAGTACTTACCCCTTGCCCAGAGCCTGGTGCTCGTGCCCGAGTAAGTCCCCGGTAGAGACCCCCGAGATCCATATCGATCACAGCATGGAATCATACTTGGTATGCATCCATGCAAAAGTTTTGAGTTGGCTGCATCACCAGTTTCTTCCAGTTAATGTATTGAGCACAGTAGTACGCGTTGTATCATCATCCTTACACCTGCATATCGCTTGTTCGCCAGAGTCCTTCCTTACCAAACAAATCATCAGATGGAACCTCAAGATCTGGACTCTACGACGTGTGTTTCCTTAGACCGACAGAGTCTGTTGGGCTTTTGATGATCATGCTTCTTCTCTTGGAGCATTCAACCTCGCAGCTCATCTGCTGCAAACATTCGAGAGGATGGCTAGCCCCGGAATCAGCATCCAGTCCCTTGGCGTTGCGGACATTCAAAAGTTCAATTGGTACAACATATTCTCAGGATTCCACTCCATTTTTTGGCAGAGATGTATGCAATACTAACAAATATTGTAGGATTTTCTTGATTGAACTCTTCACCTGCGCTATATTGTCAGTATATCTTCTGCTTTACAGTACAGTATCTAACGACTCGACATAGAGCTTTGTTTTTCCTCTTTTACTTTAACAGGCTTTTTGCGACAATAGTCTCATATGCTATACGAACCTGGACATGGCACAATTACAGAGTCAGTATTCATATAGGCTCACTACAATTCAGCTTACTTGCCGGTCGCGTGTTCTTCAACAATGTACGATATCAAGGTTCAAACGAAACAATTCTCATATCCTCGGGTCATGTTACGTGGAGATACTGGCTGAGGAAGGTACAACATGTCGATGCGCAAGATGACAAGTCAAGCGCCACGGGATCACTCCCATGTCGAATACTGTTGCGAGTGTCGGGAGTGGAATGGTTCATCTACAATCGAAGCCCTGTCTATGATGGAATAGTCAATGCGATGGCTTCAACCGACACAAAGGATAGCAGTGTGAGCCACAACTTCGAACTCGATGCTGAGAAGAAGAAGACCGAGCGACAAGATGCGCAATCCACCACTTCATCTCCACCTATGTCTAAAAGGGGCGATCGAGACTTAGAGCACACAGCAGGCACAAATGGAGCGGAGAAGGTAAAAAGTCAAGACAAAGCAACAACTGGGCTAGATGAATCTGCTGCTTCATATCTCTCAATGTTGCCTGTGAGTATCAGTTGCACGAAAGGAGCGATAGTCATGGGTAACAACAATACACCCGCGATATTAGTAGCGCATTGGTCCGCTGCTGAAGGTAGCATCGATGCGGCTAAGGTAAAATACCTTCTCACATCATTCTTGCTACTCTAAGACACTAACAAGCACAGTCTCGGTCTCCATATGACAAGTACAAGCAAATTATCCTCATAAACTTCGTTAAGCCCGTAGTTCAAATGAAGCGAAATCTTGACTACACAGAGCCTCTTTTAGTTCGTGGGGAGCGTATGGTCAGAAGGGCAGAAAGTAAACATGAGAATATGTTGCCCAATCATCATAGACCCACTGGTAAACTATGGGGAACGCTTCGTGATCTTTTGCCGCTTATGTGGAACAGTCGAGAAAGCTTAATACCTCAGGCATATTCCGATGACAAGACAAACAATTATGCTTTGCCCGAGGAAGTCTATAAAGATTTAAGTAGAAACCCAGCGGCCGAGCAAGATGTGGGGGATTTACAGCATGAGTACGCTATTGTTTCGACAATTGTAGATTCGCCTTCAATACAAGTAGATTTTTACTGGGATGTTGGAGGACCCATACCTGCAGCGTCTTCACACAACGATTCAGATGGTTCCCAAATCCCCAACTTGTCACCGGAATATGGCATCAATTTATCTGTGGACGGTGGTATAGTGCAGTATGGGCCGTGGGCTGACAGACAGAGGATTGGTCTCCAAAACATGTTTATACCCCGACTCTACAAGGATTCCGAAGCAAGAATTCCACCTAAGCCGGGCCAACTTCGAGAACCTGATGAGTTCAAAATCTTCATAGAATTTCTCAAGCCGGTCACAATGAGAGTTCCCATAAGGGAGGAAAGTAAGGACTGGAAATACAATAAAAGTAGGCCTGGAAGAGGCAGTATCGGTAGCCAATCGGATGCGCCTTTGAAACCCAAGTTCAGCAAAAGATCGAAATCGAAGTCGAAATCAAAATCAAAGCCGAAGCATGCTAGTTCAGGAGTAAAGGAAGTCAGACCTTTTGGATGGCTAGAAGTCAAAATCTCCGAGAACTCTACTGTAAGTTACGATATGAATATGTTCGCCATGCAAACTGGTTGGCATAATCGTCTCAACCTCGATCTTCGGAATTTGGAAGTGTGGTCAAGTGTCAATCACGGACTATTACTCAAGGCAAAAAGTCAAACAGTATCCGCTGACCTATCAAATCCATTAAAATGGAACGGCTACTCTCGCTGGCAATTTGATTCACAAACAAAGCAAGGAAATCTGTTTCTCTTACGAGAACACATAACTTTGCTCACAGATCTAGTATCAGACTGGGCAGTTGGTCCACCTCAGGATTACTACACCTTTACACCTATCGATTATCATGTCAATATTGGGTTCACAGACTTTCAGTGTTTCTTGAATGTCAATGATGCCAATATCATTGACAAGCCCGCAGACTTAGATGACAATACTTATGTGAAACTATTCGGTCAGTCAGTGACAAGCCGACTTTCGATACCTCTGAGCCGCTTCCAGGCACAGCGTAATCAGATCGACTTCGACGCAGATATACCCATGCTCAAGATTGCGCTGCAAGCGCCACAATGGAATACTCATGAAACTTTTCTCGACTCGGAATTTCTGGGATTTATCGCTGATCTCAATCTTAAAGGCAGCTACGATTATTTCTCAACCAGTGGTGTAGATCTGGTAGACACTTTAACGCTAGATATCTTAGCTCAAAATGGTGAGATCGAGATATTCGGCTTCATTGCTAGACTGTTCATGAAAATTAAGGATAACTATTTCGGAGATGATGTACGTTACAGAACTCTAGAGGAATTTAGGACAGAGCAAATTGAAAACACTGCCCCTCGTGAGCATGTTGGGGGCTCCAGCGCTGCTGCTAAAAAGGCGAACGATCTCGATGTCATACTATCAGCTCGTCTGAAGGCTGGCAGGGGGTTCATTCCTAAGGGTCTTTATAGAGCCCATGAAAGTATTGGATTGATAACATCGGGTCTCTGTATTGACTTGAGATTTACGAATCACTATATGGATCTACAAGTTGATATAGAACCTATTCGAATCGCCGCATTCAAAAAGCCACAAAATACGATGACGGCTGGATTATCGTGGGAGCTGAAAATGGTACAACCACCAGAAGTCTACATAGATTCAGTGGCCATTTTTGGACATCGACTCTTTGGTCTACCCCCAACGGAGCCGACCTACATCTGCAACTGGGACTTCGATATTGGGGATTTGAAGGGCGAGATATCACCAAGGTTCCTTCAAGGACTGGTCCTTGGTTTACAATCTTTTGTTTTCACTTTTGTGGATGTTGAGAACATATTACCAAAACACATGACGGAAGTCGCTGTCATTCATGATATCACGTTCCTTCGCCTTCGTTTACAGAGTATAGCGCTCGCTATTCTGCTTGATGAGGAGGCTTTGAAGATACAGACAGGCGAGATAGTTGTCTCGTTCAACGATTGGGCTGATGAAATTGTGTCTGAACGAGTATCGGTCAAAATACCTGCAGTGGCTTTGACAATGTTCAGGTCCAAAGAAACTGCAAATCCCATAGACTTTTACTGTGATGGAGAGACCAGTCTTGATATAGCTCTGTATCTAAGGAACAAAAACTCCTCCGATGCTAGGGAAAAACAGCAGCAACATCTTGTTATCCACGACCGACCAACTAACAGGGCTGAATTTTTGATTCAAAGGGATGCTTCTGCCAATAGCATACATTTTAATCCTGAACGGGTAGAGCAAAATAGAAATGCACCACCACTACCAGTACCAATGGTTATGAATCAAAATGACGACAATTCCGTATCTGATGAATCTTTAACTTCTGTTGAAACGTCCGAGAGATCTTCCGTGTCAGTTGTACATCAACGAGCGTTTCTACTTTCAAGTCTTCACAGCTCTAAAAAGAGTGGACCTCGCACAGCTAATTCCACGTCTACATCTATCATGTCACGATCTCTAAAAACAAAGCCGATCTCCCGACAGACAGGTAATGACATGAGTCAAGATGACGACCTCTCATCTCAGAATTCTCGCCCTAGTCATGCACATAGTGTGGATACCTTGGGACCATTTGATGCACCCGAGTTCTGGTCCTACGGGGTAAGATCTGCTAAGCTTGATACGAATATAAGTACCACGAATGATGATGCTGTGCATCCAAATATTGATCGATCTGATCTGACCAATATAATCAAGCCTTTCATCAATGAAGAAGAGAACAAAACGATAGTCGTTATCAAGTTTGGTACAGGAAACAATTTCACCATCAGACCACAAGCTATCAATTGTTTGTTGAACCTTGTGCAAGTCTTTCAGCCTCGTGTGAGTCTACTTGCAACACTTTTTTCCCTCGAGCTAATGACTTTAGGACCCGGAATATGTCCTTGACGAACTGCACAGGTCGGTCGTTGACAAGCTAGATATTTTGACTCAAGTTGTAGTCGAGTCAATCAAGGTTGTTGAGTTCGCACTCACTCTACCAGATATGTCAATAAGTATAGAGAACCCTCGACCTCAAGCCACGTCAGCTACTGCATTCCCTTTCACCGAACAGATCGCAACACGATTTGATAGCATGCTTATACAATCTAAACGTCTTTCGGTAAACGGTAGCCACAAGGTTGTCTCATCAAGATCCAGGGGTTTAGAGCAGCGGAATCTGCTTGACCATGAAGAATCTATTGCGATCCATGTCAGCTTTGGTTCAGCAAATGTGTATCTACGAGATGACCACTCACCAAACAATTCAGAATCAGCCAAGAACTTAGTAGCTTTAACAATTGAGGAATCAATTCTTTGGGCTATGTCTGGGCCATCTGATGATGGTGCCCTAAAAATGCCGAATTGCATCATAGAGGTCGACACAGATCAATTGAGAAGTACCATTGAGGTCGTGGATCGATTTGTTGATCTAACAACTAAAATCGCCGATTCGGCAAAGATTCTCAGCATAAGGAAGACAAGGTGGATTCAAGAGATGATATATACATTGGCAGTCTTTGGGTGTGATCCTAATACTTCCCACGATCCGTCAATTTTGACAAGACCATCCCATGTCCTCCTTATTTCCCGCAACCATATAAGGATAAACGAATCGTGGCCCCTAGTCTTGCGCTTACGACATATTTTGAGGACATTGCCTGACGAAGACAAACAGCGTATAGACTCTATCTTCTCATCAGATATATCCCGTCTAGGACAGACAAGCAGTGACATAAATGAAATCATTCGGACACTTAGAAAGTGGCCAGGAAGAGAATTTCTTATTGATGATAAGATCGACTTACTGCATGAAGTCTTTGTCCAAGAGGATTCAACTTTAGAAAGACTAGCCAAGCGAGTGGCACAAAATTTTAACATAGGTTGTTTCAATTTTGCAGTCATCATAAATCCTGGCCCAGGTCAAGACGAAATGATCGTGGAAAATTTGGAAATTGACTTGTCACGAAAAGAGGTCAACCGTGTTAATCCAGTTTGGTCGCACACAGTGACTCAAGATGAGCTCAGCACAACACTGACTGTGCGGTGTGATAGCTACAAATTGCGCCTTACCTGGCAGGTTCTTAATGTGATTGAAACCGTTATGAGCTATATGCGTAAAAGACCTTTGACAAAGGCTGAGAGGGTAGTTAAGAAATTGACAGTCAAAGACACTACAGACAAATTCAATCAATCATTCCAAGTATTATTGTCGGTAAAAGCCAGTTTGATCGTCCTGGAAACTATCAACTTAAAACTACTTTCCGTCTGCAGCGAAATGAATGCCTCGTACATCCTCGATCTTTCAAAGGACGATATACACTATGTCACAAGTCTGCTATTACAGGCTGGAGTCTTTACCTTTGATATTGTATCAGGCTCCAAAACTCTCAATAGTACCATGATACATCACCCTCTGGTTCACGCGACTGCTAAGAAGCAACTCAATATTGTACCATGGCAACTGTGGGTGTCATCACATAAAATATCTGTGACACTACAAGAGGATATTTTAAGTATGATGGAAGTAGCGAATGCTGTTATTTCGGACGAGGTAGCACAGATACGAGAGCTTTTAATGGATCTTGAGGACAACACGTCCTTGGATTCTGTTTCTACACCCGAGATGGAACCATTCAATCATGTTTTTGAAGTGTCCTGTGTCGTTGGGTACTTCACACTGGAAGCTGCGTTGTTACCCTCTCTCCTCTATCGAGCGCGGGTGGCAGCATGTCGCCTATCAGCTTGGCCGAGACGTAGAAGTGTAACCGCTTTTGATTTTGATATAGGTCAGAGTGATCATGAACTTCGCTCCGTAACAGCTGATACCTCCAGTACTGTTAGTGTCATACCCATACCCTCAGCAAATGGAAGAATCAGTGCGGACGATAAAGCTGGCAAACAAGTTGGCCTTGACATATCTATCTGCCTTGAAGACATCAAGCTAGATGCTTCATCATTGCAAAATCTCCTTAATACGTTCAGCAGACCTGAGGTTGCTCACGCTTTAGACGTGATAGATTCTCAGGTCACAGCCATCCAGGGAAGACTTGACGAAGTACTTGGTACAAAGAATAATTCAAAGGCGAGCAGTAGGGAAATGGTTCAAGATGTAGATGCTGGAGGGTTTATTTACGAAGCAACAGTGTCTCTTAAAGGACTTTCCATTCGCGCTGAAGCACCACATGCCTATGTTGACTTGGAGTTGGGTCGCTTTCAAGTTCACATCACCAACAAATCAGAGCAATATGAGAACAACTCCAGATTACTTCAGTTACCTCTTATCGACTTAGATCTGCGTAAAGTCCGAGTCGACATGAAGAGGTTATCGCTCAATAACCCTGGTGAGAGATGTGGCTATGTTGACATGAACGTCTCAATCCGATGCGAAACCAAAATGGATGGCGAAGGCAAAGACTTAAGATACTTTAATATCAGAAGCTCAAAAACAAACATTGATCTATATCCTGAAACGGCATCAACTATGGTTCAAGTACTTGGACATCTTCAGGGTAAACTTAAAAAGTTAGATCTTTCACGGGAAGTCCATTATTTTCGGAAGTTGAGGGCACAAACGTTGTCTGTAGTACCAACAATACGACCCGCAGACGATCCTGTGGACAAACTCTTTCCTTCTCAATTCAAGATCAACCTTGAGAACATCAAACTATGCTACATGACTGTCAACTCTCATGTGCACTCTACCGATAGAGACCGATACAATCTTCTTTTGAGCTTTGCTAGAGTATGCTTTGAGACCAAGGCACAAAATGAGGCCAAGCTACTCATCACTAATACTACACTTCAGATGGCACCACTTAGTCTGATATTTAAGGAGAGGTCAGCCAATTCAGCTTTGCTTCCCGAAGTGACGTTCGATGTTGGATATACTGCTGAAAAGAATACAAGAGGAGTTATCTTGCTGTCTAAGGGTGAAGCATTAGATATCCGTTTCTGTCCATCTTTAATACCTGCATTTTCGGACTTGGAAAGCTCCTTTGTGCTTGCAAGAAGTCATTATGAAAGTGCAAGCTCAACCTGGATGTCTTTAAGCCCACAGAACACTACTCCAAAATCGCTGCTCATGTCAAAACGTCTTGCAGCGGTCCACATCGCTGCCGATTTTGCTGGAGCGGTTTTACATATTTCACCCGAGGGAATAACTGGTACCTTATCTACACCTGTCGCGACCAAAAATCCACCATTAGACAAATTTGATCAAAGACGTGGCAGTGAGAATTCAGGCAATACAGTACTTCGTGCTCCCGGATTTGCCGTCCAAGGTTCCTATCTCGACAAGGGACATGGCGAGACCTACCTGAATGGCGAGATCAAGATTGCAGCTTCAACCAACATACTGTATCCATCAATAGTAAAAATAGTCATGGATATGACTTCGAGTCTAAAAGATATCGTCCGAGAGCCCACTGAATCTCCCAAAGAGCAATCATCTGACCCGAAGACCGATGCTGACGTATATGCAGACCCTGTGGCCATATTGGGTAATACAAGATTGAGTATTGGTATTCGTGTTGAGAAACAAGAGTTCAGTCTTAGCTGTCAACCTGCCGCAAGGGTATACACCAAAGCAGGCTATGACCTCATCTACGTCACTCTAAATTCTTGCGAAGACGATGAAGGAAAACCTTTCCTTGCTATTACTGGAACGATTACCAATCTGAATGCCGCCGTCAAGCACACATACGCACGAGAAGTGACTGCCAATATAGAGGTTGATTCGATCGTCGTTGCAGTCATCAATAACAAGCATCTTAGTACGACTGATGGCCTTTCGTGTATTGCTCGATCTAGTCCTATCAAGGCGCAATTAAACGTCAAGCAACTACAAGACTTTTTACTCTTTAGGGAGATTTGGATGCCAGAGAGTGTAAGAAACACTGGTCCGCAACAGCCAGCAAAACCAGTTGAAGATGACTTAGGGTTGTTCGTCCAACGATACCACCGAGTTGCTACTACTGAGGCATTTCCCCTGAATGCGATGGTCGCCCTAGCGGGTATTGACCTACAGGTTGACTTAGGGCCATCGCTTGGGAAACTTTCACTCTCATTACTCGATCTCTGGGTAGAATCAAGAAAGACCTCAGAGTGGGAGCAGACATTGACAGTGGGATTAGAGCATCTTGGCGTATCGTCGGTTGGTCGCTTGAGCGGATTTATCGAAATAGATCAAGTCAAAATTCGTACGTCGATCCACTGGCAAGCTATACAAGAGGCAGGGTGGCAGACCCCATTAGTCGAAGCCAGAGCTCATGTCGCAAAGATTCGTGCCAAGATAGCCTTCGACTATCAAGCCTTCCTTATAGCGGACGTTGATGGCATAGATTTTATCATGTACAATCTACAAGGCACGAAGGAAGTAGAAGTTGGTGATCGCTTGATTGGAATATTGGAAGGAGACAAAGTTCAAGTTTTTATCACTTCGATGAGTGCTTCTCAAGCACTCTCTCTACACCAAGCAGTCTCACGATTGATTAAAGAAAAGATAGCCTCATTTGAGACCTCTTTGAAAGATATCCAGAGAGCACAGAGACGAAGATCAAGTGCACCTTTACCAAGCCCAGATCTGACAAAAACCCGCGTTTTATCACGCAGATCAACAACGACGGCCATCAGTAAAGCAGTTTTAAATACTCGAGTCATTGTCAAAATCAAGACCATTGACATTGGAGCATTTCCAAGC
>Ga0160427_10002820_pt1 | contig 10350 bp, 7 predicted proteins | sample SolpanmetagenomL_FD_108194 | JGI IMG/M metagenome (GOLD analysis project Ga0160427, IMG submission 108194) | Solar panel surface microbial communities from Lawrence Berkeley National Laboratory, California, USA - L | ecosystem: Engineered > Built environment > Solar panel > Unclassified ...
CGTCGGCGCGACCTATTCCTGCGCCAGCTTGACCACCGAAAAGCTGCATCTCTACCTCGCCCCCTACGGCAAGGCCGACCGCGCCGAGGACGGCGGCGGCGCCGAGGGCGAGCACGAGAACATCCGGATTGTGGAAATGCCGCTCGCTGACCTCGCCGGGTTGGCGGACCGGGCCGAACTCACCGATCTCAAGACGTTGACGCTGGTCCTGGCGCTGCGCGCCCGCCATCCGGAGCTTTTCGCGGCGTGAGAATCCGCTATCGCGTACTCGCTCGGGGGTTGCTGACCGCCGTAGTGCTGGCCGGGGTCGCGTGGATCGCCTTCCACCTGCGCTGACCGCCTGTGGCGCAGACGTTTCAGGGATCGATGTCATGAGCGAAGACGCCGGACACGGGGAGCCGCACGGGCTCGACCGGGGCCTGACCAATTACGGCGACCGCGACTTCGCGCGCTACCTACGCCGTTCCTTCGCCCGCTCGATGGGCATCTCGCCGGGCCTGCTGGACAAGCCGGTGGTCGGCATCGCCATGACGCCGTCCGGCTTCAACAACTGCCACCGCGGCATGCCCGAGCTGGTGGAGGCGGTCTCCCGCGGCGTACTGGCGGCCGGCGCCCTGCCGCGGCCGTTCCCGACCGTGTCGCTGGGTGAGGTTTTCCTCAATCCGACCAGCATGATGTATCGCAACCTCATGGCCATGGACACGGAGGAGATGATCCAGGCCCAGCCGATGGACGCCGTCGTGCTGATCGGTGGATGCGACAAGACCGTGCCGGCCCAGCTCATGGGGGCGGCCTCCGCCGACCTGCCGGCGATCCAGCTGGTCACCGGCCCGATGTCCACCGGCCGTCACCGGGGCCAGCGGCTCGGCGCCTGCACCGACTGCCGCGGCTTCTGGGCGAAGTACCGGGCCGGCACGGTCGACGCGGAGGAGATCGCCGAGGTGGAGGGACGGCTCTCCGTCACCGCCGGCACCTGCGCGGTGATGGGCACGGCCTCGACCATGGCGTGCATCGCGGAGGCGCTCGGCCTGTCGCTGCCCGGCACGGCGGCGATCCCGGCGGTGCATTCCGACCGGCTGGTGGCCGCCGAGGAGACCGGGCGGGCCGCAGTGCGGCTGATCCAGTCGAAGATCCGGCCCTCTCAGGTCATCACGGAGAAGTCGGTCGAGAACGCCATTCGCGTGTTGATGGCCGTATCGGGCTCGACCAACGCCATCGTGCACCTCACGGCGGTGGCGGGGCGGCTCGGCATCCGCATCCCCTACGCGCGCTTCAACCAGATCTCCGACGAGACCCCCGTCCTGGTCGACCTCAAGCCCGTGGGCGAGGGCTACATGGAGGATTTCCACGCGGCCGGCGGCATGGGCGCTCTGCTGCGCGAGCTGCGGCCGCTGCTGCATCTCGACACCGTGGATGTGGAGGGACGTACTCTCGCCGAGCGGCTGGACGAACCCGCCGGCTGGGTCGATCGCGCGGTGATCCGCGCGTTCGAGAATCCGGTCTCGCCGGTCGGAGGGCTGGTCGCCCTCACCGGAAACCTCGCGCCCGAGGGCGCGATCTTCAAGCGCGCGGCGGCGACCCCGGCGCTGTTCGAGTCCGAGGGGCGGGCGGTTGTGTTCACCGGCCTCGAAGACCTGAGCCGGCGGATCGACGATCCCGACCTCGACGTCGCGCCGGGCGACGTGCTGGTCCTGCAGAATGCCGGGCCGCACGCCGCCGGCATGCCGGAGGCCGGCTACCTGCCCATCCCGAAGAAGCTCGCCCGGGCAGGGGTGAAGGACATGGTGCGTATCTCGGACGCGCGGATGTCCGGGACGGCCTTCGGATCGATCGTGCTTCACATCGCCCCCGAATCCGCCATCGGCGGGCCGCTGGCCGCGGTGCGCGACGGCGACCGGATCCGTCTGTCGATCCGCGACAAGCGGATCGACCTGCTGGTCGACGACGCGGAGATCGCCCGACGGATGGAGGGCTTCCAGCCGCCGCCGGCGCCGAAGCGCGGCTACAAGGCGCTCTACCGCCGCACCGTCACGCAGGCGCCGGAAGGCTGCGACTTCGACTTCCTGATGGGGGAGAGCGATCGCGACGGGTGACCGGACCGCGCCGGATCGGCCGCGCGAGCGCGCCGCCGCAATCGGCGCGCGCTACGATTCGCCGGGTGCGGATGCCGGATCGTGCGCCGACGCCCCGGCGCAGGCCGACCTCCGGGTCAGCGGTCCCAGATCGTCCTGCGCCCGTCCTAAGACGTGGACCGGCTCCGCTCCGGCCTCTGCGGCCCGGCGGCGCCGGACCAGGATGCCGGCGCAGTCTCGGGTCCCGTCGGGCCCGAGGCGCGGAGCGACGTGCGGAGCCGGCGCGACGGCGGGTCCCGGCCGACACGCTGGCCGACACAGGGGCCGCCACGCTGGCCCCCGGACAGGCTTGCGCGCGGGAGCGGCGTCGCAGGCCTTCGCGTCCGACGCCGCTTGATCGCGGACGGCGGCGGGCCCATCGTCACGACGCGACCAGGGAGAGGACCGGATGACGCGCGCCTGCATCGTGGGCTGGGCCCACACGCCCTTCGGCAAGCTTGAGGAACCGGATGTCGAGGGGCTGATCGCCCGCGTCTCCGGCGAGGCGCTGGCCCATGCCGGCGTCGAGGACTCCCAGGTCGACGGCATCTACGTGGGCTCGATGAACACCGGCTTCTCGAAGCAGGGCTTCGAGGGCTCGCTCGTGGCGGTGAACCGGCCGGGCCTCGCCCACGCGCCCGCCACGCACGTGGAGAACGCCTGCGCCACCGGCTCGGCGGCCCTCTACGCCGCCCTCGACTTCGTCGACAGCGGCCGGGGCCGGATCGCCCTGGTGGTCGGCGCCGAGAAGATGACGGCCAAGTCCGTGGCCGAGACCGGCGACATCCTCCTCGGCGCCTCCTACCGCAAGGAGGAGGCCGACATCGAGGGCGGTTTCGCCGGCGTGTTCGGCCGGATCGCGGCGGGCTACTTCCAGCGCTTCGGCGACCGCAGCGAGGAGCTGGCCCGGATCGCCGCCAAGAACCACCGCAACGGCGTCGCCAACCCCTACGCGCAACTGCGCAAGGACCTCGGCTTCGAGTTCTGCAACCGGGTCTCGGAAAAGAACCCCTATGTCGCGGCGCCCCTGCGGCGCACGGACTGCTCGTTGATCTCGGACGGCGCGGCCGCGCTGGTCGTGGCCGATGCCGAGACCGCCGAAACCCTGGAGCGGGCGGTCGGCTTCCGCGCCCGGGCCCATGTCAACGACATCCTGCCCCTGTCGCGCCGCGATCCGGCCGCGTTCGAGGGGGCCCGCCTCGCCTGGGAGAAGGCGCGGGCTCAGGCGGGGATCGGCAACGACGACCTCTCCTTCGTGGAGACCCACGACTGCTTCACCATCGCGGAATTGATCGAGTACGAGGCGATGGGCCTCGCCGCCCCGGGCGAGGGCTACCGCGTGGTGCGCGAGGGGCTGGCCGAGAAGGGGGGCCGGCTCCCGATCAACCCGTCCGGCGGCCTGAAGGCCAAAGGTCATCCGGTGGGCGCGACCGGCGTATCCATGCACGTGATGGCCTGCCTTCAGCTCATGAGCGAGGCGGGCGAGATGCAGGTGCCGGGAGCGGAGCTCGCCGGGATCTTCAACATGGGCGGGGCGGCGGTTGCCAATTACGTCTCGATTCTGGAGCGGCGGCGGTGAGACAGGCCGGTCGGGTCATGGGAGCGCGGCACGTCCCGCGCCCCGTCCGGTCCCGAACGTGCCCGCTCCCCTCCGCGCCTGCAGCCTGAGGTGCGGGCGCACAGCCTCGGGGGAGACCTCCGGGGATCGCGCGCCGGCGGGAGGGTTCGTTCGAGGCCGCCCCATGCCTCACCGCCATCGGGTTCGGGCGCGAGAAGCGATCGGCGGACCGTCACCGGCCGGAGATCGGCATGCGCGCCGCCGCCGGCGGCGATCCGGCGGCCTCACCGACGGGCCGATCCTCAGCCCAGGCTGTCCAGCGCCTGCCGGAGGTCGGCGATCAGGTCGGCCTCGTTCTCCAGGCCGATCGACAGCCGGACGGTCTCGGGCCCGACCTGCGCGGCGGCCTTCTCGTGCTCCGGCAACTGCCGGTGCGTGGTCGAGGACGGGTGGATCACCAGCGACTTGATCTCGCCGATGTTCACGAGGTGCGAGATCAGCTCCAGGGCGGCGATGCATCGGAGCGCCGCCGCCTCGCCGCCCTTCAGCGCGACAGTGAAGATCGAGCCCGGCCCGGCCGGCGTGTAGCGCCGGGCGAGCTCTTCCCCGGGCTGGCCCGGCAGAAGCGGGTAGCTCACCCGGGCCACCGCGGGATGATCCTTCAGGAAGGCCGCCACCGCCCGGGCGTTGGCGCAGTGCCGCTCCATGCGCAGCGGCAGGGTCTCGATGCCCGTGAGCGTCAGGAACGCGTTCATCGGCGACAGGCCGGGCCCGAGGTCGCGCAGGCCGAAGAACCGGCAGGCCGCCGCGAACGGGGTCTCCGGAAAAGCCTGGGTCAGAACCAGCCCGTCGTAATCCGGCCAGGGCTCGGTGATCAGGTTGTAGCCCCCCGTCCTCGCCCAGTCGAAGCGGCCGGCATCGCAGATCACGCCCCCGATGGTCTGGCCGGAGCCGCCCAGGAACTTCGATGTCGAGTGCACGACGATGTCGGCGCCGTGCTCGATCGGCCGGATCAGGGCCGGGGACGCGAGGGTGTTGTCCACCACCAGCGGCAGCCCGTGGCGGCGGGCGACAGCGGCGATCCCCGCGAGGTCCATCACGGACGCGCAGGGATTCACGATCGATTCGCAGACGATCGCCCGGCATTCCGGCGTGATCGCCGCCTCGAACTCCTCCGGCGTCATGCCGGCGGCGAAGCGGGGCTTCAAGTCGTAGCGCCCGTCGAGGCGGCGCATCAGGCCGAGCGACCCGCCGAACAGGCGCGGGGAGGCGACGTAGGCGTCGCCGCTCCTCATCAGGGTCATCAGGACGAGCAGCATGGCCGACTGCCCGGAGGAGACCGCCACCGCGGCCTTCGCGCCCTCGAGATCGGCGATGCGGCGCTCCAGTGCGGCGACCGTCGGGTTCGAGCCGCGGGAATACGAGAAGCCGGTGCGGCGACCGGCGAAGATGTCGGCCGCCTGCTCGGTTGAGTCGAAGACGAAGCCGTTGGTGAAGTAGATCGGCTGGACCCGCGCGCCGGTGGCGGGATCCGGCGCCGCGCCGGCATGGATCGCCCGGGTCGCGAAACGGTGCGGTCGGTTCTCGTCCGTCATGATCCCCGGTCGGGTGTTCGGTGCCGGGACCGCGGGTGAACCCGCGCCGATCGGCGCGTCAAGCCGCGCGGCTGATGAAGGCCTGAAGGGTCCGGACCAGGGTCGTCGGCTCGTAGGGCTTCGGGATGAAGCGCGCGCCCTCCGGCATGTCGTTGGGACCCGGCGTGCCCATGCCGGACACCACCAGGACCGGAATCGACGGCCAGCGGTGCGCGACGAGGCGGGCGAGGGCGAACCCGTCCATCGAGCCCTGCGGCATGTCGACATCCGTCATCAGGACGCCGACATCGTCGCGGTTCTCGAGGACCTTCAGCGCCTTGTCGGCGTGGCTGGCCTCCACGACGGTGAAGCCGGCATCCGCCAGCGTGTCCGAGGCCTCCATCAGCAGGAGGCCGTCGTCTTCCACGAGGAGCACGACGGGTTGGTCGGACGGGCTATCTGACATCAGACCTGCGGAGGTGTGTCTCAATTCCGAAACCCGCGCCGTATTCCTCCGGGGCTCCCCGCGTCAAGGCGCGGGGGCCGGCTGCGTCAGGCTGCCTCTTCGCGCTTGCCGAGGCGCTTGTCGAGGTACGTGTCCACCGTCTGGGTGAGTTCGTCGACGCGCCCGTCGAAGAAATGGTTCGCGCCCTCGACCATCTGATGCTCGATGATGACTCCCTTCTGGGTCTTCACCTTCTCGATCACCGGCATGACCTCGCGCGCCGGCGCCACCCGGTCCTCGGAGCCGTGGACGAACAGGCCGGACGACGGGCAGGGGGCCAGGAAGGTGAAGTCGTAGCGGTTCGCCATCGCGGCGATGGAGATGAAGCCCTCGATCTCGGGGCGGCGCATCAGCAGCTGCATGCCGATCCACGAGCCGAACGACACGCCGGCGATCCAGCAGGACTTCGCTTCGGGATTGACCGACTGCACCCAGTCGAGCGCGGCCGCCGCGTCGGACAGCTCACCCGAGCCGTGGTCGAAGGCGCCCTGGCTGCGGCCGACGCCGCGGAAGTTGAAGCGCAGGGCCGCGAAGCCGCGATTGGCGAACGTGTAGAAGAGGTTATACACGATCTGGTTGTTCATCGTGCCCCCGAATTGCGGATGCGGGTGCAGGATGATGGCGATCGGCGCGCCGCGCTTCTTGGGGGCTTGGTATCGACCTTCCAGGCGGCCGGCAGGGCCGGTGAAGATGACTTCGGGCATCGCTCGTCTCTCACGCTCGGGATCGTCCAACAGCGACCGGCGCGACAGCCTTGACTCATCGCGCCCGCACCATAAAAGCGGTCTTAGAACAGTTCTAGTCGATTAGAACAGTTCTAAAGAAGCAGCTCGATGCATCGTGTCGGCTGTCGCGCCGGCCACTCTCGGTCGGCAGGATCTCATTCTCTCGGCGCGCCTTAGCACGGCGAGCGGGTGCGCGGGCAAGGAATTGTGACGCGCCGCAGCAGAGGCTTCGACGGAACACGGATGAGCCGGGCACGCGCCTATCTCGACTACAACGCAACCGCCCCGGTTCGTCCGGCCGTCGCGGCGGCGGTCGCGCGCGCGCTCACGCTCCCCGGAAATCCCTCCTCGATCCACGCGGAGGGTCGCGCCGCCAGGGCCGCGCTGGAGGAAGCCCGTGCGCGGGTGGCCGAGCTCGTGAACGTCCGCCCCGAGCAGGTGATCTTCACCAGCGGGGGGACCGAAGCGGCGAATGCCGTCCTGTCGGGCGATCTGCGGCGGCGCGGTCTGCCGCCCCCCGCGCGGCTCCTCCACACGGCGACGGAGCACCCCTGCGTCGCGGCGGGCCATCGGTTCCCGGACGGGGCCGTGGAGGAGGTGCCGGTCACCGCGGACGGCGTGATCGACTGCGCCTCGCTGGAGACGCGCCTCGCGGCACTGGCGGACCAGCCCCTCCTCCTCTCGGTCCACGCCGCCAACAACGAGACCGGCGCGGTTCAGCCGCTGGCCGACGTGGCCGCCCTGGCGCGGGCGCACGGCCGGACGCTGATCCACAGCGACGCCGTGCAGGCGGCCGGCAAGATCCCCCTCGACATGCCGGCGCTCGGCCTCGACGCGCTGACCCTGTCGGGGCACAAGTTCGCGGCGCCGAAGGGCGTCGGCGCCCTGGTGCTCGCGGAGGGCGTCACCCTGGAGACCGCCTTCCTGCGCGGCGGCGGCCAGGAGCGCCGGCAGCGCTGCGGCACCGAGTGCCTGCCGGCGATCGTCGGCATGGGCGAGGCGGCCCGGATCGCCCGCGAGACCCTCGATCGGGAGGCCGCCCGCCTGTCGGACCTGCGCGACCGGATCGAGGCCGGCGTGCGGGCCCTCGCGCCCGACGCCGTGGTGTTCGCCGCCGGCGCCCCGCGCCTGCCCAACACGCTCAGCGTCGCGGTCCCGGGGCTGGACGCCCCCGCGGCCCTGATCGTTCTGGACCTCGCCGGCGTGGCGGTGTCGTCGGGCTCGGCCTGCTCGTCCGGCAAGGTCGCGCGGTCGGCCACGCTCGCCGCGATGGGCGTCGCGGCGGACCTCGCAGGAGGAGCACTGCGCGTCAGCCTCGGCTGGAACACGGTGGACGCGGATGCGGCATGCTTCCTCGACGCCTTCGAACGGGCCTTGCAGCCCCTATATAAACGGCGAGGACAGGCGGCCTGAGGGCCGCTACCCCCGCTTTCCGAGAGACGCTTCCCGGTCCTTGACGCCGGAGATGCCTAGGAGACGCTGATGCCTGCTGTGCAGGAAACCATTGACCGGGTCCGCTCGATCGACCTCGACCAGTACAAGTACGGGTTCGAGACCACCATCGAGATGGAGAAGTCCGAGAAGGGCATCTCCGAGGACGTCGTCCGCTTCATCTCGGCCAAGAAGAACGAGCCCGCTTGGCTGCTGGAGTGGCGCCTCGACGCCTATCGGCGTTGGCTGACCATGCAGGAGCCGGAATGGGCGCGCGTCTCCTACGACAAGGTCAACTACAACGACATCTACTACTATGCGGCGCCCAAGCGCCCGGCGGCGATGTCCCTCGATGAGATCGACCCCGAGATCCTGAAGACCTACGAGAAGCTGGGCATTCCCCTGCGCGAGGTCGAGGTGCTGGAAGGCATCGCGCCGGAGCGCCGGGTCGCGGTCGACGCAGTGTTCGATTCGGTCTCGGTGGCCACCACCTTCAAGAAGGAACTGTCGAAGGCCGGCGTGATCTTCATGCCGATCTCCGAGGCCGTGCAGGAATATCCCGAGCTCGTGCAGAAGTATCTCGGCTCCGTCGTGCCGGCGACCGACAACTTCTTCGCGACGCTGAACTCGGCCGTGTTCTCGGACGGTTCGTTCGTCTACATCCCGCCGGGCGTCCGCTGCCCGATGGAATTGTCGACCTATTTCCGCATCAACGAGCGCGACACCGGCCAGTTCGAGCGCACGCTGATCATCGCCGACAAGGGCTCCTACGTCTCGTACCTGGAGGGCTGCACCGCCCCGAAGCGCGACGACAACCAGCTCCACGCCGCGGTGGTCGAGCTGGTCGCCCTGGATGACGCCGAGATCAAGTACTCGACCGTCCAGAACTGGTACCCGGGCGACAACGACGGCAAGGGTGGCATCTACAACTTCGTGACCAAGCGCGGCGATTGCCGCGGGGCCCGCTCGAAGATCTCTTGGACGCAGGTCGAGACCGGCTCGGCGATCACGTGGAAGTATCCGTCCTGCATCCTGCGCGGTGACGATTCCCGCGGCGAGTTCTACTCGATCGCGGTGTCGAACGGCATGCAGCAGGTGGATTCCGGCACCAAGATGATCCATCTCGGCAAGAACACGACGAGCCGGATCATCTCGAAGGGTATCTCGGCCGGCCGCTCGCAGAACACCTATCGCGGCCTCGTCTCGGCCCACCGGAAGGCCTCCAACGCCCGCAACTTCACGAACTGCGATTCCCTGCTGATCGGCGACCAGTGCGGGGCGCACACCGTGCCCTACATCGAGTCGAAGAACGCTTCGGCGGTGTTCGAGCACGAGGCGACCACCTCGAAAATCTCCGAGGACCAGAAGTTCTACTGCCAGCAGCGCGGCCTCTCCGAGGAGGAGGCGACCGCGCTCATCGTCAACGGCTTCGTCCGGGACGTGCTGCAGCAGTTGCCGATGGAGTTCGCCGTGGAGGCTCAGAAGCTGATCTCGATCAGCCTGGAAGGCTCGGTGGGCTGACCGCCTGGGCCGATACGACGACGACCTGCTGCGCGCGGCCCATCGGCACGGCGCGCGGCACGCCGACGAGGTCGGGAGCAGCGTCCTGTGCGGATGCTTCTTCTGCCTCGCGGTCTTCGCGCCGGACGAGATCGCGGGCTGGATCGCCGATGACGGCACCGCCCTCTGTCCCCGGTGCGGCATCGACGCGGTGATCGGCGACCTCTCCGGCTATCCGGTCGGGACCGCCGCGCTCCTGCGGGCGATGCGGGACGAATGGTTTTGAAGGACTTGGACTGACATGCTGGAAATCAAGAACCTCGTCGTGCAGATCGAGGACAACCGCATCCTGAACGGCCTGAACCTGACCGTGAACGACGGCGAGGTCGCCGCCATCATGGGGCCGAACGGCTCGGGCAAGTCGACCCTCTCCTACGTGATCGCCGGCAAGGAGGACTACGAGGTCCTCGACGGCGAGATCCTGCTCGACGGGCAGAACGTGCTGGAGATGGCCGCCGACGAGCGCGCCGCGGCCGGCATCTTCCTCGCCTTCCAGTACCCGCTGGAGATCCCCGGCGTCGGCACCATGACGTTCCTGAAGGCTTGCCTCAACGCTCAGCGCAAGGCGCGCGGCGAGGCGGAGCTGTCGACCCCGGACTTCATCCGCGCGGTGAACGGCGCGGCCGACAAGCTTGAGATCAACAAGGAGATGCTCAAGCGCGCCCTCAACGTCGGCTTCTCCGGCGGTGAGAAGAAGCGCATGGAGATCCTCCAGATGGCGCTGCTGGAGCCGAAGTTCTGCGTGCTCGACGAGACCGATTCCGGCCTCGACATCGACGCCCTGCGCATCGTCTCCGAGGGCGTGAATGCGCTCCGCGACCAGGGCCGCGCGTTCCTGGTGATCACCCACGATCAGCGACTGCTCAACCACGTCGTGCCCGATACC
>Ga0160427_10002822_pt1 | contig 10347 bp, 13 predicted proteins | sample SolpanmetagenomL_FD_108194 | JGI IMG/M metagenome (GOLD analysis project Ga0160427, IMG submission 108194) | Solar panel surface microbial communities from Lawrence Berkeley National Laboratory, California, USA - L | ecosystem: Engineered > Built environment > Solar panel > Unclassified ...
AGCACCGTTTCGCCAGAGCACGCCCCGGCTACTGTCGGCCTCGAAGGTGAGCGAGCTTACGCCCTGCCACCACGCTTGTACCTGCGTTGCCTTGCCTTGGTCGTAAAGCCCCTGCACGCGCACGTGGCCCAGGTACTTTTCAAACAGCAGCAGGCGGGTGCTATAAAACTCTACCTCGGAGACACGCACTTTCTCATCCATCCAGGAGAAGGCGTGCTCGGTGACGGTAATGGTACAGCTGCTGTCGGCGTAAGCAGTGTTAGCTGAGCGGCTTGCCAGGCCGTTAGCCAGTAGTAGGGGGGCAACCAAGCCCACCAGCACGGCCTGCGTGGTGAGCAGCGCCCGCCGGTGGGCTAGCCCCAACCGAGTTAGCATACCGGCCAGTACGCCACTAGCCAGTAGCAAACAAGCAAAGAGTGGCAGGCGCACCATCCAGTCATTAAGAGTCAGCAGGGGTACCGCCACCCCTAATAGGCTCAAGGCCGAGGTGACCCCGTGCAACTGCCCTAGCAGCGGGTACTGCTGCGCAGGCACCTTGTGGGCCAGCCACCGCACCAAGGCTAAGTAAAGGGCACCGGTTGCCAACCAGTAAAGTAGCAGCATCAGAGCAGAACCAAAGTCAGGCAGCGAAGCTAGGGTGCCAAGTGGCTTTTGCGCCCGAACACCCAACGCCCAGCTAGCTACGGCGGCCACCCCCCGGCGCGCAGGCCCGCCGAAACTTTGGCCACGGCTAGGTGCTCATACCGTGCATTGGCGAGATGGAGACAGAAAAAGCTCCGCTGGTGGATGGAGGTTCTTCTTATGAATTCAATGGGCTGGTACTGTATACACTTTTTAATTTCTCTTTCAAATAAGACTCCGATGGCTTCAGAGAATCTTTCCAATTTAAGCCCGAATCAGATTCCTCATTCAACCAATCTAATTTATGCAACTCGAATTCGCTCAACTCTTCAAAAGATGTGAACCTAGATATAAAATGTGGATTTTCTCCATTAGCCTTTATAATCAAATTATAGACATAGGACTGAGAAACTAGCAACCTCCACAGAATTGGCCTAGTCTTAGGATTGAAACTTTTAAACAAATCAACAAACACCTTAACACACTCCCTAAACCCATTTCTATTTTCATTATATGCGGACTCAAATTCACCGTAATTCATCCAACGATAATCGCTAGAAATTTCATTTTTAATAATTATAGCTTCAACTCCCTTTTCTAGTTTACCTAATACCACACCTTGCCGCCAATACTTCTCTGGATTTTCAGTCCTTTTATTTTCCCAATCTTTAACAAATGGGTCGTATGGCAACTCTCTCTCGCTTCTTGCCAAAGTAAAATCCTCGGTAAACAACAAATAAAGTATTTTTGACAATTCATACCGATACCGTATGCTGCTGTCCATATTAAAATCTACCAAAGTTAATTCCTTCCTCAGCAAACGATATATTGCAAGAGGAACTATTAATGTATGGATAGTTGATAGCAAATAGTAATCATTTGACAATAACCAATGCTCACCATCTATATTTAGATTGCCTTGCTTCGCCGTTCTAGCGAGACTAAATATTCTGTGCAAAGCTGTTTCGGAAGCCTCTCGCATTTGAAAAAGTAGAGGCTCGCAACGCTTGTATAGCCTTTTGCGAGCCTCATATTCATAGTCCCTACGAGCGTCCCTCTCTTTGCCAGCTTGCAGAATATCAGCCTTAAGCCTTTCTAAGTCTTCACTATTTTTTCTATTAGCGAAGAAATTCCAAAAAGCAACAATAATACTTACAAAGGCAGTTATACATGTTGCAATCAAAGCCAAAACAGAAGGCAACGTAGTCTTATCCATTGGAAGAAATCTCTACAGAGCGTCTGTTATCTCTTTTGTAAAAGGAGATAATTCTATTATCAATTTTCGGCTCATCCCTACCTGATATTTCGATGACCTTTTGAACAAATGTCACCTCATATTCATCGACAAAATTCAATAGCCTAACGCTCTCTTTTATTTTTGCATCTAGGTAACCTGTAAAATACATATTATCTAAGCTAACAAAACCAAAGTAGCTAGTATTGCAATGTATTACTTCAAAGAAGCCGGTTTTTGTAATGACTTCGGATTTCTGTGTACTTAAGCTTTCAAGATTTGCGAGTATCGAGTGGCTTAATTTATAATCAACTTGCTCTTTGAATGATATTTCAGAGCTAGGATTATACCATCCAAAACCTAAATTGACTCTACTAGATTGTATCTCCTTTAAAAATAATTTAAACGATTCTATTAAATAGGGGCTATAATCAATAAACTTTGACGTTAAAGAATCCATATCTTTTGCATTTTCAAAAAGTGCAAATATCTTTCCAGCAACAATCTCCGAACTTGACCTATTATCGTCAAGTATATCATACTGTGCAGAAGTAGGTCTTATCAACAGGCTATAGGATGCAGCAATGTTGTAATAGACTTCAGTTGAAGTAAAATGCTGTAGTTGCTTCCGCTTAGCTGACTGCTTATCAGTCCTGTTACTACCTAAGAAATAGTCAAGTGTAGCATTCTCATACAGAGAATTAAAATTAAGAAGTGTATGACCCAGTATTTCGGTATTAGCAATTCCAAACCCAATCCCGACACCCTCTTTCAGGTGCAGGTTAAAGGTCTCATACATATTTCTGGTTGCTACTTCTATAACACGCGAATCTATTGGGCTATCAATTATCTTATCCAGCTCAAAGTAAGTCCTTATCTTTTCTAAATCAACTCCATCAGCATCATTAAATCTGTACTCAACCTCAGAAAGATACTCATTAGGAAACTTATCTTTAAACACTAGCAAACTTGCTATAACTTCTTTTTGCTTTACATCCACAAAGTGATAAGCATTATTAATTGCATTTGAAATAAAATCTTTATTTGAAGTAGTACCTTTAATAAATTGCCATAAATACAATTTACTGGTTTTGAAGTAAAAAAATCTATCAACAAGCCCGTTATTAGAACAATCAGCCCATTCTCTAATTACAGGATTTTTATCCTCATCTCTATAGACAACAGTGGTCGAATACTCTTCAAAAAGTAGTGTTCCTACATAATCAAGCTTTCCAAATGGCGAATCCAATACTGCAATCCCGTTGGACTCAATATTCACAAGGCCACTTATTTCCGATTTAATCACATTATTCATACTACAGTGGCACTAAACATGATTTGACACTAAATTTAGATACCAACTGGGCTTCTTTATATTCGAAATGATTGAAATGCCCAATCTCATCACACTCACCAGAAATACCATCATTGGCATTTAGGTAACCTTTAGCAATATGAGTGCCTAGCTTTTTATGAATTCTAGGATTTTTAGCTAACATTCTGTCAAATTTCTCCTTCGCTTGTATTTCAGATTTAAAAAATGAGAGTGCCCAGCAAGTACAAGAAAATTCTCCATTTGCTTTATCTTTTTCCAGCTTCTCATTATTGATGGCATAAATAGGCAGAAAGTTTCGACTATCTGTTGAATCCTCAAATACCCACCTATATGCAACACGCTTTGCATGCTCTTTATACTCTGCTAGAGTACACGTACTCTCTTTCAGCTCGTCATGGTATTTCAACGCTTCTACGGACATGCTAATTCAATTGTTTTTATATAAATGATTTTACCTTGAGTTTAAAACTAGAAGTGTTACCTAATTTTTGTCGATTCCAAACGCCTTAGCTCTTTCGTTTCAAGCACTTGCTCAAGAAGGATACGCATATCCTCTAGACTATCTTCTACGGTGCTCACACGTTCGCTGAGCCCCTCGGTAGGATTATGAGCGTTAGCAGTGATACGCCATTCAAAGCGCCATACTTCTAGCACCTCATCAAGGTCAAGATTATAGGCCGGATGCTGTCGATTATCGGAGCGGCAGCGCACGTACTCCTCGCCAGCTCGAAACGTCAGCCGCTTGAGTTGCAAGCCTCGGCTTTCGCTCACTACTACGGCCACTGTATCCTCACGTAGGTGCGCCCATTCTGCCTTAGGTAAGAAGCGACAGAGCACGTAATCTTTTGCAAAGAAGGTCGGCTCCATACTATCCCCCACCACCGGAAATACTGCGTGGTCACCACGCCGCAGCAGCCAGCTAGGCAGTGAGATTACCCCATCTGGTTCAGGCCGCTCTTGGCTCTGCCCTGCTCCCAAATAGCTAGCCGCTGTACGGATGTTATAAAGTGGAGCCGCCGTATTATCCCCCTCGGCTATGGCTACCGTTCGGGGCTCAGTTGCCTTATTAGCGGAATGTAAAGCAGAAGTATTTGGCAGAATAGAAGGTTTGAGCATTTCACCTTCACCTAGCAGAAGCCACTCAACACGCAATTGCGGGTAAGCAGCCACTATTTTACCCAGCACCTCAAAGCTTGGCTTGTTCCGCCGCTTACCAAACATATCCCCAACTACACCTGAACGCACGCCAATACGACGTGCGAACTCTGCTTGATTACCTCCTTCAAGGTTATCAACTATAAAATTTAGTCGCTGATATACAGAGCCTTCGTCTTCTAACACGTCTTTGCGGGTACATTTTACACGCCAATACTTGGCGTTCAATCGTATTTGCGTGTAGTTTTGCCAACACTAACACTAACCCCCGAAAGGTACACCACTTTTTCTTACTCCAATGGCTAAAAATCCCATCCCCCCGCCCACAAGCATCCGCGACTTGATGCCCGACAACTACACGGTAGAGCTAGCCAAGCGCACGGGCAGCAAGAACGTGTCGAACCTCTCGCAAATCGTGCGCCTGGAGCACACGGCCAGCAAGTACTGGCCCGCCGTGCTGGCGCTGGCCGAGGCCACCAACCCCACCGGCTACGCCACCTGGGCCGCCGCCAACCCCGACAAGCTGCCTGCCGTGCCGCAGGCCGCCTAGTCCCTCACCCTTCTTTCCTCTTTCACACCTCCCCTTTCCAGTTGACACCGATGGAAAAGCCGTTGCTGCCCCCGCTTGCCTCCGCCCTGAAGGGCGAGAAACCGCTCTCGCTCGCCGAGGGCTTTGCCGAGGGCGATTTGCTCCACCTCAAGGCCCCGCTGCTGGGCCGCCCCAAAGGCACCGTTCTACCCGTGCTGGGCTATTGCCTCTGCCTCGATGCCCAGGGCCAGCCTTACGCCTTGCGGGCCTACGTGCCGCTGAGCCCCGAAGGCGCCACCACCTACGCCGGCCGCGAGGCGGCGCGCTTCCCCGAGCCCGGCCAACGCGAGCGCTGGCTGGGCGGCGTGCAGATGCGCTTCTCGGAGCTCGACCTCACCGACCACGCCCACGAACTAGCCCTGGAGCGCCGCCGCGAAGCCCTGGTGATTCAGATGTACCCCGAGCGCCAGCAGCACCGCTTGGCGGCTTAGGAGGGCTAAGAGACTCCGGTCGGTCAAGGCGTCCGGAGTCTAGTTAGCACCGACTACCCAGTCGGTAGTCCCTTCATCCCGCAAAGATACAATTTTTTTCTTCATTTTTTCTTCATCATGGACGGCTTCCCCATCACCCTGCCCACCGACTTCATTGCCGAACTGGTCGGCCCCTTGGTCGAGCAAGGGGTGGCCGCCTACCTCAAGACCCTGCCAGCCCCCGACGCCTGGCTAACCATCCCCGAGGCGGCAGCTTACGCCAAGCTCACCGAGGGCCACATGCGCCTGCTGGTGCTGGGCCGCCCCTACCGGGCCGCCAGCGGCAGCCAGCCCGAGCGGCCGGCGGTGGCCCCCAAAATTGAGCGGGGCGAAACCGGCTTCGCCAAAGGGGCTAGGGTGCGGCGCTCGGCCGTGGATGCCTACCTCACGCGCCACGCCTACCGCTAGCCAATAATGGTAATCATGATTAGCATTATCAACATGATTACCATATCAATAATGGCAATCATGATTAGCATGATAAGCATGCTCTCCATGCTAAGGATGCTCAGCATGCACCTCCCTTGTATACAAAGTATACGAAGTACACAATGTATACGAAGTACACAATGTATACAGCATACTGACACGTCGAAATGCTAGCATTATAGCATGTTAGCATACAAAAAAACCGGTCGGGGTCACTACCCCCGGCCGGCCACTTTCTCAAACGTCAAACCATTAAACGCCTGCGGGCACAAAGATAATGACCATGTTCCCTTCTTCTGCCACCGTAACCCCGCTCGCCGACCTGGCCGAGCAAGTAGGCCAGTTCTGCGCCGAACCCACGCCCGTAACGGCCCCCATCGCCCTAGACGGCACCATCTACCAAACGAGCGACTACAGCCTGTTTCACCTGCTGCCCGAGAACCGGCCCGTGGACATGGGCCACGTCCGTAAGCTAGTGGCGATGATTACCCAGAGCAACCTGCTGCACATCAAGCCCCTCGACGTAACGGCCGACCTGGGCGTGATTGACGGGCAGCACCGGCTGGCCGCCGCCCGCGAGCTGGGACTGCCGGTGTACTACAAGATTGGCCAGCAACTGAGCGAGGCCGACATCACCACCCTCAACGTGGCCCAGAAGAACTGGCAGGGCATCGACTACCTGCACTTCTGGACCGTGAAGGGCCGCACCGACTACGTGGCCCTCACGGCTTTCCGGCAGCGCCACCCTACCCTGAGCTTTAGCAACGCCAAGCTGCTGCTGGCCGCCACCAACAAGGGCGGGTCGGAGGAGTTCCGCGCCGGGCAGTGGAAGGCCGGCGAAGCCTACAAGGCGGAGCAAGTAGCCGAGTTCATTGAGCGCATCGCGGCCGAGGTGCCCACCTTCAAGCAGCCCAACCACTCGGGCTTCGTGGCCGCCGTGCACTACTGTGTGACGAGCCTGGAGGGCTTTGATACCAAGGAGTTCATGCGCTCAATTCTGCTGCAACCCCGCGCCCTGGTGCCCTGCGCCGGCCACAAGCAGTTTCTGGCCATGTTTCAGGAAGTCTACAACTACCGCAAGGCCGAGGCGAACCGGCTCCGCTTCTTCTAATGACGCCGCGCCAACTTCAGGATGCGCGCCACCGAGAGGTGGTGAGCGCCTACTACGCCACGGGCGACGAGGCTCTACTTGGGCCCATGTTTACCGAACTGCGCCCCCGCCTGCTGGACTTTCTCAAGGGCAAAGGACTGGATGACCCGCAGCGCCGGGCCGACCTCGTGCAGGACGCCTTGGTGAACGTGCTGACGGGCCTGCGAGCCCAAAAATACACGCCCACGGGTAGCGTCACGTCCTGGGCAATGGCTGTTTGCTGGCATTGCTTCACGAATAGCTACAACAACAAGAAAAACAAGCCGAGCCAGCCGGGCTTCGACGAAGACCCATTCCTACTGCTGGGGACGGCCCTGGCTACCCCGGCCGAGGAATTACCCGTCAGCCAGGAAGACGAGCAGCGCGCCGGGGCCGTGGTCGCCGCCGCTACCCACGCCGTGCTGGGCCTCGACCCCACCGCCCGCGTGTGCGTGCTGCTGCACTACTACCAAGGCCTGAGCGAGCCCGCCGCGGCCGCCCACCTGGGCATTGCCGAAACCACCTTCCGGGCCCGCCTGCGCCGGGGCCTCGCCGACCTGCGGGCCTGGGGCAGCCGCCACCGGCACCTGGCCCCCGCCCCCGACGTGTACGCCGCCCTGCTGCGCGTGAGCAGCGGCGATTTATTCCGCGAGCCGCTGTGCCTGGCTAGCTAGGCAACGGGCCATTACCCCTTGCCCCATGAACGGCTATACCCTCGCCAACCACTTCCGCAAGCTGCGCCTCAGCTTCCCGTTCTCCGCTACCGAGGCTGACCTCTTTTACGAGCTGGTCGCCCTTTGCAACGAACGCGGCTGGCCTACCGAATTCTTCTACTCAAACCCACTTCTCTGTGCGCACCTCGGCATGTCGGAATCGACGCTGATTCGTGCGCGAAACAGACTCAAGCAGGCAGGGCTACTGGAATTCACGTCAGGCCACAAGCGCAGCCCCACGGTGTACCGGCTATTCGACCCCGACGCGGAAATACCCTTGCACAATGCTAGTAAAAACGCTAGTACAAGTGCGAGTATATCCGCTAGTAAAAGTGAGAGTAGAAGTGCTACCTCTATAAATAAGGAAAAAACTAAAAGGAAAACTAAACCCTCAGCGCCGGCTGCCGCCGACGAAGTGGGTGAGTCAGAAGTTGGGGTAAGTTCTTCTCCCACTTTACTCCCAGCCTGGCAAACCTGGCTGCTGGCCAACGCCCCCGAGGTGCTGCGGCTGAAAACCCCGCTCACCGCCGACCAGTGGGCCAAGCTCGTGGACACTTTTGGCGAATCACTGACCCAAGAAGTGCTGCTGGCCATGCAAAATCACGCCGGCCTGACCAAAAAGTACACCTCGGCCTACCTCACGGCCCTCGACTGGGCCAAGCGCCGCCAGCCGGCCGGCTCCACCCCGCCGCCCAAGCGCCCGGCCCTACCGCCCGCCGCAGCCGACCCGGCGCTGAATTACGACTTCCTGGCCGAGCAAGAAGCCCGCGAGCAGGACGAGCTGGCCCGCCAGCAAGCCGAGTGGCAGGCCACCCAAGCCGTGGCTGCCTAATCCTCACCCCTTAGCCTTTCGCCCATGTTTTTTGAGTATGACCCCACCGCGACCCTGGCCGGCCGCGAGCGCCTCACCGAGCACGCCCAGGCCCTGCGCCAGGCCCTGCTGCCGCTGCGCGAATACACCCAGCACCGGGCCGCCAAGCTCGACATTGCGTCACCCTACGCCCAGCCCATCTTCGACCACATCCGCCACCTGGAAACCGCCTTCCAGGCCGTGGCCGATTACCACGCCGCCGTCGAGGAACTCCTTACCGTTCACCTGCCCCGCCAGAAGCAGGCCGAAGCCCAGGAGCTGCTGGCCGAGCGCGAAGCCAACCCCCTGTACCGCCTGGGCTACGTGCGGGGCTACCGCCGCGGCCTGACCGTGGGCCAGCAAGCCCACGAGCGGGTGCTGGGGCTCTACGCCCAGCACGCCATCCTACCTACCCCGCCCGGCTACACGTCCTCGCCCCTGGTGCAGCGCGTGCAAGGCTTCCTGGCCCGGCTAGGCCAGCGCCACGCCGAGGGCTTCGGCCCCATCCTCCCACCCCAGCAAGCCGCCTGAGATGGGACTCTTCGACGACTTCACCAAACCCGCGCTGGCCGCCGGCCCGCCGGCCGACACTACCCGCCCCGACCCGGTCGGGGCCCTGCGCCCGCTCAACGACGCCACCTGGGGCCGCATGCAGTACGACTACCAGCACGGCCGCACCAAGGGCGAAACCACCCACATGCCGGCCCTGGACGAGCACTTCAAGTGGATGCCCGGCTACTGCAACGTGTGGACCGGCTGGCCCGGCGACGGCAAGACCGAGTTCATCTACCAGTTGCTCTTGCTACGGGCCGTGTTCAAGCGGAAGAAATCGGCCATCTTCTCGCCCGAGAACATGCCCGAGGAGCAGATTTACGACCAGCTTATCCACGCCCTCACCGGCCAGAACCCCGACCGCAGCTGGGCCAACCACCTAGCGATGCCCCGCTACGCGCTGGCCAAGGAATTCGTCCGCGAGCACTTCATCGTAGTGTACCCCGGCAAGGGCATGGGCCGCACCCCGCAGCACCTGCTGGGCTACTTCGAGGCCGCCATTGCCAAGCACGGCGTGATGCACTGCCTGCTCGACCCCTGGAACAAGGTGGACCACTCGGCTATGAACTCACTTGGTGGGTATGAGGCCTACCTCACCAACGTGCTGGGCCAGCTCACCGACTGGACCGTGGACACCAAGCAGAGCCTCACCATCACGGCCCACCCCAAGCGGCTAGACGGCATGAAGTACGGCCAGGCCCGCCCCATCCCCGACGGCACCAGCATCTCGGGCGGGCAGACCTGGGAGAACATGGCCCACGTCATCGGCACGGTGTACCGCCCCTACAAGCACGTGCCCCGCACCGACCCCTTGTTTCGGGAAGTGGCCATCTACCTGCACAAAATCAAGAGCCACAAGCTCGTGGGCTTTCCCGGCAGCATCGGCGAGGGCAGCGAGCGCCCCGACATCAGCTTGAGCTACGACTGGCAGCAAGCACGCTACCTGCTCAACGGCGTGAGCCCGCTGGCCTGCGCCACCGCTGAGGGCTTCTACATCCCGGCCGCCGAACTCAACGCCCACCATGCCGCGCCGGGCCTGCGCACGGCCAGCCCCAACGAGTTCAATAACTGGCACCCCCACGGCAAACCCATTACCCTGCCCGCCGCATGAGCTGCCCCCACCTGCACCTCGACACGATGGCCGAATGCACCCAGGCCGCTTTCGACCACCACCCGGCCTACTACTGTACCGTGGCGTGGTGCGCCCGCGACGCGCCACCGGCCCCCAAGTACCTCAAGTACCCCAGCAAGTGGGTGGAGGTAAGTGTG
>Ga0160427_10002823_pt1 | contig 10342 bp, 7 predicted proteins | sample SolpanmetagenomL_FD_108194 | JGI IMG/M metagenome (GOLD analysis project Ga0160427, IMG submission 108194) | Solar panel surface microbial communities from Lawrence Berkeley National Laboratory, California, USA - L | ecosystem: Engineered > Built environment > Solar panel > Unclassified ...
CCATGTGAGGACGGCACAGGCGAAGATGATGATCCATGAATTGTAGCCGCCATCCGGGACATCGGCATCGGCGAGGAGGGAAGCTTGAACAATGGAGTCGGACGTGGCAGAGGGAATAGCGGTATTGAGTTGGTCGATTTTGCTAATTGGTTCGTGGTTGTTGTTGATGATGTTGACGTTGGTTAGGTCTGCGAGTTCAAGATTGATGTCTGTGTTTGACTGCTCGCTTGATGTGAGTGTGGTAGTCGCCATAATGTCTTCCTCTCCCTTGTGTCAATTGACACCAAGATTGTTCTGCTCACACTATATTATGAGATGGCGATAACTTGCTTTCTCAGTAACAAAAATTGGATATCTTCTAGTATAGATCTAGTCTTGAGGAGTGATCATCAACTTCAGTTTTAGTAGTGTTACGACGTTGTGCGTATGCCATTAATATCTTTAAGATGAAGGTGAGTTTAAATTTTGTACTTATACATAGTTTGTACCTGGAGAGAGTTTCAGTTCAACATCAGTAAACATCGATCGCGAAGAGTCACAACATCACAAGTAAATTGATGTCGACATTAGAATGGATGACAAACCCGATATGCAGTATGATGCGACCAGGCCAGTCGCAGATAGATAGTTGGATGCCTTGTCTTGTGGATCCACAATTGCAGTTAGCTAATGCTGGCCGGTTACGGCCAAGTCAAACAATGAAGATGAGGAACACAAAGTTAGGCCAGAATATCATGGCTTGGGACCTACTTTTGTTAAATTGGTATTAGGATGGGAAATAAACCCAATTCGGTAACTTGGTATTCACCACTAGATGCATCTGCATCACTTAGGTCAACTTTACATGCCTGCAAAATAGATTGATTACACAAACTCCAAGTCTGGTAATGTTCTAACATGTTTGTTTGGTACGTAAACAATCGCGAGTTGGGGTATATGAGACCTTGATTATGTCACATATACAAATACATTGTTGAGTGCACATATATCTACACATTCATATTCAGACTCATGCAGGTAAGTAGGTAAATAGGCTCAAGCATGTATATTTCCAGATAACACGTTCTGAAGGTGGTTCTCCAATTCGAATTTGGTAAAACTCAAGATCGATCATAGCAACCCAGTTCATCCATGTATCAAAGAATTAAGTGACTGACATTTGGAAGGATAAGATCTACTATAAATTTGCTAACAACTGTAATCGTGATACACCCGACTTGAACAACGCCTGTATGCCATCCGATGTGATACCATTCACTCATCGTACAAAGAGAGTAAAGTCCCGTACTTACTCAAACGCTTTCCAAGCCTCGACTGAATTATTCGACCGTATCCAGTACCCTCTATCTTTATCTTTCATCACGATTGCGACTTGCTTCATTATAACATTTCCTGGCAAATACACCCAAGGTTGTGTAAAAGTACAATTTCCCGTGCCAATTGTGTCCTCATCATTGTCAACGCTCTTGTTTTTCAACGCGCCTCTCAGATTCAAATGGTCAAAACGAAATGTAGTCCACGACGAGATAAAACCAAAAGCGTCTATATCATAAGCTGGTGCGACGCGTAGTCTTTTCTCTGCAATCTCTTCCCAACACTCCATAGTAGCGCGCACGACAGATGGTTGAGTGAAGGCCTGGACGTTTTGATGAACGTACAATGCCATTTCAGGTACAGACATAGATTGCAACTTGCTCATGCTTGGAAGATAAATACGGGCGCCGACAAAGGCGCTTTTGAGGTAAAAACTGTCTGGCTGCTCATAGTACGGCCTTAGGTCGATGGCGTATCCCATGAAACAGCCTGAATTCAATTTCGAGTTCTTGAAACTATTCTGTTGTTCATAATTAGCATTATGAAAAAAGGTAGAAGGCTCTTTGTGTGGCACTACTTACCGAGTTAAACCATGCTGCAATAACATCGTTTTTAGTTATAGTTAAAGGCTGTAAAGTACCTGCTTTAACCTGTCGGTCTACTTCAGTCTGTGCGTCTTCTACCCACGTCTGTACCAACTCTATTGGCAAGTATATGAATCTTTGTTCGTCCGGCTCTCTAAAAGGACCAAAGGCTTTCCACAAACTCTGAGCCAAAAATTTGGCAAAATGTATGGCTCCTGTTCCCATACCAAAAGACGGATCTGTGATTATGTCCGTCTTTGCAAGTTCTGGAAAATCTTTGTCCTCCCCTACCACCCTTCTAGAGAGCTTGGTCTCGCAATCAGGCGGCAAGCTTAGTTCAGGAATTTCGAGGCCGTTCACAAAGTCGCAATAATATCTGTCATTGCCATAGTGTCAGGTTGTCACTCGTCTTGTATGGTGCTAAAAGTTTTTTGAGAAACAATCAAATCGCACCTGATAATATCCCAACTACTTGTTCCATCACATGCAGCATGTGACATGCAAAATCCCAACAAGGTCGCATCTTTGAGGGTTGTAATTCTTAGAGAAACCAAAGCCTCATGAGGCGCACCTAATCTTGTCATGTTGTTGAAATGATAGATTGAGTCGGCGTCAATATTGCAAGTCATGTATGTGGGACTGTGTTGTGAAAGTGCCTTGACACATGCTGCTGGTACAACAGATGCTAGAAACACATCTAATTTTCTCGATTGAACGTCTGCTAAATGTCCGGTTGTGTAAGAATATGGTGTTGTCTAGTTTTTAATTGCAAGAGACGTTAGCAAATTTAATGTATGCAATAATCGTATGCATATAACACTATCAGATATTACATATTAAACATACACTCGTTACCAGCTTTCCTCCAACAGTGGGCCATCTGACCACAAATTCGCGATATTTTTGCTCTAATAACTCGCCATCTAGCACACCGTCGAAAACTAGACCAATGTATATTGTCAAGTCTTGCACAAAAACATCGGTGGTTTTTGGTTGATAGAATTCTGGTATTTCAGGAATAGTCATTTTTTGTGATCTGGTGGTTTTCAATCTATATTTATCCCGATCTTGATTTTTGATTTGAACGAATTCGAATGTGATAAGAGAAGCTGCGGTATGAGTTGAGGTAAATCTCAACTTCGGTGAGCTTTTATTGCTTAATGGATCCAGCACGGTTTAGATTGCATTCAGTAACTCCTTTATATGCGTGGCAGACTGTGATGACTCGTGCGCTTTGGACTTTTCTTCGTTTTTGCGCAACAACAACATGTTTACGTGATACGCATGCGCCCATTGTGAATCTTGTAAACATGATTGGAAGTTGATTTGATCTTCGTTCGTGCCATCGAATTTTGTTCCCAATAAAGTTATTGGTTGCAGTTGTGACGGTGATCACGATGTATAGTAATCAGTAACAAGTCCATGTTTGATTTGTGAATGTCTTGGAACTTTAGTGCTGATCTCCAAGTTTATAATCTTTGTGTTGCACTTTCGGGAAATGTGCAGAGGCCTGAACTTTTTGCAACATAATCATTGCTTCTTTCCCTTCTTGCGATTAAATGCCGAAAATGTCCTCGTATGTGTCAGTTTTAATTTGAAGTGTTTAAAGTAGTTGTAGTGCTGATGCATCATGGTAAGAACGATAAGTGTGATAACATAATCTTGATACCTACTATACTTACTAAGTACCTATAGCTAAGGGGTTTCGACTTATTACTTTACTTTCCCCCACAGGTTATACGCATGATATATGTAGACTGCGATTGTATATCATTTTTAGTCAATTATATCTGCAGCAGCCGTATGCATATGGACCAAACTCTAATTGCTCCACGATAAGAGTTTTTTCTTTTCCACATTCAAATTGACTGATGTATCAAGATGGCTAGCTTTCCCGAGTGAATCAAAAGTTTTGCCATTCGGTTTTGGAAGTGTTGATTTGATAAGACTTCGGCCGTCTTTGCAGCTTTGTGGTTAAGTAGTCAGGCGTATTTGACGACTGTTCAATTGCAAACAATTGACTTGTTGATTGAGATTGTAATGGCGGTGATTGTGATGCATATGGTGACTGTTATTGTGTATGATTACGATCAACAAACAAATTCAAGCATAGGCAAATTCTTGAGTTGCACAACCACAGATAAGCCTTTAAAACTCGACTATCCCAAAGTTGAATTCCTCAAGTAAACTCATGCAACTGAAATGGTTCAAACGTACCTACACATACACAGTACATTAACTTGAACTTCCTCCGAATTGTCTCTTCTTATCACTTGTTTCGATTCCAGTGATCTGCCAAGTATTACTTATTATACACATAAAATAGTGAGATGAAAACCATTGAATTTGCAATTGTAGCTATGTATGACAAATCGCCCGAAGAGGCGCAAACTGTGTGCTAAAATATTTTTGTGCACATACACAAGCTAAAGTATTAGTTAGAGAGGGATCAGCACGAGTTATCGCTAAAAAGAACAAGACATGTCTATATCTCAAGGTAAACAAAAAGGGCGTAGAATGAGTTTACACCATTGAGGGGATAGATCATTTATCAAATTCCAACATCACGTAATATTCTGTCCTTCCACCCACCCCACTGAACCCAATATCCGCCAACGTTTGATCTTTCAAATCACTTAAATTGCACAATCTACCTTGAGCTAAGAATTGCTGCCCCTGTTTGTCAGAAATCAAGGTAAGCTCACGCAACCGAAACTTCTTGTTGAAGCCTGGTGGCGGTTGTTTCCTAGTCTTCTTGCTATCCCTTTGGTGGTTTGAGTAAATTTGAGCTTTAAAGTTGTCAATAACTTTATACAAAGAGGTATTGGAATTGAAGGACCGATAGCAGACTTCAGAAGTGACAGGATTTGGAGGGAAGTCGCAAGGTAGTTCAAGATGAGGGTTCATATAGATGACGAATTTGAGGGATATGGATGGCTGTTTGCCATTTGATGTATTTGAATGCGGAGCAGGACTGGGATTTAGATCTATCCTCTGCTCGAGACTTTTGGGACCCCGAGGCATCTGAAAGCCTCTAAAATTTGAGTCCGAGGAGTTATTGTGGTAATTTGAACGTCCATTTTCTCCATTGCTAGGGGAGTTTTGACGCGACGCGTTGTTTTGTGACGCGACAGATGATTGACGTCGAATATGTGAGCCATCTCCATTATTCTCAGATGGAAGTTGGCCATATGTTACTGGTTCGACAGTCTTGCTGATCCACTTTTCGACTGTCACCGAATTTTGTACTGGTTTCCAACCATCATCCTTGTCAACTTTTGGGCCCTTGGGTGCCCATGGATCATCTACTTCCTCGGGCCAGTCCCACCCTGTTCCTTGTGCTTGCGAAGTTTCTGCCGGTGGAGCATTCCACCTAGGTGCCTGCGACTGGTCACTTGGTGGGAGCTTGTCTTCTGTAACTACATCTGGTACTGTGCTATCAATCTTTAATGGTCTACTCCACGCTGAGATGGTTAGATCTGCTTTGGAAGTAGATATTGGTGAGGTACCGTTCTTGTTTTCAGACACAATTTCCACCTTGGGCGCGACCTCGTCCTGTGATTTGCTGCTTTGTTCTGGTATCACATCTGATTTACCTATATCTGTATTTCCATGGCCTTGTTTGAGAGCAAAACTAGGCACAAAGGGCGGAGCCGCGGCAGATTCTAGTGACAGAGAATTCTTCCTCGGGTTTGTACGAGAGGCAAGGTCATTTATGTCACCAGGTTTAACATATCGTACGCTATCTGAAAGATGCGGCTCGGATACTTCATCTTTCTCTACTGTATTCTCAGACAGTGTAGGCTCGAAAGCTTTAGGTGCTTTAATGGGAACTGCCTTGGATTTGGGTGCTGGAACGATGATATCTGCGAGGGGCACAGCCGGTGGAAAGAAGACAGTTGACCGAATAGGGGGCGCACTTTGAGGAACGAACGAAGGTACCCATGGTTGACTTATTGGATTCAATTTGGAGGGCGACAATGTCGTCTCTACAGTTAGAGGCTTGACTGTCGATTCGGTCTGAATCACTGGTTGAGGTTTAGCTTGTCTAAGTGGCTCCTTTTCAAGCGATTCACGAGGTAACGAGCTTGCACGTATGGGTCGCTCATAGCTAGGAACTACTTGAGATCGTTGCCAGGTCGAGGTGATCACTGCTTCACTCGCATCTGGGACCGGCACAGGCACTGACGACTCGATCACAATCTCCTCCACTCCTTCGTCTCCTGGTTCCTCAATCTCTGGACTAAGCCTCACTTCCTCAGTTCTTGGCTTAGGGTCTATTATATCGAGGTCGAATTGAAGCGTATCGAGTGTTTCGCTAAGAGCTTCTTCTACAACCTTTCCCTGCACTGTCTCCGGCGAGGGTATTTCTTCTTCCACATTCACAAAAACCTCGCAATCTAGATAGTAGCTTTCGCCTGCTACCACTAAATCTTCCCAATCATCCGTTCGTATGATATGTCCATCCGAATCGTATATTTCCCAAGAGCCGTCTTTAAGACATTTATCGAATCCCGAGGACTGCTCTTCCTCTTGCGAAGATCGAAGCAATCGCGGTAACTCGGTCAAGACTTTTATCAGATCCTAAATCTTGATCGTTAGTTGTGCTACGTGAGGTCAGATGCATCTTTGCTTAATTACCTTAGATGTCCAGACTTTGTGACAGGGAATCTTGTAGCCGCGTCGCCATGGCTTTGTGAATAATAAGATGAATTGTCCTCGGGATGGGGCCTCTTTCGCCGGTGCCGAGTTTGCAGACGGCGACAAGACGTCTGGTCCAATCTCGAGATTGTCGTCGAGTCCAAGAAGGTCGATCTCTTGACCGCGCCGGGCCATATTCAGAGGTAGTGTTGTACAACGGAAGACTTGGAAGGACAGGACGCGACTGAGATTGTTAGGCGATATTCTGCTTACATGGAGTTCGCGATTGACTTGTGATCAGTACCCAATCTAATCCGTAGTGAGTACTTGTAATTATGTCAATCCGAAAACCACAACATGTACATGTATCCATATTCATGAATATACATATGCATATGGCTAATGAGATGCTCCGCAAGGTGATTTATTCTGAAACAGAACAAACAAGAGACTTGGATTAGAATTAATTTTATTTTTCGGAAACTATCGAACAAAGAAATACTCTCGAGTAGAAGTCCAATTGTGAAGTTCAAGCTCAGGGATACATGAATTGAATCAAACTGGACTTTCATGGGCAAGAAAATTAGATATATTTAAAGGTTGATGATATCAACCACACAATGGTCTTGATCACGACGCTAATTTTCAGGACAAGTACTTAAGTGAGAAAGGATCCCTCCAAAATTATATCCATGTAGTGAGTCAATCTTGTTGTTGTTTTTTGATTTTGGTTGCGTTGTTTCGCGGACTGGAACGGTTGTTCATTGAAAGTAATAAAATCTTTAAAAACACGATTGTGCCCATTTTTATGTGCACAACATCAATATGTGCATATGCTTAAAAGATGACGGTGGTTTGGCTAAGTGTCCTAGGAGAGGCAGATGAATATCAATAGACAGCTGCCTAAATACTTCCTACTGGAGCAGTTGCACATGAGTAGAAAGCGATTCTCAATTAACGATCTCAAAACTACTAAGTGTTACCATCATATATGTTGGAAAGGCCCTCGTTCCACCAGTCACTTACTGTGAATTGAGATAAAACCGCTCAGACGGGAAAAATTGGAGTACAATAGTATAAATATGGGTCCCTCCATCATATCCTTTTGGTCTTCCTCTTTTTAATTGCGACTAGCTGCAGGTACTTGACACAAAGCAGTACAATTCATAAGACATCGACTTGACAGAACTGCACTCTTGCTTGTGGGACAAGCATTTTTCAACACGCTCCTTATAGTATGAGTGAATTGAACAAAGCTCTACAAGTGGTTTTAAAGAGATTCGAATGACAAGGCGAAAACATTTGGATAGGTTCTCATACTCGCAAACATTTTAAGCAGAAATCAATCAGGCAACAACGAAATCAAGCTGCGCAAGTAGTTATATTCAATAGGGACAAGAAATATCACACATACAAGTGGGCTTGATTTGTAGTAGTTATAGACACTTTCTGTTCGACGAAACCGGCAGGACAACATGTACAGCTGCATACTCATGATATTATCAGGTCTTGCTAGTTGTGTCAAGGTAAGAAGTGGTTGCACTAAATCTTGGTATAGCATGATCATAACCATACAATAACTTCTCAAAACTAAAACATACCATCCTAGGACATATTCACCGTTTATATCCTTCTCATTGGGAAACTATTCACTTCAATATTCATAAACCAGAGAATCTAGTTACCTTCCGCTGTGGAGGTTCATCCTAGAGCAATCAGAAAACGTCAAACACGAAGAGGCTGTCGTGGAGGTCGCAATCAGAGAAGGACAAAGGAAGCTAATGTCATAAGGAGAGGGAGACAAACTTCACAAAGTCACAGCTTTGAAAGACTCCTTCGCTCATTGGCACCAAGATCCCTGGAATCTCAAAGACGAGGAGAATATTATGACCATGAAGAAGTCATTAGCCCGGTTGAAGACCTCATGATGATAGCTATTGATTTTGAAGGAATTCGTGATATCCTCAAATGCTCTTCCACAATTGAATGCATTTCGAACGGTTCCTCCCAAGTAGGACTTGCACAATTAAAAATTCAAGACTTGTTCAAGTGTCACTGTAATAGCTCACTAAGCAACATTATAGCCGAGACTATCGAGAATAGAACCATCACGATCGGTTCGCGTCAAAGAGGCCAGGCTCGATTTGGGACCACTGTAAAAGCGACTTACCTAGAAGCTCAGACAATATTAAAAAGGTTTTTACCTCGTCGTGCTCTTCTTGTCGGTCATAATCCATATGGAGCAGATATAGGAGCATTGGCAGCCCTTGGGCTTGATCCTGATCAATTTATTGGGGTCTTGGATACTGCTCAACTTGCACAGGATATCTGGGGTGTTGGCCATTATAGTCTTAAGAGTGTACTTCGGCGCCTGGGATATTCTTACAGAGGTTTTCATAATGCAGGAAATGATGCTCACTTCACATTGATTGCGGTTCTTCTATTTGCGGTTGCAGCTTTTCAAGATAAGCAACTTGTTGAAGAAGAACGTTTCACTTGTCAGAGGATACAAGATATTGCACGTGCGACATTGACCATTACAGACCAAATATAACGACAAAAACGACTTTCAAGAACTGGTCATACAAAAGTGAAATTTACTGCGATCAGAGAATCTTTCAAATACTTGGCTACCTATTGTACAGTAAATACTAAACATGAAGAATTCTGCCCCACCAATTTGATAACACAAAAACATTCTCCGGCCAAACATGATAGACGCCCAATATACAGGAAATACAATGCAACCAAAGACATCAATGCTTGACTAGTTGTCAAAACCAGTGAAAAACTGTACAAATTCATGAAGCACACCTTCAGCTACTTGATACAAAAATGGCAATATAAACCAAACAAAGACTAGAATTTCGAAACATCCATTCTACTAGCTGTCACCTTGTTAGCCTTGCCCAAGATCACACCTCCACCAACAATCAACACATTATCATCCTGGGTTCTCAACAACGATCTCGTATAAGATGTCGTCTCCGGTGTCTGCACTGTAGTCCAGAATCTATAATCTCCTCCATGACGGTTGATAAACACTTGACTTCTACCACCACTGCTGACAATGATCGTTCCTTGAGTAGCTCCTACTGGTGTCCAGATGACATATGGCGATCCAGTTGGAATCGTACCATCTGATGATTTCAAAACGTGATGAGGACGGGAGCCGAAGGCTAATGGATCTGCGGAGATGCGGTAGTAGACTGCGAAATTACCCTCTGGTGCGCCGCCGTATTCATATGTCATCATGAATGAGCCGCTCGTGAGCTGTGTGATGACTGGCATGCCGGGACGGGAAGAGTATGGAGAGTAGGTGACGTCGTTGACGACAGGTCCCCATGTGTATGCATCTGTGGAGACTTGGTGGACAATCTTTTGACCGTATTTAGGATCTCGTTGGTCGGAGTAGTAAACGATGAGTTGGTTGTTGTGGGCGAGGAGGAAAGGTTCCCAGACTGGGGTTAGACCGTTGTCTGGGAGAGCTTTGCCACCACGAGCAATGTGGGAGACGAAGGACCAGGTGTAGCCGTTGTCTTTGCTGGCGTAGAGTTCAATTTGGGTAATGGAGAGATCTTCAGGGATGGAGCTGCCAGCGCAGAGAATGGTACCTTTGGGGAAGTTACCGACGGCTTCTGGAAGGACATAGAGGAATGGTTGGTATCGCATTCCCCAATTGTTCTGGGTGTCGACAATCTTGGAAATTGAGAACCAGGTTAGACCGCCGTCATTGGATTGGTAGATTGGGAAATATGGCTTCTCAGGTCCATAGTTCTCCCATGTAGCAAGGATTGCATTTC
>Ga0160427_10002824_pt1 | contig 10341 bp, 10 predicted proteins | sample SolpanmetagenomL_FD_108194 | JGI IMG/M metagenome (GOLD analysis project Ga0160427, IMG submission 108194) | Solar panel surface microbial communities from Lawrence Berkeley National Laboratory, California, USA - L | ecosystem: Engineered > Built environment > Solar panel > Unclassified ...
CGGCCGGTGAAGGCTTCAGCCGGCACGTCCTGGATGGCCAAGCTGTTCGTTGGCGAGAAGGTGCGGGTCGGGCCAGTTTGACGGGCCGTGTCGTAGCGGCCGCCGAGCGTCAGGATGAAGCGGTCGACCTTCGCCTGATCCTGGAAGTACACGCCGGTCTGCTGCGCATCGATCCGCGACGTCGATGTGAATGCCGGGAACCGGATTGGTAGGTTATGGTCGGGGGCAAGCGCATTCAAGCTCGTCGTTGCCGGGAACGGGCCGGTGACCGACCGCGTGCTGAAAGTCCGGTGATCGACGCCGAGCAGCGCCGTGTGGGCGATCGGGCCGGTGTCGAACGTCGCGATGAAGTTGTTGTCCATCGTGTAGGCTTCGATGTCGACCGCGGTGCCGCCGACCGAGCGGCCGATGATCGGGCCGCTCGTGTACGGGCCGTTGACGTCGCCGAAGGTCGTGAACACGCTGCGGTAGTCGCCGTTCGAGCGCAGGTAGCGGCCGGCCGAGTGGAAGCGCAGGTTCTCGGTGATCCGGTGGTCGAACAGGTACTCGATGGAGGCCTGGGTGCGGTCGGAACGCTCGATGGTGCGGTCGCCGTCGTAGAAGTTCACCGGCAGCCGCCCGAAGACGCCGCTGCCGAAGTTGCGGGGAAACACCGTACCGACCGCCGGGAAGCCGCCGTAGAAGCCCGAGAACGGATCGCGCTGATAGTTGCCGATGATCGTGAGCGAGGTGTCGGCGGAGGGCCGCCACGTGATGCTGGGATTGATGAAGGCGCGCTCGACCTTCGTGGTCACGGCCGGCCCGTCGCCGTTCCAGCCGAGCCCGATGACCCGGTAGGCGAACTGGTCGGCGAGGCCCGGGATGTCGGATTCGATCGGCCCGCCGATATCGAAGCCGCTGCGCACCTCGCTGAAGCCGCCGCCCTGGACGAAGATCTCGCCGTGCCGGACGAATTGCGGCACCTTCGAGACGAGGTTGACGAGGCCGCCCGGGCCGGACTGCCCGTAGAGGACCGAGGCCGGCCCCTTGATGATGTCGACCCGCTCCAGGCGGTAGGGATCGACCGTGGGGAAGGCGTCGCGGTTGCCCGGCAGCGCCATGTTGTCGAGGAAGATCGGGGCGGCGAAGCCGCGGATGAAGAACTGCTCGAGGCGCGTCGAGCCGGCGCCGCCCCGCTGCTCGGTGGTGACGCTCGGCGTGTAGCGCAGGGCCTGATTGATGGTCAGGGCGTTCTGATCCTCGATCTGCTGGCGCCCGATGACGGAGACCGACTGCGCCGTCTCGACGATGGGCGTGTCGGTCTTCGTGCCGACCGTGCTGCGGCTGGCGACGTAGCCCGGCACGGCGCCGTTGGCCCCGCCGGCCCCGTACAGGTCGCTGTTCAAGGTGCGCCCGCGCCCCTCCCCCATCACGCTGAGTTCGGAGAGTTCGACATCCGTGGCGGGCGCGGGCTCGGCGAGCGCGGCCGTCCCGATGGAGAAGATAGACGTCGTCGATACAAATCCGACGCGCAACAGCCATTCTGCACAAAATGGCGCCCGCGATGCGGATCTACGGCCGGACGGTCTCGACATTATATCGACTCTAAACAACGACTATTGGGTTATTACGTTCGTGTATGCCCATTATCACGGATCCGTGATCCGGGTGTGTTTTTGATGATACAGATCTCCGAAAGGTATATTTGTATTGATCTAATGAAAAAGCGGGGGTGTGCGCCCGCGGGCGGAGGCGGATGGTGCCTCCGGCAGACCGCACACGGCCTCGGGGAGCGTTCCGGCGGGCTGCTGCGAAATCCGCCCGTCCTCGCGCTCGGAGCGAAGCGCGCGCGGCGCCGATGCGCCTTGAGCGGCGATCCACGGATCGTGATCGCCGACCTTTGCAGCCCGGACGCGGCGTGATTGGATGAAGGCCAGCAATCCGTACGGGCCGTGGGCGATGTCCGGCGTCGGCTCTGCCAGCGAGGAAGCGCCATGATCGCCAAGAACACGATCTGCCTCTGGTACGACAAGGACGCCGAGGCCGCCGCGCGCTTCTACGTCGCGACGTTCCCGCAGAGCGCGATGGGGGCGGTTCACCGGGCGCCGGCCGACTACCCGTCGGGACGCGCGGGCGACGTGCTGACGGTCGCGTTCACGGTGGCCGGTCTTCCCTGCATCGGCCTGAACGGCGGATCCGTCTTCCGGCACAGCGAGGCCTTCTCGTTCCAGATCGCCACCGACGATCAGACGGAGACGGATCGCCTCTGGGACGCGATCGTGAGCCATGGCGGGCAGGAGAGCGCCTGCGGTTGGTGCAAGGACCGCTGGGGCATCTCGTGGCAGATCACCCCGCGCGTGCTCACCGCTGCTCTGGCGGCCGGCGGCGAGGAGGCGACGCGGGCCTTCGCTGCCATGATGACCATGCGCAAGATCGACGTGGCGGCGATCGAGGCGGCCCGGCGCGGCTGACGATGCCTCGGCCCGTCACGGTCCGGAACGTGGCCGCGGCGACCGCCCTCCGGACCGCGCCGGAGAGCTCCTTCCAGGCGACCTGACCGCATCTCAGGAGGAGGGTGAGGGCCGGATGCGCGCGGTCGCGCTTCGATGTCGACGCCGGGGCACACGCACGAATCTCGCGGCGTCGCCGACGCGGCCAGTGCGCTGTCGGGTATCGGCAGAACGCTGCTTCCTGGCCCGTCCGCAGGCCTGTGTCGGCACCGCGCAAGGCATATGCAGGATGCCCTCGAACGGCTGAGTCCGATCCAGCTCGGCAGCGCGTCGGGCAAGTGGGAACGGCCGAACCCGGCCCGGGGGCGGAAGGCCCGCTTCAGAGCAGGTACGCCACACCAGCCGACGCGTCGCCGCCAGCGCAGCCAGATTGTAGCGGCCACGCTCCGCATTGTCTGAAGGCAGAAGCGTTCAGCTGGCACTCTGGCGGCCATGCCTGATCGCGGGAGACTTGCGTGACGGCTTCCGACAGGTGTCAAATTTGCTCTTCGCCGTCCTGACTGGAGTGGGGGGCATGAGCGAAGCCAGCGACGACCGGATCGGCAAGGGGCGGTGGGCGCTGCCCTCGGCGAACCTTCTTCTCTCTTCGGACGGACGAAGATGGACGGGGATCGCAGCCGAGACGAGACGGCACTCGACCGGTGAGCTGCCCGAGATGATCTCGGATCGGACCGTCGTCGCCTTGGCGCTGCGCGGCAATCCGGACGCCGTGATCCACCGGCGCGGGAACGGCCTTCACCAAGCTACCCGGGCCGCGACCGGTACCTATTGGCTGTGCCCGGAAGGCGTGTCGGAGGATTCCATCCGCATCACGGCCGCAATCCCGGCGATGCTCCACATCTACTTGCCTCACCAGCCCTTCCAGGTGCTGTCGCGCGAGGACGCGTTCCCGGACCTCGATGCCACGACCGTCCTGTACGCGGCCGGTCCCCATGACACGTGGATCACCGAGGTCGGCTGGGCTATCGCTGCGGAACTCGCATGCGAGACAGCATCGGGGAAGCTGCTGGTCGAGAGCGCGGCCTTGGCGCTCGCCGCGTCCCTGGCGCACCGGCATTCGGGCAATCGCCTACCTCCTGGCGCTCGGGGTGGGCTTCCGCACGCGCTGGACGCGATGCGGCTCTCGAGGGTGCGGGACTTCATCGACGCCAACTTGGACCGCGACATCGGTGTGGACGATCTGGCGGCGGTCGCCTGCCTCAGCCAGTATCACTTCATCCGCGCGTTCAAGGCGGCGACGGGCCTGCCGCCGCACCGTTACCTCGGGCTTCGGCGTCTCGAACGCGCCAAGGCGTTGCTTCGGCTCGGGCACATGTCCCTGGCGGACATCGCCCTGGCATGCCGCTTCTCGTCGCAAGCGAACTTCACGCGAGCATTCCGACGGTCGGTTGGGCTGCCGCCGGGCGAGTATCGCCTCCGCTTCGGCTGACGCATCCGGCGGCTGGCCCTCAGCTCGGCAATCCGTGAACAAGGAAGCGCAATCCGGGACAACACGGCCGAGGCGGATCGCGTCAGACTGCACCCGCCTCCGTCGTCGGCGGCAGGGCCGCACGGTGGCACGGCTGTGCCAAGATCCGCCTGCCTGAGCATCGCGAAGGCTCGGCCGGCCTATCGATGCGCAGGCCCGGCGCTTGTCTTGAAGGGAGTCTCGGATGCCTCCGCTCCCAGGCAAGGGGTCCAAGACAGGCCGGGGTCGAGATGGACTCGACGCCGGAGCACGTGGTCGGAGTGCTCGGAAGTATCCACGGGTTCGAGTTGGAAGCACGGTCATGAAGAAGTCTGTGATCGTCGCGTCGGCGGCGCTGGCGCTGGTCGGACAGGTGCGAAGCGTCCTGGCCGAGCCCGGGCGGCACGAGCGTGTCACGCCCGTCTTCAGCGCCGCCATTCCCAACGTAACGGGGAAGAGCTTGGTCAGCGCGGTCGTCGACTATCCTCCGGGCGCGAAATCACCGCCGCACAGGCATGCCGCCTCCGCCTTCGTCTACGCCTTCGTGGTGTCCGGCGCGGTCCGCAGCCAGGTCGGCGACGCGCCGGCGCGGGTCTACCGGGCCGGCGAGAGTTTCTCCGAACCCCCGGGTGCGCATCACGCCACCAGCGAGAACGCCAGCGACACCGAGCCCGCACGGCTCCTGGCCGTCTTCATCCTCGACACCGACGATCATCCGCTCACGACGCCGGACCCCTAGCCCATGCGAGCCTGTCGCGTTCACCGCTTCGGTGGTCCGGAAGCCATCAGCCTCGACGACATCCCGGTGCCCACGCCCGGTCCCGGCGAGGTTCTCGTGAGCGTCCGCGCGGCCGGCGTCGGTCCATGGGATTCCTGGATACGGGCAGGCCGGAGCGTTCTCCCGCAGCCACTTCCCCTGACTCTCGGTTCCGACCTCTCGGGCGAGGTCGCTGCCGTCGGCGAGGGTGTCTCTGGGTTCGCGGTCGGCGATGCGGTCTTCGGCGTCACCAACCGGCGCTTCACGGGCGGCTACGCCGATTACGCCGTCGCCGAGGCCGCTATGTTGGCGCCCAAGCCGCCGAGCCTGGACCATGTCCACGCCGCCTCCATGCCGGTCGTCGCGGTGACGGCGTGGCAAGCCCTGTTCGCGCAGGCTCACCTCGCCCGCGGGCAGAGCGTCTTGATCCACGGGGCCGCCGGGAACGTGGGCGCCTACGCGGTGCAGCTCGCCAGGCGGGGCGGCCTCAAGGTCAGCGCCACGGCAGGCTCGGCCGACCTAGCCTATGTGCAAAGCCTCGGTGCCGATCAGGTGGTCGATTTCCGCTCGACGGCGTTCGAAGACGTCGTGAAGGATGTCGATGCCGTGATCGACCTTGTCGGCGGTGAGGTTCAGGCGCGCTCATTCGCCGTGCTGAGACGTGGAGGCACACTCGTCTCGGCGGTCTCTCAACCGGATCAGGCGTCGGCCCGAAGAGCCGATGTGGAAGCCAGGTTCTTCCTCGTCGCGGTGACCTCCGCGACGCTGTCCGAACTGGGGAGCCTGGTCGACGATGGGGGTTTGACCGCGAGCGTCGGAACCGTTCTCCCGATCACCGGGGTCCGACGAGCTCATGAGATGCTGGACAGTCCTGAGCGCCACCCTCGGGGGAAGATCGTCATGGAGGTCGCTTCGTCGAGTTGATGCATGACCCGAACGGTCGTCGCCGCCGCGCACGCGAGCAGCGCAACGACCAAACGCGATGCAACCCACATCGCGCCTCCCCCCGATCGCGATCGTGTTTGACGGGGACGGCGGAAGGGCAGGCGTCCTGCCTGTACTCGCTGGAGGCCGAACGGCGCAGCGCTCGGCCGCGGCCATGGCTGTCCCGTTCGATGCCGAGAAGGCAGCCGGAGCGGTGCGGCCCGTGGATGCCGGCGCGGCGCAATCCGATGAGCGGCGGGATCAACCGGCCTGTGAGCTCTCCGCCTGCGTGTTCCGCGCCCCCGCATCCCGACGCAGGCTGCCGGGACGGACACCGTACTTGCGCAGGAACGCGCGACTGAGCGCGGCCTGGGACTGATAGCCCACCTCGGCCGCAATCTGGTCGAGTGAGCTGGTGTCCGTCCGCAGGCGGTGGCGGGCGAGCCCGAGCCGCAGGTCGGCGAGGAACTCCAGCGGTGCCATGTCCACCGACTTGCGGAAGGCGCGCACCAGGCTCGCCCGTGAGGCGGCGGCGATCGAGGCCAGCTCGTCCAGCGTCCAGGCGCGCACAGGATCGCGCACCATCGCGAGCACCGCCTGCGCCGTCACGCGCTGCCCGATGAGCCGGAGCAGGCCCTCGGCCGACGCGGAGGCTTCGAGGTGGGCGCGCAGCAGCATGATGAACAGCGCGCTGGCGAGATCTCTCGCGATGGCGATCGATCCGGGGCGGATATCGGTCAGCTCCGAGCGGATACCGGCGACGAGCGGGCTGTAACGGCTGGCCAGGGGCTGCAGGCCGACCCGCAGCACGATCGTGTCGGGCAGCGCGGCCAAGATCAGGCTCTGGGGCGCACCTTCGAAGTTCAGCCGGCCGCAGACCAACTCGACGTCCGGCTCGACCCCGACACTCGTCTTCAGCCGCAACTCGCCGATCCGCCGGACCGTGGTGACGGAGTGTGCATGCCCGGCGCCCTCAACCGCGCGCGTGGTGTGGGCGTCGCCGTGCGGCAGGAGCAGGACGTCGCCCGCTTCGAGCCGCAGCAGGCCGGTCCCGCGGCGGTCGAGCAGCGCGCAGCCCTGCGTGACGATGTGGAAGTAGGCGTGGCCGTTCGGCTCGGCTTCGTGCGGGGCCGTCCAGGCCCCGCCCAGGCGGCACACATCATCGAGCACGGGGCGCACGCGCAGGAGCGGCGCGAGCCCGCTCAGGGTGTCGTCCGTCATCCTCTCCGCCATGACGCCCCTCCGCGACGCGCTTGATCCGCGCGGTCATGATCCTGCGCCGGGCCGGCATCGCGAGACCCGGCCCCAGCGATCATCTTCGCGGCATCGAAGCAGGCGGTCCTGTCCGCATCCGATCCCGGCCGTGAACGGCAGCGCCCAACTCGCGTCCATGAGGGTCGAACGCCACCGATTTGGCAAGCATCCGACCCTTCGAACCCAGGAGTCACGTCATGAATACACAGATCCGTCAGGTCCTCGGGATCGTCTCGGGGCGAAGATCAAACCGCATCGGCCTGGACGCCGTGCGCGTCGCCATCGCAACCATCTTCATCTGGATCGGGGGGTTGAAGTTCGCGCCCTACGAGGCCGACAGCATCACCCCGTTCGTGGCCAACAGCCCGCTGATGTCGTTCTTCTACAGGCACCCCGACCAGTACGCGCAGCACCTCACTCACGAGGGCGAACTCAAGCTCGCCGAGCGCGCTTGGCAGGCGGCGAACGACACCTACGCGTTCTCGAACGGCCTCGGGAGCGTCGAGATCGCCATCGGCCTCCTGGTCCTCGTCGGGCTGGCCTCGCGCCGCTGGGGTCTCGTGGGCGCGGTGCTCGCCTTCCTGACGCCGGTGGTCACGCTGTCGTTCCTCGCGACGACGCCCGAAGCCTGGGTGGCGGCGCTGGGCGATGCGCAGCACGGCTTCCCCTACCTGTCCGGCGGGGGGCGCCTCGTGCTGAAGGACGTCGTTCTGATGGCTGGAGCTTGGCTCGTGGTGGCCGACGGGGCCCGCGCCGTCCTCGAAGACACGGCTCAGGCCTCGGTGGACCGTGCCGGGGCGGGCGCTCCCCTCGCGACCGCATCGCGGACCTAGGACCCGCGAGCGCCCCCTGCCAGGCGTTCGCATCAGCGATGCGGGGCGCAGTGGAAGCCCTCCCGGGTGGAAGCCCTTCCGGGTGGAACCACCCCCCGATGTGAGCCCCCCACAACCTGATCTTCGGAGCACAGATCATGACTGCCCGTGAACCTGCGTCCGGCGCCGCGAGAGAAGCGTTCTCCCTGTCACGCCGCGGCTTCTGTCTCTGCTGCCTGTCCGCAACTGCGCTGCCGGCGGCGAGCGGCTGGCTCTCACCCCGCTCCGCGTTCGCGCAGGCCCGGGGCATCGTCGACTTGATGATGGCCGATGCCGCCCGGTCGCCGATCAGGGTACACAGATTGCGCGGCAACGTCGCCGTGCTGGAGGGGTCCGGCGGCAACGTCGCGGTTCTGACGGGGCCGGACGGGAAGCTGCTGGTGGACGCCGGGATCGGCGTGTCGCGCGCCCAGATGCTGACGGCGCTCAACGACCTCGACGACGCGCCGATCACCCATCTCATCAACACGCATTGGCACTTCGACCATGTCGACGGCAACGCTTGGCTGAACGCCGAAGGGGCGGAGATCCTCGCCCACGAGAAGACACGCAAGCACCTCATGGCCGCGCAGCGCGTGGACGACTGGGACCACGACTTCCCCGCGGCACCGCCCAACGCGCTGCCGAAGCAGGTGTTTGCGTCCGAGCACGAGACCACGCTGAACGGCAGCACGCTCACGCTGAAGCATTACGGTGCCGCGCACACGGACAGCGACATCTCCGTCCGGTTCGTCGAGGCCGACATCCTGCACACCGGCGACACGTTCTGGAACGGCATGTACCCGTTCATCGATTACTCCACGGGTGGCCACATCGACGGGACGATCGCGGCCGCCGAAGCGAACATAGCTGCGACGACGGACCAGACGATCGTCATCCCTGGCCATGGGGCGCCAGTCGGTACCCGCGCACAGCTGCACGACTTCCATGACATGTTGTTGGACGTGCGTGCGAACGTCGCCGCCTTGAAGAGGCGGGGCCTGTCCTTAGACGCCATCGTCGCCGCCCGCCCGACCGCGGCGCACGACGGGAGATGGTACCGGTCCGTCATCACCCCGGCGCTTTTCACCCGTCTGGTCTATGAGGGGGTTTGATCCGTCGTTTTGTATTGGGGAGAACCTTTATGGCCACGATCATTACCCAGGATGGCGCCGAGATCTACTTCAAGGACTGGGGTCCGAGGGAGGCGCAGCCGATCATGTTCCACCATGGCTGGCCGCTCTCGTCGGACGACTGGGACACGCAGATGTTGTTCTTTCTCAAGCACGGCTACCGCGTCGTCGCCCACGACCGCCGCGGCCACGGCCGCTCGGCGCAGGTCTCGGACGGGCACGACATGGACCACTATGCGGCCGACGCCGCCGCCGTGGTCGCCCATCTCGATCTGAGGAACGCCATCCATATCGGCCACTCCACCGGCGGCGGCGAGGCCACACGCTACGTCGCGCGATACGGCGAGCCCCAGGGTCGCGTGGCCAAGGCGGTGCTGGTGAGCGCCGTGCCGCCATTGATGCTGAAGACCGCAGCTCATCCGGAAGGACAGCCGATCGAGGTATTCGACGGCTTCCGCCGAGCGCTGGCAAACAACCGCGCCGGGTTCTTCCTCGACGTCCCGTCGGGCCCGTTCTACGGCTTCAACCGCGATGGCGCGCAGGTCCAGCAGGGTGTGGTCCGGAACTGGTGGCGGCAAGCCATGATGGGCTCCGCCCTGGCGCACTACGAAGGCATCAGGGCGTTCTCAGAGACCGACCAGACCGAGGATTTGAAGGTGATCGGCGTGCCGACGCTGGTGCTGCACGGCGAGGACGATCAGATCGTGCCGATCGTCGCGGCGGCACCGAAGTCGATCAAGCTGCTGCGCAAGGGCACGCTGAAGACTTATCCCGGCTATGGCCACGGCATGCTGACGATCAACGCGGACGTGCTCAACGCCGACCTGCTCGCCTTTGTGAGAGCATGAGTTGACGCTTGGGTGCGCGTGGAGCCGAAGGTTGGCCTCCGTGGCGCCGCGGCCGGGGGCGGCCTTTCCTCTGACGACCGCCCCTTTACCCGGTGTCGCTGGGAGGCGGGCCGGCGGCCCCGCGCGCCTGTTGTTGCCGGCCCGAAGCGGCCGGCCGAGTCGAACGGATAGCAGCCGCTCTTGTCGGCTGAGTTGCCGGCACGGCGGCCAGCGGTCACGAGCAATGCTGACGACCAGTCGGGCGGCAAATCTGTCGGAGTCGGAGCGACATCATCGGGGAACTTGTGGGGGTTCGAGGGGCATTCGATGAACGATCACATGAAACAACTGTGCGATGTGGCGGAGTCGCTCATCTCCGAGTTCGGTCAGGACCTCGCGCCAGGATCGCTCGCGCGTGAGGTCGTTCGCGCCGTCCTGATCGAGCTGCGGAAGGTCTCTCCAGGGATGGAGCGCGACGGCGGCGATCAGGCGGTGGCTCACGCTGCAGGCGATGAGGAATGCAGCATCACACTCAGGGGCTACCCCGCCGGCATCGCGTTCACCGCAATGATCGACCGCGTTCTCGCCGAGTGATGGAAGGGTGGAGATGACTGCCGGTCGCGATACTAAGGGCCGATATGTTGAGATGATTTGCAACA
>Ga0160427_10002827_pt1 | contig 10338 bp, 7 predicted proteins | sample SolpanmetagenomL_FD_108194 | JGI IMG/M metagenome (GOLD analysis project Ga0160427, IMG submission 108194) | Solar panel surface microbial communities from Lawrence Berkeley National Laboratory, California, USA - L | ecosystem: Engineered > Built environment > Solar panel > Unclassified ...
GTGTGGCCGAACTGGCGCAGGGCGTCCGGGAGAACAGACCGCACCGGGCCAGCGGCGACGTGGCCTTTCACGTGCTGGAGGTGATGCACGGCCTGCTGAAGTCGGCCGGGCAGCGGGCCGAGGTCGAGATTCAGAGCGCCCCGGCCATCCCGACCCTGATGGAACAGCAGCCGCTTCCCGCCCACCCGCAGAAGGAGATCGCCCATGACTGAGACGCACACCACCCCCCGCCGCGCCCTGATGGTCTGGGGCGGCTGGGACGGCCACGAGCCGCAACCGACCACCGAGCGCTTCGCCGCGCTGCTGCGAGAGAAGGGCTTCGAGGTGCAGGTCACCGGCGACCTGAACGTGTACCTCGACGCCGACCTGATGGCCGCCCAGAGCCTGATCGTGCAGTGCTACACCATGAGCACCCTGACGCCCGAGCAGGAGACCGGCCTGCTGACGGCCGTGCGCTCGGGCGTGGGCTTCGGCGGCTGGCACGGTGGCAGCGGCGACGCCTTCCGCAACAACCCCGAGTACCAGTTCATGGTGGGCGGGCAGTGGGTGGCGCACCCCGGCAACATCATCGACTACACGGTCAACGTGACGAACCACGAGGACCCGATCACGCAGGGGCTCAGCGACTTCCAGATGCACTCCGAGCAGTACTACATGCACGTCGACCCCTCGAACGAGGTGCTGGCCACCACCACCTTCAGCGGCGACGTGCTGCCCTGGATCGCCGGCACCGTGATGCCGGTGGTCTGGAAGAGGCACTGGGGTGAGGGCCGGGTGTACTACTGCTCGCTGGGCCACGTGAACACCGACTTCGAGGTGCCCGAGGCACAGGAACTGGTGCTGCGCGGCCTGCTGTGGGCGGCCCGGTGAACTGAGGCCATTCGGATATCAAGCCCGGTGTCGGATGCCCGTTCACGGGCATCCGACACCAATTGTTGTTTGCACCATCCGACCCCAGCCGTCCGTACCCTGTCACGTGACCTTCAGCCCCGGCGAAGACTGCCCTCTGCCCGCGCCTGACAGCTCCTTGAAGGCCTCTCCTAGCCGGCTCGGCCCATCAGTTGCCGGAGGTCCTCCACAAAGCCCTGAAGCTTCATTTCCATGGCGGCCTTGCTCGCCTCGCGCAACAGGTCGCGGCCGTCGATCTGGCCGGACAGCACGCCCGCCTGAATATGACTCAGGACGCTCTCTCCGACCGAAGCGCGCAGGATCATCTTGAGGGCCGAAACGGTGCGCGCCGCCTGCTCCTCTTTGGGTAGAGCGCGGTACTCGGCCTCGGCCCGCGCGTCCTCGGCCCGCCGCTGCTCCTCGCTGTCGGTCCGGGCGCGTGGGGGCAGCGTGGCGGTCTGTGCAGAGGCTGGAATGACAGCTGCGCCGGAGGATTTCCGTACGCTCGTCGGCGACACGTGTGGCGGGACCACGCCGACCTCTTCCCCAGCCGTGTACTTGCCGTCCTGATCCTTGATGACGTCCACCAGGAGCGCGCCGAGTTGCCGAGGCTGGTACCCGGAGGCGATCAGCGCATAGAACCGCTCCAGCCGGGTGGTGACGTGCGTCTCCCCGTAATCCCGGACCAGTTTGACGGCGACGTTGCGCGCCACCTGCTGACCGATCAAGGCCTGCACCACCGGTGAGTCGGGCATCACCTGCACGCTCTGTTCCGAGTCACCGACCTGCCCGTAGATGTACGTCACGGTGGCCCGGCTTCCACGCCCCTCGAACACCACATCCTGAAGATATCCGCGCCGGATCAGTTCCTGGTGGGCCTCCTCGAGATTGCGCTTGATGCGGGCGGTGACCACCTCGGTCAATTTGCAGTCCCGCGCCCAGTCGGCGACGAGCACCGTGAACTGCGAGACCGGGTGAAGCGGGTCGCTCTCGATGTAGCGGCGTCCGTTCAGCAGGCGGTAGAGCGCCCGGGTCAGGGGCCGTTTGAGGCTGACCTGAAACTCGAGGTCGAGCGGATGAATATATTGGTTGCGAATGCTCTCCGCCACCGGGTCGGCCAGTTGAATGCTCAGCGTGGTCCCGCGGCTCAGCCCCCGGTGCTCGGGCGTACTCTGGCGGATCTGGCTGATGTACGAGAACGACACACTGGCCCAGCCGTTCCCGCCCTCTCCTCGGCGACGCCAGGCCTGTCCGATGACGTACTCGGCCACCCTCAACCGCCGCAGCGACTCGGACAGCCGCTCGTAGGACGCGCCGTTGTCTTCAAATCCCGCACGCTGGATGAGCTGATACGCCGTACTGTGAACGAACCCGTCAATGGACGCGCCCTGCTCGAGGTACAGGATGTTGAGCGCCGTGACGAAGTCTCCGTCTACACCGTGCGGAACGCCGCCCACTTCGCTTGGCGAGAAACAGGTCAGCTCGCCGTCGTGCCCGTTGACATCGTAAGTGGTTTTCCAGGTGGTGTAGGTGGGAGCGATTCGCTCCTGAGCACTGATCAGACCAAGGCGTGTCAGGTTGGTCTCGTCGAATTGTCGAATTTCACCGAGAGGCTTGGGAACCAGCTTTGGTTTGCTCGCCTTCCGGGCCATATTGCAGCAAGTATACACACTCTTACAAACGTGCGTCGCGCCGAACACTTTGGCATCAGTGTTGTTGTTTGTTTTTCTCAAGATGTTAAATCCTTTTTGTTTAACTACTTGAAGATCAACAACAAGGAAATCTCGAAAAGTCGAAGAACACGATGTTTTTCCTCTTTTTTTGCCGAGTAATCCGGTATTTTGCCCTTCAATCTGCCGAGTAATCCGGTAAAAATCTGCCGAGTAATCCGGTAGGTCACCTGCGAATCTGCCGAGTAGTCCGGTACGGTCTTTCCAATCTGCCGAGTAGTCCGGTACGAATCTGCCGAGTAATCCGGTACCGAATCTGCCGAGTAGTCCGGTACGGTCTTTCCAATCTGCCGAGTAGTCCGGTACCGATGAGGAACCATTTTGAGCCGTTTTCCCCACCAATCTGCCGAGTAATCCGGTACGTTTCTGCCGAGTAATCCGGTATCCCAGACCCAAATCTGCCGAGTAATCCGGTACATTTCTGCCGAGTAATCCGGTATTCTATGTCTAGACATAGAATCAGAAGCTGGGACGAATCGTCAAAACATGCCGAGTAGTTCGGTACCGAAAGGCAAGTGCTGACGGCGAGTGAAGTTCTAAGCTTGCTCCGATCTTGCGTGGTTGGAATTCCATGACTGCAACTTGTCGCTCCACGACTTTGAGCGACAAGTCCTCGAACGTCGAGTGACGGAACTGGCGGTTGAAAACACTTTGATGAATTCGAAACATCAGGTCCAGGCGGAAGTGCCCGCACTGCACGAGGATGAATCGGTATCCCAGCGCATGGTTTCTCCGGCAAAGAAGCGAGCAGGCGGCCTCCCTGGGGTCAGCGTTCATCCACTCGTGCAGCGGCGCGTGAATGTCCAGGTCTCGGGCCGTACCGGAGAGGTGAGCGCTGGTGTGGGCGAACTGAACGCCATCCCGCTTGAGCCCGCCGCTCTGCAGGCTGCGGTTCATCATGCGGGCGCCTCCTCTCTTCGGGGCTCATCGCCATCTACACGAAACCGGGTCACCTCCAGGTTCGAGCAGGGTCCATTTCTGATCCGTGGGACTCGGTGCATTCCCGGTCCTGGTCACGGTTTACAGCAGAACGGGAACCGTGCCTGGGAGAGTTCTGAACTGTTCACACACGCGCTTCGGCATCATCGCCGACGACTTCACAGACGCCTCAGCGCCGACCACGCCCTATCCCCATCTGCCTGGCCGGACGTCACTTTGGGGTGGCCCACAGCGTCTGCAGCGCGCGGTACAGGGGTTTCTCGCGCAGGGTGTACGCCGGGGCCGTCCAGTCGTTCCAGGTCACGGTTCCGTGCACGTTCTGCGTGCCACTGTGGAGGCTCACGCCGATCCCGGCGATGCGTGCCGTGTGATCCTGGGCCTCTGCAGACGCGCGGCCGTCCTGCACCAGATGTGAAGACGGATCGGTGACGTTCAGCAGCGTCCACGGCAGGCGCAGGTGGGTCCAGTCGCCCGCCCGGCAGAAGTCCTGCGTCAGATCACGGCTGGCCGGGTTCTCGCTTCCCCCTCCACGCAACCTTCCCGGTTCGTCCGTCCGGGCGGGATAGACGGTACCGTCCCGGCCGATCCGGCGGATGTTCGGCAGCGTCACGTACGGCACCAGCGGCGCTCCAGGAACCGGCGTGGCCTTCGGATCGTACAGGTAATAGATCTGCTTACCGACCACCCGCGGCTTGAACGGGCGGTACCCGCTGTTCACGAGCAGCCGCCCGGAAGTGCCGTTCAACGTGACACGGAACTCGTCTCCTGGCGTGGGGTGCACGTCGAGCCGCACCTCGCTCGACGTCCCTGACGTCTTCCACGCCAGGTGCAAAGCCGCCGGTGTCGCTTCCCCGAACAGGCCCGCGGCCCCGGGCACCGGCGGCATCGCCTGAGACGCGGCGCCGCACAGGGTAGGCTCCCCGGCCGGATCACTGGCGATCAGGCCGTAGTGCTCCTCGGCGTCCATGCTGTTCGACCAGCGCGGCTTGTGGTCCGCCGGGCGTTCGAGGTCCAGCACCAGCCAGTTGCGTTTGAACCACTCGTCGAGCCAGGCGAAGACGATGCCGCCGGCCACCCCGCTCTCCCGGAGGGTGCGTTCCAGCTCCACGTCAATCCGCGCCTGTTCTGCTTCGCTGTGCCCGCCGTGCGTCTGCCCCTGGGCCTGCTCATGCGCGACGGTCCGGGAGCTCGGCACGCCGAACTCGCTGATCAGCACGGGCATGCTCCCGTGGTACGCCACCAGCGCCCGCAGGTACCCGGCGTAGTTCCCTCCCTTCGCTGATCGGTACGCCGGATCGTTGTTGATGAAATCCGGGTAGTACGGGTACGCGTGGTACGACGCGAACGTCCCCGCGGGATCTTCGGCCGTGGCCCGCACGTGCAGTGGATCGAGGGCCACCACATCCTCACCGAAGGCCTTGCGCACCGGGTCGCTCTTCGGTTCGCCGCGCGCCACGCGCAGGGCCGCCTCTTCCTGCGGACTGGCCTCGCTCGGGTGGTGCAGCGGATCGGTGGTCGGCCAGTTGGTGAACGCCACCGGTGTCAGCTGATGGTACCGGCGCATCTGCTCCCCTATGAGCCAATCCATGCTGCCAGCCAGCCAGGCTTCCATCGGGCTGGCTCCGTGCGCCTGAACGTAGGTGCCCGGCACCATCACCTCGTTCGCCGCCAGGCGGTTGAAGGCCACGACGCTGTCCGGTTCCCACTCGCGCCCGATCACGAACGCCAGCAGGTACGGACTGACGTCCGCGTCGTAGCGCCCGTCGGCGTGTCCCGGGTGGGCCGGCAGGTCGACGTCGCCGTGCAACACCCCCAGCACCCGGGTCATCTCCGCGCGAAACCCCTGTTGAAACGCTCCGCGAAAATCGTTCTTCGGCGGCAGTTCCGTCCACACCCCATGAATGAGGTACAGAGGCGCTTTCGGGTGGGCCTGGTTGTAGCGCAGCAGCGCCTGGTAGAACTCCGGTGGCAGGACCGTGTACACCCGCAGGACATTGGCATGCAACGTGCCGACTTCGTTCATCCAGGTGTCCCAGATGGCTCCGTGCGGGAATTCCGCCGGGAACTTCCCGGGCAGCGCCACGCCCATGTTCACCCCACGGATCTCGACCGGCCGGCCATCCCGGAAGCGCAGCCGCCCGTCGCGGGCGACAAAGGGCATCACCACCTCAGCGGGCCGGGGCTTATGGGTGCGGGGGCCGAAATGCTCCGGCAGGGTCGCGGCCAGCGCCTTGAACTCGACCCGCGCCGGGTCGATCTTCAAGGCCAGGGCGATCGCCGCCGCCCCGGCCGGCAGGCGCCCCTGCGCCCGGCGAACCAGGGCCAGACCGTACCAGGCGTCAGCATTCCCGGGATCTCGGCGTGAGGCGTCCTCCAGGTCAAGCGCTGCGCCGCTGAGCTTCCCGAGCTGCAGCCGGGCCAGTCCACGCAGCACCCGCAGGTCCGGCGGACCCGCCCGCTTCGCCGTGACGTCCGCGCTGATCTGCCGACTGGCCGTCACCTCCGCCTGAGCGAACTGCCCCGCCCGGTACTGCCGCTGCGCCGTTTCAAGCGCCGTGGCCTGCGCGGGCGTCACCTGAAATACCACCCGAGCACCGGACGTGCCCCCGCCCGAGCTGCCCTGGCGCGGCGAGGCACACCCAGCCAGCAGCACACTCACAGCGACGACCGCCAGCGCGCACTGAAGAACGGGGGGTCGTCTCATACCGGCTCCGAAGCTAGCACCGCACCGATGACAAACCTGTGACGGACCCGAGGCGCCGCCTACAGTGGCGGAGCCTCAACGGGCATGCCGGCAAGCTGAGCTCAGGGTGGATCACGTCTGGAACGCCTGTTGTCGAGTTCTTCCGGTCATGGCGGAGACGTTGGTGCGAACGATGGTGGAGGGTGGTGACCCGGCGCGTGAATTCAGGAACTCTTGAGCGCGTTTCCGTCGTTTGAAGCCCCTGCTGACGTCTCGGGCAGAACGGACGCGGCTGGCCACGCCTGCCCGATTCGCTCTTGTCGCCATGTGAAATGGTGTCTCTGCGGGGTGCCGCGGAGACCACTTGCTGACGATCGACCCCGCTCGGGCTGGATATTTCCTGGATCACCGCACTCTAGCTCCGCACTGGTTCGATATGAATGCCCTCTGGGACATCGTATCCACCCAGAAAGCAGGTCAGGAGGAGCTGCGAAGTTGATCCACTCTTCGCGGAACGTCTCGTGGCTGACATGAATGTCATGGTGGTCCAGTCCTTTCCGGGCATCTCTGGAGCTGAGCGGGAAGCGGTGGTATAACCACACCGAGGCCGAATGAGCGTCGGTGGGATACGGTGAGGGAACGGTTTCGGGCGTTCCTCCTCCCCGGTTCTGTTGAGGCCACACAACCGTCCCTGAAGTACAGACGGGAGGTCGAGGCGGACCCATGAATGGAATGCCGATGAATCAGGACACACCGTCTTTCCTTCGAGCTGCAGAATGAACTTTAGAGGACGTTCCCGGCTGTACGGATCAGTAATTGGCGACGTCCAGGGGGTCTGGTGGATATGAGGCACCACAACACTCAGGGGGACGAGCCCCGCAGCGACGGGTCCTGGGTCGTCAGTATTCTGACAGAGCCTCCAGAGGATACTGAGCTATGCTCGGTCCATCCTCTCATCAACATCTGCCTGGTACCGTGATGCTGGTTGAAGATCTGACCGCCACCCGCACCCTCCAGCGTTTCCTGCTCAACCGCGCCGGTCTTCAGGTCGTCGAATGCGCTGACCTTCCCGAAGCCGAGTCCGCCCTGAGTCACGTGACTCCCGGTGTGATCGTGCTCGACCTCAACCTTCCCGGCGGGCACGGCCTGAATCTCCTCGATCATATCGACCGGTCGGCCACGAATGTCCTCGTGATGAGCAGCATGTCTCAGCAGCACACGGTCGAGGACAGCCAGTCGAGGGGAGACGCCTTTCTCTCCAAGCCCTTCGATCCGGCCGTGTTCGTCAAAACGGTTCAGGAGTTGTTGCCCTGACATCTCGACTCGCCATGCTGGGCTTCGGCCTGCTGGCCCTCGCCATCAGCCTGATCCTCACCCTGCTGATCCTGTTTACGGGCTTCACCCTCCTGGAAACGCACCTCCAGCCCAGCCGGGGCATCACGTGGCCCCTCCTGGTCTTCACCTGTGTGGCCGGTGGCCTCTTCTGCCTGATTCTCAGTGCCCTGCAGTTTGTGCAACTCCATCTCTCCCGCCGAAGTGACGAAGACAGCTTGAGAGACGAACTGTGGTGGAGCGAACGCCTGCTCGCCTGGGCCTACATGGGTGAGCCCACCTCACGTCCACTCGACCGCTCGGGCATTGCGACGCTGCTCACGCTGCGCGACGTCATGCACGGTGAGGTCTCGGACCGCCTGCGTGACCTCTACCGTCAGGAAGGCTGGCTCGCCCGAGACCTGCACCACCTCAACCGCCGCTACACCTCAACCCTGCTTCGTGCGGAAACCATAGAGCGCCTCGCGCTGCTCCGCGATCCGCAGGCCCTGGACCCCTTGACCGGGCAGTTATCGCATCGCAACCAGGAAGTGCGCTCTCTCGCCCTCCTGGCCATCGCCCGGTCCGTGGGACGGCTCCCTCTGGAACGCTACGAGCAGAGTACCTACAGCCTGGCCGTTCATGCCGCGCTGATCAGTGGCACCTTCAGTGTCGGCCAGGCTCAGGAGGCGCTGACGCTGATGGACCATCACGGCCTGAGGCTCTCGCGGGACCTGCTCCTCCACTCTTCGTCGAGCCTGCAACTCGTCGTGCTCGACGTCCTCGCCCGTCGCCGCTCCGCCGAACTGCACGAGGACGTCATCCCACTTCTGCATGCCCAGCATCCCGAACTGCGCGCAGGGGCCCTGAAGGTCTTGTCCCGCAGCGGGCATGTTCCTCCCCAGGCACATGCCCGAATTCTCGAACTGACCCAGGACCCCGTCACCTTCGTCCGGCTCCAGGCCACCAGCGCCACGGTCCTCGTTCAGCCGCTCCCGGAACCGGATTTGTGGACGCTGATGGGAGACCCCCACTGGTGGGTGCGCCGCGCGGCTGCCCAGGGACTCGGCCGCAGCGACGCCGGACGCACGCTCCTGACCCGTGCCGGTCAGTTCCATCCTGACCGCTATGCCCGGGATATCGCCAACGACACGCTGGCCGACCTCAGCGCGCGCGCCATCTGATGATCGAGATTCTGGAAGTGTTCATTCTGGTGTACTTCACCGTCCTGAACACCTTCTATGCCGTCGCCGTCTTCGTCGCGACCCGGGAACTGAGCTACCACATCCGCAGGCGGCAGAGTGTCGGCCTGACCGAACTCCTCAACCGCGAGTTCTACAAACCTGTCAGCATCCTCGTTCCCGCCTACAACGAGGAGGAAACCATCCAGGCCAGCGTCGACTCGTTTCTTGCCCTGCAGTATCCCGAGTACGAAGTCATCGTCGTCAACGACGGCAGCAAAGACGGCACCCTCGCCACCCTGATTCTCGCCTACGATCTGATCGAGTCCAACCGCAATGCCTCAAAAATCCTCGTGACGCGCCCGGTCCGAACGATCTACCGCAGCCGCACCAGACCGAACCTCACGGTCATCGACAAGGAGAACGGCGGCAAGGCCGACGCGCTGAACGTCGGCCTCACCTACGCCACCTTTCCGCTCTTCTGCGCCGTCGATGCCGACAGCCTCCTCGACGCCGAAGCGCTGCTGCGGCTCGCCCGCCGCTTCGTCGAGAACGACCACCTGATCGCTGCCGGTGGAAGCGTCCGGGTGATGAACGGCAGCAGCATGAAAGATGGCCGGATCAGTGAACTGCGCATCCCGGACCGCTGGATCGAACGCGTCCAGGTGGTCGAATACGCCCGGGCGTTCCTGGCCGGACGGACCACCTTCAGTGCCCTCGGTCTGCTGCTGATCATCTCCGGCGCCTTCGGCCTCTTCAAGCGCAGCGTGGTGATCGAAGCGGGCGGTTTTCTGGAAGGGACCGTCGGTGAGGATATGGAACTGGTGATGCGGCTGCATCGCCAGATGCGTGACCAGCGCCGACCGTACGACGTCGAGTTCGACCTCGACCCGGTCTGCTGGACCCAGGCGCCGGACAGCTGGAAGGTTCTGCGTTCTCAGCGTGACCGTTGGCAGCGGGGCCTGTGGGAGGGCCTGATCCACCACCGCAAGATGTGGTTCAATCCCAGGTACGGGCGGATCGGGATGATCGCCATTCCCTACTATCTGCTGTTCGAAGCGCTCTCACCGGTGCTCGAGGTCGGTGGATATGCCTTCATGCTGATCCTGGGTATCCTTGGGCGCCTCAACTGGGCGTTCGTGTTGCTCTTCCTGCTGCTGGCACTGCTGTACGGCACCGTCGTGAGCGTGGCGGCGCTCTCGATCGAACTGTTCATGCGGGTCCACTACGGCCACCCGCAGCACCGCTTGCAGTTGCTGATCACTGCCCTGTTGGAAAACTTCGGGTTTCGCCAGTGGCACGCCTGGGTGCGCTTCCTGGCGACCCTCAAACTCGGGCAGAAGAAAGGCCAATGGGGCACCATGACCCGGCAGAAGATCGCCGCCAGAAAATGAAGAGCGCCCAGGCTTCTGCCCTCTTCCACCGGAGACTGCGATGCAGAAGCTTTCTTTGCCAGGGCTCGGCAACTTGATCTCGAGTAGGGTGTGTTGCCTTAACTCAGATCTTGCACTTTAGGTTTCCAGGGCCAAAAGTGCGTGCTGAAAGGCCTTGAGGGCGTGCAACTCAAGTTCAAGTGCCTGACGACGGATTTCCGGCACGAACGAGA
>Ga0160427_10002829_pt1 | contig 10337 bp, 8 predicted proteins | sample SolpanmetagenomL_FD_108194 | JGI IMG/M metagenome (GOLD analysis project Ga0160427, IMG submission 108194) | Solar panel surface microbial communities from Lawrence Berkeley National Laboratory, California, USA - L | ecosystem: Engineered > Built environment > Solar panel > Unclassified ...
CTGCCGGTGGTAGTAACCACCCGCACCCTGGGCCTGCCTCCTGGCCTGGCGCCCGCGCTGCCCGCCACGGTGGTGCCCGCGCCGGGCTACAGCAGCTTCACCACGCAGGTGCGGCAGGAATTCTGGCTGTGAAATATGCCCTTGGGGTAGCGCGGACCCGCAGGGTCCACGCTACCCCAAGGGCATATTTCAACACAAAAGGGCCGCCGCTGAGTAGCGGCGGCCCTTTGCAGGCGTTGTAGGCTAGCGCTTAGTTAAGCGAGGCCACGTCGATTACAAAGCGGTACTTCACGTCGCCTTTCAGCATGCGCTCGTAGGCTTCGTTGATGTGCTGGATGTCGATTACCTCGATGTCCGACATAATGTTGTGCTCGGCGCAGAAGTCGAGCATCTCTTGCGTTTCGGCGATGCCGCCGATGAGCGAGCCGGCTACCCGGCGGCGCTTGGCAATGAGATTGAAGGCGTGCAGGTGCGGCGCCTCGCTGGGCACCCCCAGCAGAATCATGGTGCCGTCGAGGCGCAGCAGGTTCACGTAGGCGCCGAGGTCAATTTGGGCCGAGATGGTGTTGATAATGAAGTCGAAGTAGTTGTTCACCGACTTGAACTGCGCCTCATCCTTGGTTACTACAAACTTGTGGGCGCCCAGGGCTTTGGCATCGGCCTCTTTGCCGGCCGAGGTGCTGAGCACGGTTACTTCGGCGCCCAGGGCCACGGCAAATTTCACGGCCATGTGGCCCAGGCCGCCTAGGCCCATTACGGCCACGCGGTGGCCGGCGCCCACTTTCCACTGGCGCAGGGGCGAGTAGGTGGTGATACCGGCGCACAGCAGCGGGGCCACGCGGGCTAGGTCGAGCTTCTCGCTCACTTTCAGGGTGTATTTCTCATCCACCACAATGCTCTGCGAGTAGCCGCCGTAGGTGGGCTGGCCAGTCTTGATTTCGCGGCCGTTGTAGGTGCCCACCATGCCGGTGGTTTCGCAGTACTGCTCCAGGCCCTCGCGGCACGAGGTGCACTCGCGGCACGAATCGACCATGCAACCTACGCCGGCCAGGTCGCCTACTTTGAAGTTCTTAACGTGGTCGCCCACGGCCGACACGCGGCCCACGATTTCGTGGCCGGGCACCATCGGGAAGATGGAGCCGCCCCACTCGTCGCGAATCTGGTGCAGGTCGGAGTGGCACACGCCGCAGAAGAGAATGTCAATCTGCACATCGTGGGCGCCGGGCGCACGGCGCTCCAGCTGGAAGGGTTCGAGGGGGATATTGGCGGCGGGGGCCGCGTAGGCTTTGGTAGCTGACATGGGGCTAGCGGTTTGGTAAAAAGGAATTCACAAAAACGCCGCGGCGGCCCGGTGGGCAGCAGCGGCGCGCTTGCGTAGTTGCGGGGTTAACTCCCGGCTGGGGTCTTTGTTTGGGCCGGGGCCGGTGGCTGGGCCAGCGTCTCGGCCACCAGCCGGCGCATGCGGGCCAGCGACTGGTGGGCAAACCGGCGCTGCAACGTGCGCCCAAACAGCTTGAAACCTAGCCAGTAAAACGGGTTGCGAATGCGCCCCGGCTGCGACATGGCCTGGATGCGAAACTGCACCGCGCCGGTACTCAGGTTTTTGTGCACCGAGAAATTTATTTGTCCTTTCTCGAAGTGGCCTTCCAGGGTGCGGTAGCCGTAGCCCCACACCCGCTCGGGCCCGGCGGGGTCGTACCCGGTAGGGCTGGCCTGGCTAGCCTCGTCCACGACATCGACCACGCGCACGCCGAAGTAGAAGTTGAACACCAGAAAATGCGCTCGCAGCACCATCACGCGTTTTTCGAGCGGCTGGCTAGGGTCGAAGTAGCCCGTGATGAGGTCGGGCGGCGGGAAGGCGTAACGGCGCATGACCTCCTGCGCCGCCGCAAACGTGCCGTGCGCAGCGGGCGGGCCGGGCGCCTCGGCCGGCAGGTCGGCCAGGTAGTTATCGATGCGCCAGCCGGTGGCCGACGAGTACTCGTGCACGCGCTCGTAGTCGTAGTTGACTTGGGTGTGGGCGTAGGCGGCGAGCTGGGCGCGGTACTGCTCCCAGGCGGGCGGGGTACTATCCATGGGTGAGTTGCTGGGTGGTAGTGCCATCGGGGGCGTGGCGCGTGGTTTCGACCGTAACGGGGCCCAGCGCCTGGCCACCGCTGGCCTCGGCCACGCGCTGGCAAAACTCGACCCAGGTGGCTTCCTGCATCAGCTTGCCGCCGCCCACGGTGTCGTACACGAAAGCTACCAGCCCATCGCGCGAGCGGGCGGCCGAGTAAATCTCGAAGCGCAACGCGTCGGCGCGGCCATCGAGCGGCTGCGCCTGAAAGCGGATACGCCCGGCCTCGGGGTGCCCTTCGAGGGTAATGAACTCAAAAAAAGTAGGGCCCACGGCCGTCACGCGCACACTGCCGTTCCAAGGCCCGAGGATTTTGATGTGAAATTCATCGTCGACGGCCAAGCCACCGGCCGCGCCGCGGGTGCGCTCAAAATCGGCTAGCAGGCCCGGCGAAAAACGCGGCACGTCGGCCTGCACCGCGGCCATAAGCTGTGCCGGGGCCAACCGAGGCCGTTCAATGTCAATGTAGTAGCGGCGCTCTAGCAACGGGCCGCTTCCCTGGTCGGCAGGCTGGTCCAGCATGATGAATTAGGAATTGGGAATTGAGGAATGAGAAATTGCTAAGTAGGCGATGATTGCCTTTTCTTGACTCTATTACGTAGCGCAGCAGGCCGGCCTAAGGTTACCTGCTCAGGGCCGACGCCCAATTTCAACCTTCTCATTCTAACTTCTCAATTAAATAAAATGGCCTACTTCCGCCCGCCTGGCCCCGCCCCCGACCCCGCCCTGGTGCGCAGCCTCACCGAGCAGCAGCGCGCGCTGGCGCAGCGCGTGCGCGCCGAGCCACTGGCCCACGAGCCGCGCCTAATTGCGGGCTGCGACTCGTCGTTTCCAACGCCCGATACTATTCTGTCAGTATTCGTGGTGCTGGAGTTTCCGTCGCTAACGCTGGTGGAGAAGGTCTATAACTACGGGCCCGTGACCATGCCTTACGTGCCGGGCTTTTTGTCGTTTCGCGAGGCGCCCAATGTCATTCAGGCCTTCGCCAAGCTTCAGCACAAGCCCGACGTAATCATGGTAGACGGCCACGGCATTGCGCACCCGCGCCGGGTAGGCATCGCCGCGCACCTGGGCGTGCTGCTCGACATGCCCACCTTCGGCGTGGCCAAGCAAAAGCTAACGGGCACCTACCAGGAGCCTGCCCCCGAAAAGGGCAGCCGCACGCCCCTGCTCGATGCCAAAACGGGCGAGCTCATTGGCGAAGTCATTCGCAGCAAAGACAAAGTGCTGCCGCTGTTCGTGAGCCCCGGCCACCGCTGCGACCAGGCCACCGCCACGCGCCTCGCCCTGGCCTGCCTGCGCGGCTACAAGCTGCCCGAGCCCACCCGCCTGGCCGATTATTGGGCCGAGGAATTCAAGAAAGAAGTGCGCTAAAGCACCGGCGCCCGCGCTAGCAAGCACCCTGAGCTTCTTTTGGTTGGCTAACGCGCGGCTTTCGGAGGGCTGGGCTTTATCTTTGACTATACTGCCTGCTGGCTAAGCAATATTCCTAGGCTGCTTAGCACAATTCAGCGGCTGGCCCCGCTTTCTTTCTGTGTTCTCCGCGCCCGGCGCCATGGCTAAAATTTATTCGCTGTCTTTTTATTTGTTCCTAGTCAGTGCCTTGTGTGCCGTGCCGGCCCTGGGCCAGGTACTCGCGCCTGGCCCACGCATCTGCGGCACGCCGCAGGCCGAAGCTTTGCAGCAGGCAGCCCTTAAGCAGCAGATACCCGGCTACAGTGCGGCCAAGCGGCTGAGCACGGCCGCGCCGGGGGCATTGCGCACGGCAGCCACTACCTACACGCTGCCGGTGGTGGTGCACATTATTCACAACGGCGAGGCCGTGGGCACGGGCACCAACATCAGCCAGGCGCAGGTGCAATCGCAGCTCGACGTGCTGAATGAGGACTACCGCAAGCTGAACGCCGACGGCGCGCTCGTGCCCGGCGTGTTTCAGCCGCTGCGGGCCGATGCCCAGTTTCAGTTTGTGCTGGCCGCCCGCGACCCCAGCGGCGCGGCGCTGCCCGAGCCAGGCATCGACCGCGTCGACCGGTCGGCCCAGGGCTTCGTGGCCCCGCCCTATTCGCTGTCGTACACCGAATCAACCATTAAGCCGGGCACCGACTGGAACCCCGACCAGTACCTCAATATTTGGGTGATGAACCTGGCTAGCAACGTGCTGGGCTACGCGCAGTTTCCGGACAACACGGCCGGGCTGGGTGGCCTGAGCCCGCTCGGCGGCCAGGCCAATACCGACGGCGTGGTCATTTTGTACTCGGCTTTCGGGCGCGTGGGCACGCTCAGCAGCACCTACAACAAGGGCCGCACCCTCACCCACGAGCTGGGCCACTGGCTAGGGCTGATTCACGTGTGGGGCGATACCGACTGCGGCAACGACTACTGCGCCGACACGCCTACCCAGCAAACCGGTAACTACAACTGCCCCACCTTCCCGCACGTGACATGCTCGAACGGCCCGAGCGGCGACATGTTCATGAACTACATGGACTACGTGGATGATGCCTGCATGCAGCTGTTTTCGGGTAATCAGAAGGACCGGATGCAAGCCGTATTGGCTGCCGGCACGCCACGGCGCGGGGTACTGCTAACCTCGCCGGCCTTGTGCACCAACACCCTGGTAGCCAAGGCTACCAACAGCGGGGCCATTTGCGCTGGCAACAGCGTGCGCCTGCTGGCTACCGGCCCGGCCGGCGTGCGCTACGCCTGGCACGGCCCCAACGGCTACGTGAGTACCGAGCAAAACCCTGTGCTACCCAACGTAGGCCTGGTTAAGGCGGGGGTGTATACCGTAACGGTATCGAACAGCAGCGGGGCTTGCCCCGGCTCGGCCAGCACCACCGTGGTAGTGAACCCGGCCCCGCCTCGGCCCCTGCTGGCCCGTTCGGCCACGGCCGTGTGCCCCGGCACGGCCGTGGCGCTGTCGGCCACTATTCCGGCCACGGGCAACTTACCCAACGAGGATTTTAACGGCACAGCGCCGGGCTGGACCATCGGCAACGCGGGGCTGGCCAGCACGGCGTGGCGCTACCGCCCTTCGCCTTTCAGCTACTCCAGCGCCTACGTCGAGTTGAACAGCTATTCACTCAATGGCAGCCAGTTTGCCCTGGCCAACTCCGATATCGGCGGGACAAATTCTACGACCAATACCACCCTGGTTTCGCCCGTATTCAGCACGGTGGGCTACAGCACGCTGCAAGTCGCCTTTCAGCAATACTACCGCAATGCCCCCAGCGATTTGGCCACGGTCGAAATCTCGACCGATGGCGGCACTACCTGGGCACCGGTCGCCACCTACGTTGATGGCCAAGGCTCGTCTACGCGGCCCGCAACCTCGACCATCAACCTCGACACGTATGTGAGCTTGCCCAGCGTGCAGCTGCGCTGGCACTACACCACCACCTGGGCCTACTTCTGGGCCATCGACAACGTGGCCGTAACCGGCACGCCGGCGCCTTTCACGTATGCCTGGAGCCTGGTGAGCGGCGACGGCCTGCCGGCCATCACCAACACGCCGGCCATCACGGTGAGCCCTAGCCAGAATTCGCTGTACCGCGTCACGGTGAGCAGCCCAGGGTTTGCGTGCACCACCAGCGACACCATTGGCGTACGGCTGGCGGCCCCCGTGTGGAGCGGCGCGGCCAGCAATGGCAACTGGTTTGATGCTGCTAACTGGCTCAGCGGCTGCGTGCCCACCCGCGCCACCGATGCCGTTATTCCGGCTGGCCTCAGCACGCCCTACCCCACCCTGGCGGGCGGCACGGCCGAAGTGCATACCCTCACCCAGCAAGGCGGCCTGGCCCTGGCCGCCGGTGAGCTGGCCCTCTACGGCGACTACGTCGGCGCGGGCGCCTTGGCCCAGACCGGCGGCACGGTAGCTACCCGCGGCGACGCCGCGCAGGCGCTACGCGCCAGCAGCTACCAAACGCTACTTTTGGCTGGCACCGGCTCCAAAACTATTGGGGCGGCTACCATTGGCGGCAGCCTTACGCTGGCTGGCCCCGTGCTGAGCACCGGCCCAGCCACCCTCACGCTGGCCCCCACCGCTACGCTTACCGAAACCGACGCCAGCTACGTGCTAGGCAAAGTGCAAACTACCCGCACGCTGGGCACCACTGCCGAAAGCTTCGCGGGGCTGGGCCTGGTGATTACGGCGGCCGGCGCTCCCGGCGTTACTACGGTGGTACGCACCACCGGCCAGGCGCAGGGCGTGGGCAGCGCCAGCAGCATCAGCCGCTACTTCGACATTGCGGCCGCTACCGGCCGTAGCCTGCCGGGCGCTACGCTGGGCCTGCAATACGCCCCGCACGAGCTCAATAGCCTGCCTGAAAGCCAGCTTACGCTATTCCGCTCGGCCGACGCCGGCGCCACCTGGAGCAACGAAGGTGCCACCCAGCGCGCCCTCGATACCCACGTGGTGCGCCGCGCCTACGTCACGGACCTCAACGGCCGCTGGACGCTCGCCAGCGCCGCCAGCCCCCTCACGCTGGCCGCCACTACCTACGCCATCAATGCCTTTCCGGTGCCCTTTGGGACCAATGGTTTGTCAATTCAAGTAACTACGCCCACCGCCGGCCCGCTCAGCGCCCGGCTCTACGATATGCTGGGCCGTCTGCTTTACAGCCAGACGCTGGCCTCGGTGGAGGTGGGTACTAGTACCCTCACGCTACCCGGCACGAGCCAGCTGGCCCCCGCCAAGTACGTGCTAGTGGTGCAGCAAGGTGACCAAACGGCCCGCCTCACGGTGGTGCGCCAGTAGAGACAAGAGTTAAAAGCTGAGGGTCGCCTGAAGGCTAGCCAGCGACTCGCCAGCTGCCGCTGGCAAGCCCAGCAGGCGCGCCACGGCGGCGTACGCCACGTGGGGCCCGGCCGCGGCCAGGATGCCCTGGTCGCCGGCGGCCTGGGTGGTTTTGCTCAGCTTATTGCTCGCTTCATCAGTGAGCAGGCCATGGTGGTAAAATTGAATGCGCGTCGGGTTGAATGTACTGGTCTCGGGCAGTTGCGCGGCCAGCCACAGCTGCGCGGCCGTGCTGGGTAACAGGTCCAGCCCGCGTACGATGAGGGTGGTACCCAGCCGCAAATCATCGACTACAGAGGCCAGTTGGTAGGCAGCCACGCCATCCTTTTTGCGCACTATAAAATCGGGCATCTCGGTGGCCAGCGGCACGCACACATCGCCCTGGCTGCCGTCGGGCCAGGCCACGGTGGTACCGGCTGGCACTTGCGCCCGCCACGCTACGCCGGGCGTAGCTAGGGGCACGGCCCCCGCGGCTCCTCCGCCCGAGCGCGAGCGGGGGCTGCCGTACACGAAGCTCGGCTGCTGGGCCAGCCGCCGCAGCACCCGGTTGTATTCGGGCAAGTGCAAAAGCTGCGAGTGGTGCCGCAAGAAGTCGTCGGGCCCGCTAGGGCCGTGGTCGTAGTCGAGCCCCAGCCAGTCGATTACCCGAAAAATATTCTCCAGATATCCCCATCGCAGCCGGGCCCGGTCGAGGTCGTCGATGCGCAGGTGCAGCGTGCCGCCGGCCCGGCGCACCAGCAGCCAGGTCAGCACGAAGTTGACGGCGTTGCCCAGGTGCAGGTAGCCGCTGGGCGTGGGGGCTAGCCGGCCGACGATTGGTTTTTGGTTTTCGATTTTTGGTTCTTGGTCTGTCATGGCGAGCCTGCGAAGCCATCGCCCCGGCACGCTGTTCGCGCCGGTCGTTCTGCCGGGGTCGTTCGGGGGCGATGGCTTCGCAAGCTCGCCACGACAGACAGCTTAGATGGGGCTAGCCACTTACTCCACCACTATCCACGGCTCGCCCGCGGCGTGCGCCCGCAGCTCGCCAAAACTTTCTAGCGCCAGCCCGTGCCGGGCAAACACGGCTTGGGCTGCCGCCTCGGCCGCGCCGGGCTCGACGCACACCAGCAGGCCGCCCGAGGTCTGCGGGTCGCAGAGGTAGAATTTCTGCTCATCCGTCAGCGGACCTACTTTGTGGCCGTAGCTGGCAAAGTTGCGCACCGTGCCGCCGGGCACCGCGCCTTGCTGTAGGTAGCGTTCGGCCTCGGCCAGGCGCGGCACCTGCGGGTAGTGCAGCACCGCCTGCACGCCGCTGCCCTCACACACCTCGGCCAGGTGCCCCAGCAGGCCGAAACCGGTGACGTCGGTCATGGCCCGGATGCCGGTGATTTCGCCTAGCTCGGCGCCAATTTTATTGAGCTTTCGCATCTGGGCTGGGGCCACGTCGGCGTCTTCAGGACGCAGAATCTCGCGCTTCTGGGCCGTGGTGAGAATGCCCACCCCTAGCGGCTTGGTGAGGTAGAGGCGGCAGCCGACGGTGGCCGTGTCGTTGCGCTTGAGGTTGGCTTCGCTAACCAGGCCCGTTACAGCCAGCCCGAAAATCGGCTCGGGCGAGTCGATACTGTGGCCGCCGGCCAGTGGAATACCCGCCTCGGCGCAGATAGCGCGGGCACCCTCCGTCACGCGGGCAGCCACCTCGGGCGCCAGCTTATCGATGGGCCAGCCCAGCACTGCAATGGCCAGCAGCGGCCGGCCGCCCATCGCGTACACGTCCGAAATAGCATTGGCCGAAGCGATGCGCCCGAAGTCGTAGGCGTCATCGACGATAGGCATGAAGAAATCGGTGGTGCTGATGACGCATTGCCCGGCCTGCTCAGGCAGGCGGTACACGGCCGCGTCGTCGCGGCTGCCGTTGCCCACGAGCAGGTTCTCGTAATTGGGCTGCGGCAGGCTGCTGTGCAAGATTTTATCGAGCACGCTAGGCGCGATTTTGCAGCCGCAGCCCGCGCCGTGGCTGTATTGCGTGAGGCGGATTTGGTCGAGGTCGGTGGGAGTCATATCTATCGGTGAGCTAGCACTCGTTAAAAATTCCAGGCAGCGTGTTGCAGCACTACCCGATAACCATCGGGGTCGGCAAAGGTGAGACCCTGGCGGTCCCAATAGGCGTTGTGGGCCGGCATCGGCGCGTAGCCGTGCGCCTGCAGCTGCGCCACGGCAGCTTCCCACTGGGCACGCTCGGGCAGGTAAAAAACGAGCAGGTTTTCGGCAGTGGGCGCGGGCGGCACCACGTGGCCGACCTGCTGCGTAAACTCTAAATGATACGGGGCCATTGGGTGCCCCACCATCAGGCCATCGAACCCATCGTGGCCAGCAAAGGCATAGAGTTCTGCCAAGCCCAGGCCTTCCACGTAGAAATGGCGTATCGCCACCAGGTCGTTAGTGGGCCGGGCTACTCGCAGCTTCGGAATCATGGCCGGTTGGGTTTAGCGGAACAGGTAATTTTTTTGCCGCCGCCAGCACCAGCGCCGCGTTGGCTGCCGGGTCGGTAGTGGCGGCGGGCACGATAGTAGCCGGCCGGTCTGCTAGCCCGTAGCCGTAGGTTTTATCATAATAGGCCAGTACCAGCTCCACCATGCGGAGCATATCGCCGTCGGCGATGGCGCCCAGGGCTTCTTTGGTAACGAGGCCACCGAGGCGCTTGCGCAGGCGCAGCACGGCGGCCGCTAGCCCGCCCGCGTCGTGGCGGCCGTAGTCGGCGGCGAGGTACTGCACGCGGGCCTCGCTGGGCACATCAAGTACCACCAACGGAGCAGCGCGCATCTGCTCGAAGAATGCGGCTGGAATGCCGAGCCCGCCGATGCTGCGGCTCTCGTCCTCGACCCAGATGGGGCGGTCGTCGGGCAGCTTGGCCAGGGCGGCGGCCAGGTCGTTCTCAAACTGCTCCTGGGTGGGCTGCGGCGGCTGGCCCAGGCTACCAAAGGAAGAGCCTAGGTGGTTGGCTAGCCCCTCCAGGTCGAGCACAGGCTCGCCGCGGCGGGCCAGCTCGTGCAGCACGGCCGTTTTGCCGCTGCCGGTGTATCCGCCCAGCACCCGCAGCTGGCGCGGGCGGGCAAACTCGGCTAGCGCCCAGCGGCGGTAGTCCTTGTAGCCCTTGTCGAGCAAATTGACGTGGAAGCCACCCAGCTCCAGCAGCCACAGCACGGCGCCGCTGCGCATACCGCCGCGCCAGCAGTGCAGGCGCACTTCCTGGCCGGGGGCCAGCTTTTTGGCCTGCTCCACCATCGCCCGCATTTTAGGGCCGAAGAAATCGAGGCCCAGCAGCACGGCCTTGTCGGGGTTGACCTGCTTATAAGTGGTGCCGATGCGGGCACGCTCCTCATCGGTAAACAGCGGCAGGCTCAACGCGCCCGGAATGTGACCTTGGGCGTACTCGGCCGGGGCGCGCAC
>Ga0160427_10002830_pt1 | contig 10335 bp, 9 predicted proteins | sample SolpanmetagenomL_FD_108194 | JGI IMG/M metagenome (GOLD analysis project Ga0160427, IMG submission 108194) | Solar panel surface microbial communities from Lawrence Berkeley National Laboratory, California, USA - L | ecosystem: Engineered > Built environment > Solar panel > Unclassified ...
AAATTCTGCGTTGGAAGGGATTATATCGTCGCGAACCTGAACAGACAAAATATCGACTCCCCTGCTGAGGCAAACCATGGAAGATTATCAAAGGTATGATGTCGTTGTCTTGCCTTTCAGGAACAATCGGTATTGTGTTGTATTACTATTGACTCCAGTGTTTCATCATCCATTAAATCTTGATCCAACAATAGTAGTGTTCTTTGACAATGTCTTCGTAGGTTCTTGGTGTGTTTTGTACGCTTTCGGACCAGCGTTATAAAATTCGTTCGAGGTGGTAGTAAAAATTGCAGGAGGGTGGATTTGATTGTCTATTAAGGATAGAGGATCTGTTGTTGAATCAGAATAATTAACATCAATTCACTTATATTCATAGCGGTTAACAATGGAGGAAGGGAATGAGCCGGATGGAATGGAATGTCTCTTGTCTATCAACCCGGTCAAGGAAAACTAGTGGTCCAAGCCAAGCAAGACGACGGATTTGGGAGAAAATCCTTTCATTTGTGTCTCTAATCATTTAAAGTTTTAAAGAGATTTAAGCAATATAAAAAACAAAGGAGACGGCTTAACTTACCACCTAATTTTTAGTGAGGTGAAAAAGAGGTGTGAACAATTGACCGACCTGGAAGGATATCGCACTAAAATCTGATCCGCTGTGAGTAGCGATATAACACTGGTACAGATCTGATGGTGGTGATGACGATGAAGGATCGGGGGGGTGTGTTGTTGTTTGTTGTGTTCTCCCTCTTCCGCCTTGTTTCCTTCTTTCTTTCTTTTTTCTCTTTGGTGTTGTGGGCGGCGCTCGCTGCTGGTGCTACCGGGGGTATCCACGCTAAAGTGCTGTACTGCACCGTGCTTAGTCTAATCTGGGTCTTGCTCCTTGATGTATGACGCAAGGCTCGAGTTTGTCAGAAGGATTGTCTACGGATCTTGGTGGTGATGATGATGAGATATTGGCGATCTCTTCTCGCAGCAAGTAAATGCTGTAGAACTCAGAAAGTTGAATCTATCGACGAAACGAGCTTTGGACGAAAAGAATGTCGAGTCTGAATCACAAGCCGATGCTTTGGTAGCAGATTTGCAAACAAGCAAAGATCTGAGAATCAGACAAAACAATCGACCGTTTTATTTTATCATTTGAGACGGGACGTTTATGTTGAGCGTGAGAACAGAAAAGGCCAGCACAGCACTTTTGGAGTGAGTGTCGAGATGTGGAGAGAAGATGAACAGCGAGTGACAGGTGTGTGCTCTGTTGTGGCATTCTGCAAAATGTGTGGGATATTCATGACTTTCATGGTTTCATGGTTGGATTGTTGTTTTTGACAGATTCAAGTCTCTCATGCACCTCTTGATGCTTCAATCACACACTCTGTCGATCACTTCTCTCTCCCCCCTTATATTTCATTCGTTCATACATCACGAGTTCTCCCGACATTTACTGGCAGAGATTCAATTCTTAAATGCTCATCCTTGAGTAAATAATAATATATATTCCACATCACTATCGTGGTTGATGTTATCATGCTTGCTGTTGCCTCCGTCTGTTCTCTGTGCTCAGACAATAATACAGCAGGGATTGAAATTTTCCTCAATATTGGGGGGCTGGAGGCAGCATCAGAAACAAGACATCGCAATGCTTTTCGTGACACGGATTCTACAATTCTTGCAGACCTGTAGACGGACATACCGAAATCTCGAATGAATCCTGAGCATCGAGGTCAGACTCTTTGGGACTTGCACAAATTTTGTTCAGCTATAAGAGGCGCCTTGTTATTTCATGTGTGGCACCCATCCATGACAAAGAGTCAAATGTCATTCCCTATCTTCATCCACACACTGGTCCCAACTGATTGGAAACGACGGGAAGGCATTTCTTAAAAAAAAAAGATTCTCAAAATCAGGCGCATAAATTTCTAAATTGACAGACACCCCACGGTTGGTCGAGTCAAAGCAATGGGTTTGGCTCTTTTGGCATCTCACCAACTAGTAGGGTCGCGGTGAAATTGGCAACAAAATTCACAAGCGACATCTAATCTTAACCTTACCATGTCTCATGCACAAGTATTGAACATCGTACAGTAAATCGCTCATCCAAGGTACTTGTCGAGAGGCTATCATCTCCTAATGGAAAAGTGTCAAGGTATTAAAAGTCTGCGCGGTATGCCATCCGATGTTTAGGTCAGGGTTATGAGTACTCCATTGAGCTCTGCAGTTGTCGTCAAGCTTGTTGTCAGAAACGTCCAATATGATGTCCCGAGACACAAATGTGATGACGAGCCAATCCTTGTCTCAATACCGAGGCTGAAGCACCTTTTCTTTGAAATCTCTGCAATACGATGAACTATACAAAGAAGGCATGCTTTGAGCGATTTTTTGCCCAGAAGCAAGACAAGGTAACAAACATGTCTTCCGATATGGTCATGGGGATGATGGAAATGTCCATGAGTGCCAGCGCGAAACGGGAGCTCGAGAAGTAGCAATCTTACACCATTTCTGTCTCCTAGCACAGCCAATTCAAAATACAAAATTCAAGGTGACTATTGTGTGGATTACGGATCTCGAATATCATCCACTCCGCCTGACCGATCAACATGCCCTTTGTCCAAAATCAAAAATCTTACCCAATGATATCTCAGGAAGAGGTCAGCATAACAGCTCCTCATTTCCCAGTGTCAACATGTCAACATCAGGCGAGAAAACACGGCATGGACCAAAAAACGCCATCTCGCTCGTTTAAGTGGCCTTTTCTTCTCTCCCTTCCCACATCTCGCCTCAAGCCTTTTAAACAGATTGCACTTTACCAGAAAAGGTGGAAAAATCTGCACATGAAGACCTGTCTTGTCTCGTCTCCCAAATTTGGAAATTGAAGTTCGTTTATACTTTCGTTTTGGCATCGAAATCTCGGGTAAACAGTGATGCACCAATAAGAATGGTAAATGTAGGAAAACAAACCCGGACAAGAATACTCGTACATTCGTAGTGGTCCTGACAAGTTCGGAGACATGTTCCTAATTCGACACAGAGCTCGTGAAGCTGAAAAGTATAGAATGACATGGTAGTTTGTTCAAAGAAAACGGGACAATTCGATTAGCAATCTTGGATTTGATATTCAAGACTCTTTCATATCATCAACGTTGCTGCGATAATTCAAGTTGTGTGAATGTCTCAGCGCTGAATATTTTCGAAGCAGGTATCCAATAACTATTTTCAAGGGAGGGCATAATGCCACAACAAAGGGACAAAAATTACTGGCGGACGCTAAGAGGTGCGCGGCTTGAAATTCACAAAACAATAAAGAGAATCCATATCTTGGCTAAGGCACAGGAGGAACAAAGAACAACCGCAGACTGAATTTACAGGGGCGATTGAGCAATATAACATTCAATTATTCATCAGGAGTTCTTTTCCCTTGACCTGTCTGATTTGCATGATCTAGACCCTCAAACGTTCAATCCAATATTGCCCCATGGAACTGACATAATAACGTCCGCTATATGTATATCGAGAACCATTTGAGCGCACGTCCTGCAAAACCATGTCTACTATTTCCAGTATAATTTCTCTAGACATAAAATAACCATGAAAGATCAGCAATATCAGAAAAAAGAAAACCTCTCCTTTGATACAGATACCCCAACATACCATTCTGTAAACCCCACCCCAGATCCATAGAGCCGATTCTTTCAAGTTCTTTCCATACCACATGATATTTTCTGCTTGTCTCTATTCCATCCTGCTGGAGCACCGAAGCAAGTTCTTCATATCTTGAAACACAAGACGAACGAAAAACAAAGGGTAATTATTCCATCGCCGGAAATGGTCGTGTCTTGTATCGTACTGCACTGTACCGTACCACATCTACATCCCACGCGATGAACAACCACAAAATTGAAAGCAAAAATGACAAGAAAAAGAAAAACAAAGACAGATACAGGTACAAAAATGCAGGAACCGAAACCCTTTGTTTTGGGGGCCGCAGAACCACGAGTGCTATTGATATTGAGATGGGGTGTGTGACCCAAGGCTACCTACGTAGGTACTTACTAGGCCTTCATGAATAATATAGTTCGCTTCATCAAAGACATCTGATTAACTTGTTTTGATTTGATCTGATTTGATTTGATTTGTTTGTTGTGCAAAAAACCTAAGTGCAGGGATTTAGCGCGGATCTCAGTGTACATGTGTATTTTAGAATCAACTACGCCATCAGAGAGACAATGAGCGCGGAAATGACGGCAATTGGAATTCCCGGTAGAAAGAAAGATCGGAGAGGGATGGGATGGAATGAGAGATTGTTGAGAGTGTGTTTACTTCGTACTAAGTACTTAGCCAAGTAGTGGTACATGGTGAAATACCTCGATAAAGTTGAAATATTGCGCAATTGCTTGGTAGACAAAAGGTGAAAGGGATATATCGGAATTGAGTCGGGATCGACTCTCCTTTGATCAATCAAAAATCAGTTTGTTAGAAAGTGGTGATGATTGTTGGAGATAAATGATAGTTTATTTCTAATTTTATCGAAATTTATAGATCTAAACTCTTTATCAAAATTCTGTTGTGAGTTTATTTCCAGAAGAAATTGAGGACAAATACAAGGTCGTGCAACTGGTCATAAGAGGAGACAAGAAAGGAGGGGCAGAGAGCATATTTGTTCTTATCAGATGTGCAGAAGACACATTGTTGTGGATTGCGCAAAGCACCAAATGCTTGGACCAGCTGTGTTTTCTACTTGTAAAAAAAGTTGAATTCAATCATTTCTTTTTGGACATCTTATAGACGATGATTAGTTTGTATTATGATTACATGTAGACCAGACATCATATCAGACACTAGAATGGCGCGTTGTTGCCTCATTCTCATGTTGGTGCCACAAACATAGTTCTGCTTCTACTCATCAAGATAGCGTGTATATGATGAAGTACAACTTTGGGTAAAAGTCCACACACCATTATCTCCTCCTCGGATGTTTTCGCTTGATCGTCTTGACGTATACGCCGTCAATTTGTGTCTTAACTTACAAAATCCCTCTTTAGTCAGTGATGGCAATTTATATCGCTTTGAATGCAAAGACACATACCTCTAATTTACTTATCACGATCTGTGTCTGGCTCTGTCATACGATTATCACCATTTCCCTGCTGTTCTTGAGACACATGATCTTCATTATTACTACGCTGATCATCGTCCTCCTCGTCACCCTCCACTTCATCTACTCGGCCTGCCGTTACGTTTCTATTCCTGCGTCTACCATGTTTGTCAATATTATTGTGTCGCTACACACAAAGTTGATGGTAAAGAACAAACCTTCTAATCCTCTTTGCTCCAGCTACAACACGAAAAATTTGCCAAGCTACTTTGATGCTGGCTTCGTTTTGTTCAAAAATTTGTCTATGTGCTTCACTGATCTATAAGGAAGGGATAGATCAGTATCCCGGATTGTGGAACTGTTTATGAAATCCACTTACGTCACCTTCTGGCGGGCTGGGCCAGAAAGTTGTTTGCGTGATGTCTACGACTTCATGTGGATTTGGTAGTCCGCCCCATTCCGCTGAGAGCTCGACTTGTTGCTTTCCTCTTTGTACGATGGTTTGTTCGTTGGTGGCCATTTTGAATTGAAGGTACTGTCTATGTGTTTTGTGGGATACGAAATGAGATGTGTTGTGATGAAAAGTTTTGTTTATGACCGACTCTCTGATGTGTTGTATTTGTTTCGAAAGCTTGAGTCTTGGAATTTTATTTGAGTTTGTCTGCTTGTCGTCCAAAACACGAGACAGAAGGCCAAGGAACGTGACTTTGGTGTTTGCACGCGTCGATGCATTTTCCCGCAATCATGTCAAACTTGCCCAGCTTCCACAAACAACCTGATGTGGAAACCTCTTCTTCAAGATCCAGCGCACACAATAGTCCAAACAGATACAATCTCTCTCCTACCAATACCTCTCCTGCTATCTCAACCTACTATCATTCACAAAGCTCATATCACAACTGACACGATACAATCTGCAAGAACGAACTATGGACAATTTACGCCACTCAAAAATCATCAATGAGCCAGCAAATAGTTTGAAGCATATAGACCTGAGACGCGAAGAAACTCTGGCAGATCTTTTCGCGAGATGATTCCAAAGTCAGAACTCTTTCTTCGAGATTGAGCGTCTACATTTCGACGAAGCTATTACATGGACAAACAGTTTCAGGATAAAATTTGTGGACTTTCGAGGGCTCAAACTAATTTCGATCGCCTCGTTTGCCGTCAAAGTCAAAAAGTGTTGGTTAAAGAGAATCTAGGAGGGATTTCAATGAGAAGAGTGGAGAAAAAGTCTGAGACTCGTTTCTAGACGTACAAAGCCCGCAAAACAAGAGTGTAGCAAGTATATTCTAACCTACTTAACCAGTTAGTCAGAGAACTTTCTGTTCATGAATCGCTAGTTCAGCCTTCATTGTCTTTTGTTGACGCAAAGATTGCAAGATGAATCCCTACCTGCGAGCAACTCACGGGACTCGTCTCCACAACTGACACCATTCGAAGTGGGATCAATGTCACACGCTTTTTACACCACAGAAATGTACAATCACACATAACAAAATTTCTTGTGTCGAGTATGCACTAATTTTAGGATCTGATAATGCATGGCAAAACTGGGAAGGGCTAATGACATAAGTTTTGCAGTTCCCTGTCCCTAACGATAACAAAAAGATTTAGATAAAACATGTATTTTCGAGACTAGGTGGAAACCAATTCTTATAGATATAAAACTCTATCTATTTTAAAAGATCAATATTTATGTATTAAATCAAATTTTATCAGTGGTGTGTCAAGTAAGCCTCTCATATATATATATATACATATACAAACGTTCCGAACGGACTATAACATTCTAGAATGATGTTCAAGGTATGCTCGCCCTCCCTTTGGTCGGACCATGGACTAACATAGGTAGTAGAAGAACCAAGCATCAAGATCTACAATCTTCACGACCTAGCTATCGTGCCAATGGAACTGCGGCCTTTATTGACAAAATCTTCCTGCGGAAGGATCCCGATAAGTGCAGGCATGGACGGTGTAAAGCAAATGTGTCGAACACTCAACGCAACTCGCTGTGATAATTGTGAACGTCGAGGCCAGACGCGACCACATAGTACAAAGGTGACGAGCTTAGTCATACGTACCATCCCTTCGATACTTCCACATCATCAGCAAGCAAGACAAGAGCAAAGATCAAGAGAGGCAAGAGTTATGACGTTCCTCAAGAGAATCGATCAAGAATCATGCCTCTTGTGCTCATACTACAAAGAAGATGAAACAAGGCATTTATGCCCCAAACTTCGGCGAGCATCATCATCATCACCAAAATTACGATGATTTTGATCTCCGTCTACTTTTCTGTTCAATTAAACATGCAACAGTCCTTCGACTCTCATTCAAAATCTTTCCACCCTCTCCACCTACCACCCTACCTAATACTTCTCTTCGACTATGGGAAAACACCAAAGCATCTGTAGGCTCTACAGACGATCATATGCATCGTTCATAGTATTCTACCATTAGGAATCAAGAGATATTGGAAGATATCCTATCGTCTATGGCTGCTTCTTTTTCCCCTTGCGACCACGTCTATCTGTCATCATCATAGGCGTCCTTATCAGCCCTATATTTGGCCCGTTTCTCGACTTGATTAAAATAAATTTGAGATTGTCTTTAAAATTCTTCTCTTCGTCCTTTATCAAACTTGGGTTTCTTATTGTTGTTAAAAATTGGTTGAAAGAAGCATTCTATATAATTACGCGTCTCTTACGAGCACGGGATATCGTGCGTTAGATTTGAATGCTGGCGAAAACCTCATAATAGAAGGGCGTGACATTTTGCGCCCTTTTCGCCAACATCACCATCGCTATCAACAGCAGGCGACAAATATACATAGACAATGCCGTGAATAATACCACTCAGTCGGGGCAACGGTAGCATTTTTATCGTCAACAACAATATCAGACAACTATTGGTAAGCTTTATATTCCAAAGTGTTTGACCAAGTTTGTAACATCATGTAAATTTGACCAGAATTAAAGTCTCATCACACAGATACTGGCAATAGAAATTGTAAAGAAGAAGGAAAGGAAGAGAGAGGAGAGATATTATCCCTGCTACCGCTACATTTGGCAGAATGTCTGTCAATGCTGCCTGTGCTGTTGTAAGTATATCAAAGCATTTACATCACAAATCGAAGAGTTCCCTTCATATATGTTGGGTTCAACTTAGAGTATCTACGTTGAAATTGACTGACCTTGCCGATCTGAGAGAAGATATGTTATTATTGTAAAAATCAGACACTAGCCGCAAAGAAGGACAACAACTCAAAGTCTGCAAAACATGCAAGCCCTCCAGACAGCAAACATCAGGTGCCAGTATCGAGGAAGGATAACAGCTCGGAGTATGAATAAGACACAAATCGTCTGGATTGAAACAGCTATAGGAAAGTATAGCCACACGACAACCTACAAGTCGGTACATTCAGCGGCAATGTGCGACGTTGCAGCAGCTTTACTTTGTGGTTACAACTCGAGAGTCTTCTGAGTAGAAGAGTGGACTTGGTTCAAAAATCAAACTTTCGGCAAAACGAATACCATAATGGTTTCAAGAGAGGAGAGTTCATGGCCAATGAGTCTGTTTCCTTGGTAAATATGTTATAATTGGGCGAGCGTGGGCGAGTGGCTGAGTTTTTCGTTCTATGAAAGATTTATTTCAAATATTTTTTTTTAAATATAAATAAGGAAAAGCTTTTACATTGAGCACACTGGTCAATCTTATGTTGCAAAAAGTGCGCTTGGCAGACGAAATGGTTCAAGCAAAGAAGAGTTACTTTTTCAAACTAAAGGTTTTAGGCATTACGGCTTTGGAAATTCAAGTTTAGTTAAACGTGTTACTCTTGCTATGACTGATTCCAAGTTTTTTTTTCAAGATCTTCGACCTATCATCCAAATATTCCAGTACTAAGGAGCTTGAAAGATGAAAAAATTAATTTGATTTGATTATATTAACATCTCAAAGGTACCAAACGAATGCTAGTAACGATGGAAGTGACAAAAAACCCAAGGCTGACTGAAATTTGGAACCACCTGAAATGGACTTTACAAAAAAGTACAAGCCTCGAATGCAAGGCTGAAGGTTCAAGGCTGCGTCATTTGTCTACACATTCGAGTATTGAATGATCTAGAACATTTGTAGATAAGTGCACAGATACCTGCTGACACTATTAATCAACTATCAGCTATTACCACCAGTTTAGTAGAGTTCTGTATGGTTGCATACGTGTAGAAAATTACGAACAAGGCTTGACTATCGACCATTTGTACATCATGCCGCTCCAGCGAATGATATTTAAACAAGGCATGCCCCGCATTTTTTGGTAGTATCCATCCTGTTCATCTTTTTACTGTGATGCTGCTACCTCGTGGGGAGTAAAGGCATTAGCTTACAATCTCGATCGGAAGTTACAAACCGTCAGAACGAAACACATTCACATACTCAACTTGACATCTCAAGTAGTCTCTAGCCTCAATTTTGTGTTTTAAATTTATCGGCCACTTTGTAGTCCCTATTTGTATCTCCTTCAGCTTAGCAGCAGAATCAGAGAAAAATACGGTGCACTTCTTTATTACTTTATCGATATAAGGCTGTAATAAAAGCGTTACCATAAAACATGTGAGTATATTTCTCGGTCTATTCTCATGTATGTTTTATGCGAACCAAGGGCATACAAGTGTTATACCTCGATGCCTTCTTTTTTTACCTGATATACTTTCATTCTTCAGTCATTCTGATTCCGATGTTGCCACGCATGTACTTGGAAACGAACTGAACCAACCGCCATGTTCTATCACTAATACCTGTAGGTGCCGCCGCACACGTCGCGTCGAACAATGTCCTGGTTGCCATAAGGCCGGTCGTGTACTCGAGACGGTTGAACAAATGTGTCAAGCCAGGAGAAACAAAAAGCCAGGGTGCCAGGGTTTGGAAGCTAGGAGTATACCAGTACTTGTTCGACCATGTTCCGCGTGCGTAGCAAGAAGGCAACAAATGCAACGCAACCAGCAGCAGCAGCAAAGGATGAGAGGTGGAATGGGTGGGAGAAGATAGATTGAAATCAGAAGAGAAAATGGTGAGATAGTTGAGTAGGATGAAGGTGATCATCAGATCGACTTATCGTTTCAACATTCGTTACTTAAGGCACTTTGTCACGTCCTACTTCGACCTATATTCCGAATGCTAGCGCTAGTTCAGTCTACAAGCAAAGCTCTAATTTTATTCTTCGATCAACAAACTTTGATTGCGAAACA
>Ga0160427_10002833_pt1 | contig 10314 bp, 6 predicted proteins | sample SolpanmetagenomL_FD_108194 | JGI IMG/M metagenome (GOLD analysis project Ga0160427, IMG submission 108194) | Solar panel surface microbial communities from Lawrence Berkeley National Laboratory, California, USA - L | ecosystem: Engineered > Built environment > Solar panel > Unclassified ...
CACCACGGCCACCGTCAGCCGCTGGATGCAGTGGAAATGGATCAGGTCGGGCCGCGTCGTTTCCAGGTGCGCGCGGAACAGGGCCGCCATCTTCGGGTCCGAGACCTGGCCCGAGGTCTCGCCGGCCACCGAGCGCGCCACACCGGTGACGGCGAGCCCGTCCTGCGGGTAGCTGGACAGGGCGTACTCGACCGGTGCCTGGTCGATGGTGGTGAACACCTCCAGCTCGAACTCGTTGCCGTGCCGGCGAGCCAGATGCAGGATGTTGTCGTGCATCACCCGGGTCGCGCCGCCGAACAGCTGCGGCGCATAGAACACGTTGACGAGCAGCACCTTCTGCCGCGGCGGCGGCGGCGGCGGGCTGACGGCCGCTATGATCCCGCGAATGGTCCCGGCCATCGCGTCGATGGTGTAGGCGGCACGGACCGCGCGCTGGGCCGCCAGGCCGACCCTGCGGCGCAGCCCGGCGTCCCTTACCAGCCGGTCCAGCGCGGCGATCCAGTCGGGCAGGGTGTCGCACAGGAAGCCGGTGCTCCCGTCCTCGATCACCTCGGCATAGGTCGCGGTCCGGCTCACGATGGAGGGGATGCCGAACATCGCCGCCTCCATCCACTTGATCTCGCTTTTGGCGTCCACCGTGAGCGAGGGGTGCAGCACCGCCAGGTTGATGTCGGACTCCTTCAGCATGTCCCAGTAGGCGTGCAGGTCGAAGGCGGGCTCTATCACCGTCAGGCTGTCGCCGGCGGCGGCGCGGAAGGCGTCGGAGATCGGCAGCCAGCCGACCATGACGAAGCTCACCTTGCTGCGGTGCCGCCTGGCGATCTCGATCAAGGCGGGCTCCAGCAGCAACTGGAACTCCTCCTTATGGGCCCGCGTGCCCGATCCGTAGAAGATCACCACGGGCTGGTCCGCCGGCTGCACCGGGGCATCGTAGTCAAGATACCGCTCATGGTCCGAGCCCATGCCGTTGCGGTGCACGAAGCTCTGCCCCGTCCGCACGAACGGCGCCATCTCGCGCGCCAGGGTCGGAGTGGAGGCCAGGGCGTAATCGCACATCCGTAAGGCGCCCAGGAACAGTGGCACGCCCAGCGCCAGCATGTTGTAGGTCTCGACCGTGATCTGCCCGGCATAGCCGGCGAGCGGTCCCGGATATTCATCAGCGAGGAACAGCAGGTCGTCGATCTCGTAGAAGGTGATCAGCCCCATGGCCCTCGCCGCCAGGATGGCCGGGATGATCTGCGGCAGCGGAGCCACCCGATAGAAGATCACTGCCTCGAACGCGCGGATCCGCTCCTGGAACACGGCAGCTTCGGTGTTCGAGTCGAACATGGTGACGGTGTAGCCGGCCCGTTCCAGCTGCTCGATCTTCTGGTCCACGCGATAGAACCGGCATTGGGCCAGGTCCAGCAGGCTGAACAACGCGACCGAGCGCACCGGCCGCGGCGGCAGACGCTCCTCGGTCAGCGGCCGGGTTGCCACGTCGCAGTAGCGAGCGATCACCGCCTGCCCCTCGGCGATGCGGCCGGCTTCGGCATAGGGCTGGTACTCGCGATGGCACGCGTGCCAGAAATCATCCAGCGCACCCGCCCAGCTCTCTCGCAGCGTCGGATACTGCGGGAACGACTTCACCCCTGCCGTGATCGCCTCGAATGCCTCCTCGAACCGCCGCTGGTTGCGCAGGGCGGCGTAGAGGTGCGCATGGGTCTGCCAGTTCCCCAGCCCGGCAGACAGGATCTGCCGGTAGATCATCACCGCGGCGAAGGGCTGATCCCAGTCGGTCAGCCGGTCGGCGTAAGCCTGCACCACCGGCTGCCGCAACGGCTCCTGCGCCAGTACCCGCTCCATGAAGCGTATCGCAAGCGGGATCTCGCCGCGCGCCGTGGCGCGTTGGGCCGCGGCTGCCAGCAAGGCCAGACGGTCCGGGCTCAACCGGTGCTCTAGCCGTTTATCCAGTAGGCCGCCATCGACCAGCCACTCGATGGCCTGGGTGTCCGGCATCCGCGCCAGTTCCGCCACGGCCGCACGATGGAAGCCGAGGTCGATCTGGTCCAAGTCGCGCACCGGCCATCCGGTGACATCCTGGACCCACACCGTCATGTTCGGCGCCTCGCCCAGCGGAATGCCGCGGTTCAGCCACTGCCGGTACCGGTCGGGCGGCGACAGGCGGAACGAACCTTGATAGAGGCGCTCGTGGAAGCCGGGATCGAACGCGAACCGCTCATTGAGCGGCGCCAGCCGATCGATGCCGGTTTCGCAGAAATGCCGCAGGATCGCCGCCAGCCGGTTGCCGCCCTCGTCGGGCAGGCCCTGCGCCGTCGCATAGAAGTCCGCATCGAGATAGGCCAGCGCATGCGGCAGAAGGCCGTGGCGCAGCAACAACGCGTCTGCCGCGTCCCGGTCCGCAGCACTCGGCCGCAACGCCTCCGGAGGGGGCGTCAGGCGTGGCGGCGGCGGGTGCGGCAGAAGAGGTTCGTCGTCGGGATCATCGCCGCCGGGCAGCAGCGAAGGTTCATCCGCAGGCGATTCAAGCTGCAGGAGTTCGTGCCGGGCATGCTCGAGCCCGGCATCGAGTGCCAGGGCTTTGGCATATGCCTCGGTCGCGGCCTCCAGGCGCCCCTGCAGCTTCAGCGCATGCCCGATCTGCAACTGTGTGTCGGCAGTGTCGGGGGCCAGTCGAGCCGCCTCGAGATAGGCCGCCAGCGCCGCCGCGATCCGGCCGTCCTCTTTCAGCGCGTGCCCATATTGAACCCAGATCGGCGCCCGATCGGGTGTGAGGTCGAGCACCTGCCGGTAGAGGATTGCGGCCTGTGCCCAATGGCCGGCATCCCGCTCCGCATCAGCTGAGCGCTGATACTGCCGGACCGGGGATTTGACGGGTGAAAACGATCCCGCAGCGAATTTCCGCCAGGTTCCCAACTTCATCAGCGATACCTGCCGTGCTTGCGGCCGCTCGAATAGACCGGGCGGCCGCAACAGGCAAAGCGGATTGCGGGATCAGGCCGCCTTGATCGCCGCCTGCCGGACTTCATCGGTCACGCCAGCCTCGAACTTCTCGAAGTTCGCCACGAACCGGCCCACCAGGTCCTTCGCCGCCGCATCATAGGCAGCCTTGTCAGCCCAGGCCTGCCGGGGGTCCAAGACCTCGTTCGGGATGCCGGGCACGTCCTGCGGCATCATCAGGCCGAAATGCGGGTCGCGCACGAAGCGGGCGTCGCGCAACGAGCCATCCAGCACCGCCGCCAGCAGGGCCCGCGTGTGCTTGATGCTCATCCGCTGCCCGGCTAAGGCGTTGCCGCCGGTCCAGCCGGTGTTCACCAGCCAGCAATCGGCGCCGTGCTGCTCGATTAGCTTCGCCAGCATCTTGCCGTACACCTCAGGCCGGCGCGGGATGAACGGAGCGCCAAAGCAGGTGCTGAACGTCGCCTGCGGCTCCTTGCCCATGCCCTTCTCGGTGCCGGCCACCTTGGCGGTGTAGCCCGACAGGAAGTGATACATCGCCTGCGCCTCGGACAGCTTGCTGATCGGCGGCAGCACCCCGAACGCGTCGGCGGTCAGCATCACCACGTTCTTCGGCTGGCCGGCGCGACCGCTCAGGTCGCAGTTCGGGATGAACTCGATCGGGTAGCAGGACCGGGTGTTCTCGGTCAGCGAGCCGTCCGTCAGATCCACCTGGCCGCGGTCATCCACCACCACGTTCTCCAGCACGGTGCCGAAGCGGTGGGTCGCGGCATAGATCTCCGGCTCCGCCTCGCGGCTGAGATTGATGACCTTGGCGTAGCAGCCGCCCTCGAAGTTGAAGACGCCATTCGGTCCCCAGCCATGCTCGTCGTCACCGATCAGCGGCCGCTTCGGGTCCGAGCTCAGCGTGGTCTTGCCGGTGCCGGACAGGCCGAAGAACAGGGCGACATCGCCCGGGGAGCCATCCTCGGTACGGCTGACATTGGCGCTGCAATGCATCGGCAGCACGCCCTCGGCCGGCAGCTTCCAGTTCATCACGCCGAAGATCGACTTCTTGATTTCGCCGCCATACTCGCTGCCGGCGACGACGATCATCTTCTGCGTCAGCGATACGGCGATGGCGGTGCTGGAGCGCACGCCGTCGATCGCCGGGTCGGCCTGGAACTTGGGTGCGTGCAGGATCACGTAATCGGGCTCAAAGCCCACAAGCTCCTCGGCCGTGGGCCGGATGAACATGTTGCGGGCGAACAGCGTGGTCCAGGCTTCGGAGCTGACCAGCCGCACCCGGATGCGGAACTGCGGATCAGCCCCGGCGAACAGGTCCTGGGTGAACAGCTCGCGCCCCTGCAGGTAGGCCTGCACACGGCCCTTCAGCACCTCGAACGAGGCGGGCGGAAGCTTCTGGTTGCCCATGCGCCACCACACGTCGTCGGTGATCTCGGGATCATCGACCGTGAACTTGTCGGACACGGACCGGCCGGTGTGCACACCCGTCTGCACCACGAGGCCACCATCGGTGGATAGCGTCGCCTCGCCGCGACGGAGCGCATGGGTGACCAGCTCGCTGGCCCGGAGATTAGCGTGGACAGGTCCTTGCGGGAGGACGCCGGACCCCTTGACCGCGGCCAGCATGGCGGCGTCGATGGTCTGCTGATGAGGGCTCATGGACATTCTCCCCGGCGGTCCCGTTGTGGAAGGGACGGCTTTGCACTGATCAGCCGCCTATAATAGGCCGGGCAAGCCAGGTCCAGCAGTTGTTATGCCGTCCTTTTTGCCAGGCTCACGAGTTGGATCAGTGCCGACCGGATCGCACCGGGGCTGTCGACCGCGGCCGGCCAGTCGATCCGCGCAACGTGATCCTCTCGCGCCAGATCAAACCCATCAACGTCGCACGCCACCATGCGCCAGCCCGGCCCGGCATGCCCGGCTGCGGCCGCAATCGCGTCAAGCGCGTCGGGATGATCGGCGTTGCAATGGGCGATCACCCCTGCTTCTGCGGCCGACACCGCAAGACAGACCGTGGAATCCGCGAGGAGATCGGCCGGTTGCAGACGATAGGCGCGGGCGAAACCGCCGATCAGCGCGCCACCGGTGGGCCGCAGCCGCCACAGGTTGAAGTCGGTGAAGTCCGCGTAGAAGGCCGCGTAGGGATGCACGCCGACCCACCTTGCCTTCAGCGCCGGGTCAGGATCGATGGCGGCCTGCCCGGTGAGCGTGAGACGCGGTGCGGTCTGCGGGTTGGCGTCGACCGGTGTGCCCACCACCATCAGGGCGCAGCGCCCATCGGCCCGCAGGTGACGCGTATGCTCGGACAGGTCCGACAGCAGCAGCAACACGCTGCCATCGGGCGCCGTGGCGGGGGTGACGAGCGAGGCGAACGGCTGGCCCTCGGCAGCGGTCGCCAGGGTGCCGGCCCGGGCGGCTCGCAGCAGCCGCCTTGCCTGCACCGGCACCGGCGTTGCGACCGAACTCGTTTCTTCCCTGTTCATTCCTGCATTCCGCCACAATCCAGGCCTCTAAGCTGTGGGCAGCCCGCCCGGCTCGCAAGGGAACACGCAGGACCATGAAGCAGACGATTGCCCTGGTTGATGACGACCGCAACATCCTCACCTCCGTCTCGATCACCCTGGAGGCCGAAGGCTTTCTGGTCCGCACCTACACGGACGGCGAGAGCGCATTGCAGGGACTGATCGCCAAACCGGTCGACTTGGCGGTGCTGGACATCAAGATGCCGCGGATGGACGGGATGGAACTGCTGCAGCGGCTCCGCGCCCGCAGCGCCCTACCGGTGATCTTCCTCACCAGCAAGGACGAGGAGGTGGACGAGTTGATGGGTCTCCGCCTGGGCGCCGACGACTACATTACCAAGCCATTCAGCCAGCGCCTGCTGATCGAACGCATCCGCGCCCTGCTCCGCCGCAACGAGAGCAGCCGGGCCGAGGGGTCGGGTGCGGCGCCGGGCGGCATCATGATGCGCGGCGACCTCAAGCTCGACGAGACCAAGCACCAGTGCCTGTGGCGCGGCGCGGACATCCAGCTGACGGTCACCGAGTTCCTGCTGGTCAAGACCTTGGCCGCGCGGCCCGGCATGGTGAAATCCCGCGACCAGCTCATCGACGCCGCCTATGGCGAGAACATCTACGTGGACGACCGCACCATCGACAGCCATATCAAGCGGGTTCGCAAGAAGTTCCGCGCCACCGATGACACCTTCGACCACATCGAGACGCTCTATGGCATCGGCTACCGCTACAAGGAGCAGTAGGCGCTGCCATGCCCCTCGACGTCGGCACCCCTTCCTTGGCCTGGCCCATGCCTGACAGCGGTGTCGCCCCTGCCCCGGTGGTGACACCCGCCCGGGTCATCAAGCAGCGCTGGGTCTCGCCGCTGCTGCGGCGGATCCTGCTGGTCAACGCCCTGCCGCTGGCCCTGCTGGTGGCCGCCTTGCTCTACCTGGATCAGTACCAGAACGGCTTGCTGGAGGCCGAGGTGCAGTCCCTGCGCGAGCAGGCCCGGATCTACGCCGGCGCGCTAGGCGAGTCCGCGGTGCGGGAGCAGGACCCGGAGAACCCCACCTTGCAGCCGGAGCTCGCCCGTTCCCTGCTGCGCCGGCTGACCGAGCCGACCCCCAACGCTCAGGCCAGACTGTATGCGCCGGACGGGCAACTGGTGGCGGATAGCCGCGTGCGCGAAGGCACCGGCGGCGCCGTCATCACCCAGCCCCTGCCGCCTGCCGTGGACCGGGGCGCGGTATTGGGCAAAGTGGGCGCCATCTACGACAAGCTACTCTCTCTGCTGCCGCATACGGCGCGCGGCCCGGTTGTCGAGATCAGCCCGAATGCCGCCGGCGCCGAATGGCAGCCTGACGTCAAGGAAGAGCTGCGCATGACCAGCGGCAGCCAGGGCCGCGAGATGCCGCCCTACATCCGGCGGGTGCAGCAGGACAACCGCCTGCTGGTGACAGTGGCGGAGCCCGTCACCCGCAACCGGCACACGGTCGGCATCGTGCTGCTGACCCGGGAGGCGCGTGAGGTGGATGACAGTCTGTTCACCGTGCGCATGAGCATTCTGGGCCTGTTCGCGCTCGCCCTGGTCCTGACGGTCGGCCTGTCCTGGTACCTGTCGCTCACCATCGCCCGCCCGATCCTGCGCCTGGCCGGCGCAGCGCACGATATGCGCGAGGGCCAGGGACGGTCCGGCACCGTTCCCGCGGCCCTGCTGCGGCGCAGCGACGAGGTGGGGGAGCTCGCGCACGCCTTGACCGAAAGTGCGGCGGCACTCTGGGCGCGGATGGACGCCACCGAGCGTTTCGCCGCTGATGTGGCGCACGAGATCAAGAACCCGCTGACCAGCATCCGCAGCGCGATCGAGACCCTGGTCCGTATCGAGGACCCCAATCAGCAGCGGCGCCTGCTCGCCATCATCGCCGAGGACGTGATCCGCCTGGACCGTCTGATCAGCGACATTAGCGATGCGAGCCGGGTGGATGCGGAGCTCTCCCGCACAGCCACCGAGCGGCTCGACGTCGTGCCGCTGCTCGCCACCCTGGCCGAGATCCACGACGCCACCCGCAAGGAGGGTGAGCCCGTCATCACGCTCGACATCCAGCAACCAAGCCTGGTGATTGCCGCCATCGAGGGCCGGCTGGTGCAGGTGCTGCGCAACCTGATCGGCAACGCGACCAGCTTCTCGCCGCGCGACGGTCGCATCGTGCTGCGGGCGCGCGATATCGGCGCCTGGGCCGAGATCTCAGTCGAGGACGAGGGTCCGGGGATCCCCGCCGCCAAGCTCGAGCACATCTTCGATCGGTTCTATTCCGAGCGCCCGGCCGGCGAACGCTTCGGCCAGCACTCCGGCCTTGGGCTGTCGATCAGCCGGCAAATCGTTCAGGCGCTGAAAGGCCGCATCATGGCCGAAAACCGCATCGCTCCCGATGGCACCATCGCCGGCGCGCGCTTCGTGGTTCACCTGCCCTTGGCCTGACGATGTTTCACGTGAAACATCGTCATGACTCCAGAACGGATGGGTTGGTGTTCGCGCCGCAGAGCACGACACCCACCTTGCTGCCCGCGGGCGGCGACCAGGCGCCGCTCAGCAACGGAGCCAAGGCGGTCGCGCCACCGGGTTCGGACACGATCCGCAGCCGCTGCCAAAGCCAGATCTGCGTCGCCCGGATCTCCGCATCGCTCACCAGCACCGATTGCAGCCCGGCCCGTTCCGCGACCGCAAACATCAAGCTCCCGACTTGGCGCGCGCCCAGACTATCGGCCGCCAGGCCACCAACCGGTCCGGGCACCGGCCGGCCGGCCGCGAGCGCATTGTGCAAGGCGGGGCAGCCTTCTGGCTCCACGCCCACCACTTGCACCCCTGTCTCAGCGAACCAAGCCCCAACCCCGCCGATGAGGCCGCCGCCGCCGACCGCGATCAGCACGTGGGTGAGGGCCGGGTCGTCCGCCTCCAGTTCACGGCCGATCGTCCCCTGCCCGGCCAGGACCGCCTCATCGTCATAGGCGTGCACCTCGAGCGCCCCGCGCTCTGCCGCCCAGGCCTGACTGGCCGCATACGCCTCGGCATAGGTTTCACCCACCGGAATGGTGTTGGCGCCATAGCTGGCGATACGGTCGAGCTTGGCGACCGGAGTGGCTTGCGGCACGAAGATGGTAGCGGCAAACCCCAGCTTCTGTGCCGCGAACGCCACCGCTGCCCCGTGATTGCCACCGCTCGCGGCCACCACCGCTTGGCCGGCGCGGCCGGACTGCAGCAGCCGGTTGAAGGCGCCACGCGCCTTGAAGCTGCCGGAGTGCTGCAGGAACTCCAGCTTGAAGGTCGTGGCGCCGGAGTATGCGCCGACGGGTTCGTCCAGCATCAGGCTCGGCGTGCGGCGGACATGCATGGCGAGCCGTCGGGCCGCCAGTTCGATTTCTGATCGCTGAGTCATCGCTCGACGCTGCCATGTGAGACCTTGGCCCACAAGGCGCTTCCATTCCGGGCCGTTCCGGCTCAAATTCAAGACGACATGCAACTTCATGCAAGCTGTGCGGCCCGGAATGGAGCCGGTGTGCTCCTGCTCGGCCCGTCAGGGTCGGGCAAGTCGGACCTGTTGCTCCGTCTGCTGCACCATGGCTTCGATCTGGTCGCCGACGACCAGGTCATGGTTGATGCGTTGGTCGGCAATGCGCCACCCGCGCTTGCGGGCCTGCTGGAGGTACGCGGAATCGGCATACTGCGCCTGCCCTATCTCTCCAGCGTCCGCCTCGCCCTCGCGGTCGAGATGGGCCAGGCAGAGCGCATGCCGGAGCCCGAGCAACGGTTCGGCCTCCCATTGGTGAGGATCGACCCGGCGCAGGCCTCGGCACCTGCCCGCGTCCTTGCAGCCCTCTACTGCATCGAAGCCGAAGGCCGCTCGGTCGCGGGCGCCTTCGTATGACCGGGGGCGTGCGTACGACCCCGGTCGTGGTGGTGACGGGCCTTTCCGGGGCCGGCAAGGCGTCGACCCTACGGGCGATGGAGGATATCGGCTACGAGGCGGTCGATAACCCGCCGCTCACCCTGGTCGATGAACTCGTGGCCCGCGCCTCGCAGCCGCTGGCGATCGGCCTCGATGCGCGCAGCCGCGGCTTCGATGCGCCGGAGGTGATCGCCATGATCGACCGGCTGCGCACCCTGCCCGGCATTGCTGCCCGCCTGGTCTTCATCTGGGCGGAAACGCCGGTGCTGCTCCGCCGTTTCACCGAAACACGCCGGCGGCACCCGCTGGCGCCGCAGGGCCGTGTCGTGGACGGGATCGAACACGAGACCAGCCTCACCCTGCCGTTGCGGTCCCATGCCGACCTGGTGCTCGACACGTCCGAGCTGCCCCTGGCCGAACTGCGGCGGGTCGTGACGCAGCAATTCGGCCTCCAGGACGGTGCCGCACAAACCGGCATGACCGTGACCATCGTTTCGTTTGCGTTCCCCGCTGGGCTGCCGCGCGAAGCGGACATGGTGTTCGACGCGAGATTTCTTCGAAATCCGCATTATGATCCCATATTGCGTGCTCGGACAGGACAGGATCCGGACGTAGCCGCCTATGTCGAGGCGGATCCCGACTTTGCCGAATTCTATGCGTCGATCACGTCGCTGCTGCGTCTTGTGCTGCCGCGCTTCGTGCAAGAAGGCAAAAAATATGCGACGATTGCTGTTGGATGCACCGGTGGCCGTCACCGCTCCGTCCGCATCGCCGAACGGCTAGGTGCCGAACTGGGTAGCGACACCTGGCGAACAACCGTGGTGCATCGCGAGTTGACGAAAGCAGCAATGTCCGCGACGGATGCGCCGCTGGTTGAGAGAACGCTGAGCAGCGTCGCTTCAGGGAAG
>Ga0160427_10002834_pt1 | contig 10311 bp, 9 predicted proteins | sample SolpanmetagenomL_FD_108194 | JGI IMG/M metagenome (GOLD analysis project Ga0160427, IMG submission 108194) | Solar panel surface microbial communities from Lawrence Berkeley National Laboratory, California, USA - L | ecosystem: Engineered > Built environment > Solar panel > Unclassified ...
ACTTACTCACTCACTCACTTACTTATTTACCTTCAAAGGATATCTTGTGTCCTTTCTGTCATTCGTACACTGGATCCATAGAGGCATGTTTAGTAGATAGGAATAGGAATCTCATACTAACTTAGTACTGACAGCTTCGTGTGAACGCTCAGCGTGTATATATAAACATGCATGTATTATCGTTCCAATATATCTTTTGCTTGACTAGCGGTCGCGATTACTTAGAATTCACAAGAAGGATTCTAGCTTGCGTAGATAGTAGCTGCGCACACATATATCACAAGCTTGAAGAGTGACGTACGCCTAGAGTTTATAGTACCCCTTTGAGCGGCTGCCTGTCTATAGATCTAGCTGAGTCTAGTCAACTTGCTGAGATTTGTCTCCCGCGTGTTCCATGAGATTTTCTTCTAGCTCTCATTCTATAGGTCTATGCTGATGCTTCGGCCGAGCCAGTCATTCAGTCGTTTTCATACGCCTAGTGGATACATAGGTATTCACTTATAATTGACTGTGGATAATCGGCAACATTTATTCAATAGCGAACTTTTTCAAGAAACTTTGAAATGTCTTGTCATGTCTTGGAGTTTTGTCATTTTCTTAAGGGACTGTCTTGGCTCCAGTCACATGGTTGCTTCGAGAACAAGTCAGCAAGGGCGGTTAGCGCTGGGAATGTACATGCATAATATGTATTATTATTATTGACTCTGAACATGCTTTTACCATTAAATTGTGAATCATTATAGCTCAAGAAATGTAGATGTCAAATATGCTTACAATTGTAGGCTCTGAGTGATTCTTCGAAGCTTCTTTTACACCAGCAGTGAAGTAGAGTAATTAATTTGCTCCAAAATGAATACCAAGTGTATAGTCAGGTACATACAATAAACAATAGATGGAACGCCTAATATTCAAGCACATATATACACTCCTTAAAACACCAATAACTACCACCATGCTATAGCTAATCATACAAAAAAGGTTTATCTAAGACCCATATCACTGGTTATCTTCTTGAGTCGATCTCCTCGATGGTTTTATCTCTGCTTGTTTCCTTACCTTCATCATTCTCAACGGTCCCTGCCGAGCGCCCTACTGTTCCGCTAGGTCCTTCGCCGTTTGTTTCATTTGTGTATTGAGCCGGCCGGACCGTCACACATGTGGTGTCGCTGTCGGAATTGGCGTTGCTATCACTGATATTGCTACTGCCTTGTATGTCTTGCTGAGCTTGCGTCTCATCCTTTCCTAACGCCGCGCTTCTAGACCTTCGTGTTTGCGAGTTTGGTATTGTGATTGTGGTGCTTCGTCTGTCTTTTTCGCCGGGTTGGCGGCTCATGCTATGTCTGTCATGGCTGGTAATAGCAATAGTAGAGTGACTGCCCTGGCTCGTTTGACTGCTTCTCCTTCCCCAAAAGTTTTGTCGGAGTTGCTTGTTGTTATCCTCTACGATGACGGAGCTTGATTGCATTGGCTGGGAGAATTGTTGGACATATTTTTGGTTCACGGTTGGTATTGAGGGCTCTTCGAGTCCTTGGATGGAGTGTGTAGGTAGAGCGGATTTTCCTTTTGATTTGGAGGGTTTCGTTAAGGGCAGTAGATGTTGATGACGATGATGGTAACGATGAAATATGGATGTTGGTTTATATGGATCAGGTCCGGTCCAGGCGTTCGTCTCCATGGTGGAAGGGCGACGGTTTCGCCATATGTATGTCAAGAAAATAACCAAGAGGATGATAACGCCAGCGGTAATAGTCCCGACTATAGCAGCGGTGTGAGATCTGTGCTTAGAAGGTGCAGGTATGGAGAAGGTTGTGTTTGATGTAGACACGGAAGCACCAGTCGTTGATGGTGATGACAGTGTTTGCTGGGCAGAGACTGTACTGCTGTACAACCAAATGATTGCTGCTGATCGCCAATAGATGAGCAGCAATTGTGATGTTATAATGAATACCATGATACAAGGAATGTGCGAACAAGCACCGGCCGCGCGCACAAAATCTCACTCGTCGCCGCGATTGTATGGAATCCGGTATCAGCAATATTCCTATCCCCCCAAGTTTAATGTTGTGCTCGCGCTGATGAAGGCGCGCCTTACGTCTTCATGATCGTGAATCGTGTAATGAACAGAACGATATCGACTGTGTCATCGATGATGCAACATGTCGTGGTTGGTATTGCGTAGCAATGAACTCAAAGAACGAGAGGAGAGAAAATACGCATATGCATAAGGTTGTGCTTCAATGTGCATTGTCTTCGTGCGAGCGATGTTGACTTTGAAGCCTCCAATGCGTGCTTGGTATGCATATGGCGATTAATCCGCGCAATTGCAATCAGTGACTTGAAATATGCCGGGCAAGACCACTATTCTTTCTCGGAGGGATGTCTAAGGATTTATTTGTATAGCTAGAACGACTCGGAGCGTTGCCTTTTCCGAACGAAAAATAATAGAAGAATATTAGTATTAAGTGAAAAGTGTGGTAGCTGACTCTGCAGCCCTTGGCTTGGATGGATGGGCTAGCAGCGGTCATTAGTGGCTGCAAAAAATTATTGTGACGAAATCAACCGCAAACACTTGCCGAAAGACAAAAAATTAGAACGTTCGAACAACTTATAAGCAGTTTGATGTCAGACAAGCTAAGGTATCACGGGTGATATAATCAAGGCAACAAGATAGATTGAGACAATGTTATTGACTGAAGCAATTAACTGATGGAAGACCAAAGCCTTAGATCCTATAGTCTACTTGTGTACAAGTAAATCGAACGGAACAAAAACAATTAAGAATACTATTAGCTTTGTAACCATTTTACCTAGCATCCCTAAAGTTAAAGTAGTAACAATTCCGTGGTAATAATATTATGATAAAATACTTTTCTATCTTCATTTGATAAAGATTAGTACTACTGAAGACGATACGGCGGTATTATGATCAGTATTATAATTATGTTATCACACTAATACTTCAAATTGGTATATTTATGCTCTATAGAGATGTAGACTTATAATTGAGTGTACTTTCATCAATTTTATGGTAAATGTCAGCGACAAATGGAAGTTCAGTGAAAATGACAAAAAAGTCTACATGACTTGCGATGGACATGTTAGAGTGCAGTATTACACGAGAAAAGGAAGTTTCAAATGCGAATACTCCGTCCGTTTACAGACGTGCAATGAATAATGGTTTGCTGTACTATTTGTTAGAAACATGTCGAAACCACAACAAGATTGAAAAAACTCTTTTTACAGTTCGTTATTATGTAAGGATTTTGTATCATGTAGATGACACATATTCAATCAAGGTTTGGTTTGTGTATGTTGTGCACTGAAATGTAGATGAAGATTGATAAATGGAGTAAATATTATGTTTGTTTGGGAAAGGATTGATGTGATCTATATCTATATTACAGTAAAGCCTGAGAAACAAAACAACTCGCTCGCTCTAAAAGCTCATTTTCAATGAAACGCCTGATAAAAAGAAAAACTTATTATACAATATGATTTATATATGGACTATGTTACACGAGTACTGCGCTTACCTCAAGGCAAGCTAAAGAGTGTATTGTTCTTTTTTTGTGTTAAATCGTCTAAGAACTGAGGTGTGCCAAGGTGCCAATCTACCATCTCTTATGAGGACTGTTGTAGGCGCTGCAAAAACTATCTCGTGCTTGAAAGCAGTTGTCGTCCAAACAGATGGCTTGTAGCTCCTTTGGCTCATCAGATGCTAGTTTAACTGGTGACGCGCACTTCTCGCCAAACATGCCATCTAGCTTATCTCGGAATTCCTTTGCTTCTACAGGGCTGACACCGTAACAGAGTAGAGCGAGTTCGAACTGCTCGTTGAAATAGCCGGTTTGGAAGTAGTCATGATGTTGGAACTTGTGTACCTCATACATGCTTGGATTTCCTTGATAATGACGTTTGTAATCTCGTCCATACTCTGAGCACGATAGGAGAGCCATAAACAGTTGTGTCATGTGTAATGTCAACTTGACTTCGTTCTCGCCGTTATCTGTGGATTTTGTTAGATCTCTTTTCGTGATGTATAAATATTTCATACTCAACATACCAAGATAATTCTTGCTGGCGCCCTTTCCATGGTTGTTCGTGTTGATTCGAGAGCCATCGAAATAGGATCGTAGACTGACTCGGACACCCTCATAGATTCCATCTCCTAGCACACCTGGAATATGTAACTGCGCTGGGCAGTTTTGACCGCTAAAGGCTGTGTTGACAATTTTGGCAGCAAAGTCGTATTGAGAGAATCCCAGCAGTTTGGAATATCTGTTGCATATCTACAGGGAACAAAAAGTATGTCAGTTACACTGCTGACTGTTGTAACTGCAGGGACGGAACTTACACTTCTTGCATCTGCCAATGTGATTACTGCGGCAAGGCAAACATAATTTAGGAACTTCATTATTGTATTGGTTGTAAAAAAAGAATGTGATTTATGACTTTATTATAAGGAGCGTAATGAGCAAGAAAACTTGAATAATCTCTTTCCAAAGAAATGCACAGCAGGATTGAGATGTCCTTCTCCTTTATATCGCATCACAGAAGAAATAGTTTGGGACTCTTCACTACGCCACAACGAAGATCTGATATAATTTTGGCTCTTTGTAAAATTTCCATATTCTCCGAGATTTCATGCTAAAAAAGATCCCTGAAGTTAAGCGGGAAACTTTGTGGAGCGTTGTCGAAAGCCTTAGAAGAGGCAAGTCGCGTTTTCTGTGCCTGGCCATGCATATGGGATCTCCAGGGAATTGTCGAAAAAACCAGTCTTGGACAATCTTGGACGAGAGTGCCCTATATCAGCTACACTAATATCGTGGAGTGAGGTCGATTCTCAAGGATAATTTCGCAATGGGATTCTCTTTCGGGATATTTCGACCTTGATGTGGAGTTTGTGGCGTTTTGGCGCAGGTACTGTGCAACTTAAGGGCAAAAGCGAGTTTTATCGCCAATCATGATCAAAGCCTTATGCACTAAATTTTGATATTATGTTCTGATCTTCAAGACTTGAATGATGCTCACAATAACTATTGATGATGACTTGTTTATAATGTATTATGTACTGTAGTATGCTTGTAGTCGATGCATATGAGCTCATCTCGACAAAATCAATGGAGAAGCTTTAAAATGGAGATCGTGAATTTGTGAAGTATTTCGTGCTACGTCTTGAAACCCTGTCTCTCATTTAAATAGTCAAAAGTTTAAACCTCTGGTACCTCATTTCGGATAAACAAATGTCATAGCACTAACCTGATTTCTCTCGGCCCAAGCCAGATAAAAAGCAAACCTTGCATCTATGAAGATAAGATGCTCATACTCTCCTTGTCAACTGACTGGATTCTCAGAAACATCATATGACAACCGCTTTGTCTTCCTCAAGCTGGACCGGTGTTCCACTAGTTTGGTGACGATGTTGCATAATGCAATTTCTAGTTGCGCAACATCACAATCAGTGGCGTTGCTGTCAAAATCCAAATCGAGGAAAAGAATTCTAGAACATGTCAAACAATAGGATTGTTTAGAGGACTGATGCCACAATTCCATTGTTCCAGAAGGACCCTTGACTTTGCGCGCATATGCATGAACGTTATATTTGCAAGCAAAAGAAGCACGCTGGATTCTAACCTTGGATATGGGACAATCTCGTGAATGCATGCACAGCACCTGTGTCTCCTTATATTGAGGTTTAAATATGCTTGCAGCAAATTTATTACATGCTGCAAGATGAGTTGAGCTCCTGGCAAAACTTTAATAGTCCTTATATATGCTCTTTCAAAACCACAACATCAAGAGATCGTCAATGAACATAAAATTGTAGGTCTACGTTTACTACCTGCGGGTAGCAATTTCAAAAGTATATATCGTACGACTTTACAAAGATTCTCCGACAAGATGTACAGTATTATAAAAATCTCCATCTAACTTACATTGATATACACATAAGTGACACATCGAAGTATCTCTCCTTATTTCCAATCTTATTCGATATTCCATCTTGTATACGTAGGGGGAGAGCTCTGATAGACTCCAAAAGAATGTAATAGTAACTGAAGCTTATGTTGTCAATCTGATCAAATAATTGGAAGATGGTTAGAAGTGCATATGCTCACCGTCAAAACTTTTAAATGGGTATCGCTTTGGTATGTCCACGAACAATTGATGCATTGGCATTTCAATTCTCCGCTAAGGTTCAACATATCTGTCATGTTCGAGATGGGTCCACAATAGTCTTATGATTTATACATATAATATTTATGGTTACAAATCCACTGTATGTTTCCTCTACAGTGGATTGTGGTGAGTAAATTCTACCCCTTGAACCCATATAGGTATTAAAATCGAGCGAATAATTAAACCCCTTCTCAATCGTTTTATCAAACAAGTGGGTTTCGCTACTGAGTCCTACAGAGAGATTGGGATTGTGTATAGTGAGTGAGAACCGTTTTCGCTATCTGTCCATTACCTGTACAGCATTTGTAACATTAAGAATAAAGGACACTGTAACCCTTACACTTGAATGAATGAATGAGGCAAAGTCATGCTGATTATCACATGGTTGAAAGATGAATCGTACGTTTCGTGATGATACCATGCTTAACGATATGTTGAGAATTTGCATTGCGATATCACGTATATATGATGTCAGCAATAACATGACATTCTGAAGTCTGCGAAACACAAAATACTAACGCGACCACGCAGATATATCACACGGTCTGCGATGAAGATGGAATCCACCGTGAATATAACAGCATGTTAGCGCAAGGTGAGCAATTGCAATACTTTCTAATCTAGATATTACCATAAAGACAATGCAACTTAGAAAAGCCCGTCATACATTCTTGTCTAAGTGCTAAATCCTGTGTCGTGATCAGAAGCGTACAGATACGATTAGGTAAGCTCATGGTCCAAAATACCATGACGATCGACGATATACATTTGCTTTAGAATATTACGATGTTCACGTATGAAGACAGCTGTTACATATATGCGAATCAATTTAGACTTTTTACCAAGGCATTATGCAGCACATTACTCACCGAGCCCATAGCCCTCGCAAATCTGCCTATGTGCTCTTAACATTGTCACACGATATCGAATTTCGATGGTGACACAACATCAATTTTGAGATGCACAGTGTTGACGTGTCGCAAGGCAAAATTGATTTACAATGCTAGTCTGTCACGAGCATTCATACACACAGCACTATTCCTTGAAAAGCCCAATCAAGTATCAGAGAAGACATATATCTACATAGCAATGATTGTTTGATCTCCTTATTGCACTACTCGAAGCACAATTTCAAGTTCGTCATCATCAAGGTATATCTTATGATCCTTAAGATTAAACATAGAATCCCCAGTACGGTTTCTGTGTTTCGCCCGAGAGCATCTGGGCGGTTTTGGAGTCTCGGCCCAAACAGTTCCCGGAGTCCCAACACGCAAGATGCAGTGTTTGCCCGACTTCCGAGCCTCTCTGCTGCAACGGGGCTAGTGTCAGATTGTCGAATTTGAAGCGGCATCATAAAAGCAGATTCATGATCAATATCGTCATCACATCAACACTTCATTCACATGCTGTCATACCAATGCAATAGCAGCCAAGAGAAACACCATGTTCATGAGTAGATCGGTTGCAATCTTAGTTGGAATTTCAATTATTCGGTGTCTATGACTATGCCATTCAGCAGGCTTGTCATCTTGGCTAACTGCAATTGTGACTAGCTACAGCCCTTGAGTTGAGTATTGGTGCGGGGCAATATTGGTGATGTAACGACAGGCATTATTTTGGGTCTGTTTGCCCCTCATTAGCTTGAGTGGTCTGTCATCCGTCGGAAAGCTACATGAGATGGTACTGCTTTTAGTCACAGAGCGCTATGCTGCAGCTATTTGGTATGGGGGTTCGTATGGGAACGTATACTGTGGCAGTTATGTTTATGCTTGAGACAACAATCTCGTCATCGTTATACTCCCAATACGGCTTGAATCGACCAAACTCTTGTTGTAGCATTAATTGAGAAACTCTGTCAATTGGGCGCTGAGATACATATGCGTACACTACATGTACAAGCAGGTCACGTTTTACATAATACTTAGACATGCTATGACTAGACAATGAAGTATTATACCGCAAACACAAGTAGATCGCGTCATGATTGTGGTATCATAGGAGTAAGAAAGCGGAATGTTTATGCTTCCGATCCTGGAACTTTTGACATCAACCATGAGTTCTCGTGTATATAAACTACGACCAGTGCCCCTCTCCATCTCTTCTCTTCTACCCCTCCAACATCATCAAACATCTACATCAATAACCAACAACCTTTAAACAAAACTTTTTTTTCAAAACACAACCATCAAAATGCCAGGAAACTCAGGTATGTTAGCTTCATCATTACGATTCTATTCACGGGCTTTGTTGCAACCGCAACGACTAGCATGTAGTTACTATCAAGCAGTTAACTACTCCATTATATGATACTAACAAACTTTGTTTATAGACTCCACCAGCAAGTCACACGCCACTGGCGACTCAATTGTCCCACAAAAGTTGCAAGAGATTCTCCCAGAGTCTGTTGAGAAGGCAGTTCCGTATGTTTCCACACTCTCTCTCTCATATCTAAATATAACAACCAACTACCCAAAGACTCAAATACTAATTACTTTGGTTACAGAAACGCCATCCACGATACTGGTAACGCTTCAGCCAAGCAAGCTTACCAAGCCGACAAGGAGGAGGCCAAGATCCAGAAGGATGTCAAGAAGGCTGAGAACCAGATGTAAATTATCTTCGGATATTTAATCTCTCATGAAAACGCCTACATTTCTACGACAATGGCTTCACGGAAATTTTGCATAGCTTAAATACCCACCTCACTCCTTTGGAAGGAAAGTGATATGATAGCGTACTTCTTTCTTGTGTTCTGCTATACATAAAGTCAAAGAATACCAAATAAAAAAAACTGATTCAGTCAAACAAAATATCGTTCCGTTTTTTCAAAGCTGTGATATAATTCCTTGAATTGCATGTGTCAAGGTCATTTTGGATTGATCTGTTTATAGTTCTCAGATTAGTGGTGACATCATAACAATGACGTCAGTTCACAGAATATATTTGATCAGACAAAAATATCACAACAAATACTATACGAATTTTATTTATATCCACCATACATATTGTAGGTTGCTGTTCTCATTGTTTGAAGTTGACAGCATTGACGTGAAAGCCTATTGATCGGATACGGTTGATCACTTTGAATCCACAATCTAAGCAGTTGCAACCTAGTTATAACCCTTTTAAACTTATCAATGTCTTCCCCTGAGCTCGAGAGTCTCAATCATTCTATACATATGTTCTAGACAGGTGTGTTATGATAAGAGCGAGATTGAACAAGCTTATATCAAGTATTTTGACACACTGAAATGAAAAAGTATATAACACTATTTGTAGCAAACGTGCAATATCTGTCCCAGGATTTTTAATCTCGATATATTTAGAGAAAAAACGACACCGTCAAAATACGAGATGAGCTACTGTATAATCATTAAATTCAACGGCTGGTCGCAGAATCAAGGATTCCACATACTAGAGCGGTTGATGTCGAGTCAGCGCGATCTGTCATCAACAACAGTCTAGCTTATGTGATTAAAAATGATGCACGCCATAAAACATTGATTCTAATGGTCAATGTCATGTGAATCAAAATTTGATTAGTAACTTTTCGCTCCTTTTCTACCTTAGTTGTGTAGTGATGCCGGCATTTAATGTCTATACCATTTGATCCGTGAACACATTAGAGTAGAGGAAGGACGTGATCGTATGTTGCATATTCCAATTGCCAAATGGACCTAAAATGTCTTCGGATTCTACCATGTACATGTATTGCCAAACAGCCGAACGTTTCTGTGGCCCTCCCTGATACACATTTTAGAGCCTTCATTATTACCCCGCTAACACAAAACAAGAATAAAACTCCTAGAAGGAACGATGAGAGGCTCAGATTATTTTGAAGACATAATGCTAAACATATTTTGAACAAGTCATTTTCAGTCTCTAAGCCCTAATACGGGTAATTATATACAATCCTTCAAATGCAAGCATATATCAACTTCTCCAGAACGCAATAGTGGTCTGAATATATCCCGTAATTCCATGAGTCTAGCTTGGAAATTAAGCAACCATCCAAATGTTGTCAAAGATCCGTATGCCTTATCGCATGTCAAACCTTTAATGCTAAGCATCATGTCAATTGACTCGCACCAAGAAAGATAAAATATTCTTGTGTATAAAGTTGTGACATTA
>Ga0160427_10002836_pt1 | contig 10309 bp, 7 predicted proteins | sample SolpanmetagenomL_FD_108194 | JGI IMG/M metagenome (GOLD analysis project Ga0160427, IMG submission 108194) | Solar panel surface microbial communities from Lawrence Berkeley National Laboratory, California, USA - L | ecosystem: Engineered > Built environment > Solar panel > Unclassified ...
TAATCTACACTTTTCACTCAACTTGCTCTACGCAAATGGAAGGAACGGTCGTAAGGCTTAACAAAATAAGAAAACTGATTTATAGATAATTCATCAAGTCAATAGAACAAATATTAATATTCATTCACCTGCTGTGTGCAATCATGTACAGTGGTACATATACGCTTACTTAGTAGGCACTAAGTAAATAAACAAAATTGAATGTTTGGAGGGGGGGGAAATATACCCAATCTTCGCTCTCCTCTGACAAAAGCCAAGTCTTTCCAAGAGTCTTGTCAAGACCTATTCTCTTCTTTCCATCTCCTGGCATCACATATATATACGCCATCTATCAATCGCTTTCCTCCTCCTCAATTACACCGTGTTGCGCCACTGGCAACTCGTCCCTCTTATACAATGTCGTTCCTCTAAGTCGTACCATTTCAAGATCATCCAACAAACTCGGACGAAAAGCGCATCAATCTAGCGTGAGAAGTCCTTTTTGTCGCGCCGAGAAAAGGCACGAGGAACGTGTGCGACATCGCGACAATCGACAAGATGAAGTTTGCAAAGTTAGTACTGCCGTCACACTGTCAGATTCAAAGCGACAAGAGCTGATCCAATTCGCAGATACCTTGACGATAATCTGGTTCCGGAATGGCGTGTGAAGTACCTCAACTATAAGGTTTGTTATTCAAAAATTTCGAGACAATCGCACCATTGACTAACCTGTGGTATAGCAAGGAAAAAAGAAGCTCAAAGCTGTCGGACGAGCGATCAAGAATGCTGAAGCGGCTAGTAATAGCAATGTGACTTCGACAAATCCTACTCCTGCTACTACACCTGGTCTCGACGCTTCCAAGAATTTTAATTCATTACAAAGCCCGATACACAAATCCACGCACTTACGAGAGAACACTTTGGCATCACCTACGGAAGGAACGTCTCCGAAGGATACAAATGGCTTCACATCGAGATCGACATCTCGTATCGGTCGTTCACCTGGAGATCGTAACAATCAATTCCTGGGACCCGGCGATGTGTACGCGACGAACGGGAAAGCAAATGCCAATGGTATAAATAAGCAAAATGCTGCCGAAACACACCACATTGCATCACCTGCACATTCACCTCGAGCCTATGGTACAATATCACCTTCCGTAGGAGATACGAAACCCAATATTAACAACATAAAAGCACCTACAAATCTTGAACTGCCTGAGCCAGCGAAGCCATACCTTGAATCGCGTACATCACATCAAAGCACCAAATCATCTCATAATGGACAACTATTTGCACATTTTGAGGACGAAGAACCAGATACACCGCGCCGAGAGCGATCGGGATCTGATGCATCGAGCACAAAATCACGCCCGCAGATTCACCAAACAGACAGCAACTTGATTAGACGAGTCTTTCACAAACTGACACCCAACAATCATAATCAAAGTCCTTCTAAACGAACCAATTCATTCAATATTCGAAATACATCAACATACATGGAAATGACTGAAGATTCTCAAAGGGAATTTTTCAACTTTCTTGATTCTGAGATTGAAAAGATTGAGGAGTTTTATAGATCAAAGGAGGATGAGGCCAAGGAGCGTTTTGAGGTGTTGAACCTACAATCCAAACTAATGGAACAAAATAAGGAGAGAGCCAAAGAAGATCCTGGCGACCAGACATTGGGTCAAATGGATGGTTATAAGTGGAAGCATCCTGCCACACTAGTTACTGATGTTTTGCACAAGAATGTCGGGGGTATATTGAACAGAAGGCCCGACAGTTTTAACCCACAATCTACTGTAGCAAAGCTCGCCGCAGCAGCAACCGATGCTCTGGCCCCAAATTTGTCCTCTAAAGCTATAGATCATGGCGGTCAAGATTACAGCCGCAAACAGGAAAAGCACCAAGTATCACATCGAGCAGCCAAGCACAAGATCAAGCACGCAATTGTGGAATATTATCGTGGTTTAGAGCTCATCAAGTCTTACTGTCTACTCAACCGAGAGGCTTTCAGAAAGATTATGAAAAAGTATGACAAGACTGCCCATCAGAAAATAGCGTCTACATACATGAAGGAGAAGATTGGACCTACCGCCTTTTCTTCATCTGAAGAAGTAGACGTGTTGATCACTAGGACTGAAAACATGTTTGCAAAATACTTTGAAAAGGGTAGAAGAAAGCACGCCATTGAACGACTGAGAACCAAGGAGCATAAGAAGGAAGTTTATGGTGCCATGTTTCGATGTGGTGTGTATCTTGGGGCAGGTATACCACTCCTTGTCCAATCGCTAGTATTGGCTAGATCAAATCCTACCCATTATGGAATGAAGCATCCGGATGAAACAAGTTATCTTCTTCAGGTAAGAACCTCTGCTCTTTTTTAATTACTATGCTAACAAGACTAGATATGGGCTGGCTTTGGTTTCCCACTCATATTCACTGCACTATTCGCTCTATGTTGTAGAGCTTGGGTGAAGGCAAAGATCAATTATGTTTTCATCTTTGAATTCGACACGCGAAACAATCTAGATTGGCGACAGCTTCTCGAAGTATGCTGATTCCATCTTTCTTAGTGACAACTTGCTAACAAAGACCAGATACCATGTACAATCTTCTTTATCCAAGCGATCCTAATGTTCTTCTGTTTTTCCAACTTTTGGGGAGATGGATTCGATAGAATATGGTTTCCCGTCATATTTGTCGGTGTAGCCCTCTGCTTGATATTATGTCCATTCAGAGTGTTTTATCTTGAAGGTAGAACGTGGTTTCTGATATCTCTTGTGAGTGATGAATCCGTCAACAGGCTGCAGCCTATATTGACTGTTTAGTATCGATTATTCTGGGCAGGACTATATCCGGTGGAATTTAGAGATTTTTTCCTAGGTGATGTGTTTTGTTCATTAACATACTCGATGGGTGTAAGTTGTCTCTTTGTTGTATCGTGGCTCAAGCTGATTTAATGATTAGAACCTGCCATTGTTTGTCTGTTTGTACTCGAAACATTGGCACGATGCGCCTCAATGTAATTCATCGCATTCTCGGATCCTTGGATTCTTTAGTTGCTTGCCTGCTATATGGCGTTTGTTACAATGTCTCCGTCGTTATCGAGATACACGAAAATGGTTTCCACACTTGGCAAATGGTGGAAAGTACTTGTGCACGATATTGTTCTACATGTCCTTGAGTTTGTATCGTATTGATAGATTGCAAAGCTTGAAGGGTCTTTTCATTTTCTTTGCTTGCATTAACGCGCTTTACACATGTAAGTTTTATATTACACCACCTTTTCTTTTTGAAGACAAAGCTAATCAAATTAGCAACATGGGATCTACTTATGGATTGGAGTTTGCTTGATTGGTACGCTCCCCACAAGCTATTACGACACGAATTGGCCTTCAAACGACCATGGATTTATTACCTTGCTATGGTCATCGATCCAATCATTCGTAACAATTGGATATTGTACGCAATATTCGCAAACCAGCTTCAGCATTCGGCAGCCCTTTCGTTCTTTGTATCACTTTCAGAGCTCTTTCGAAGATGGATATGGACTTTCTTCCGTATGGAAAACGAACACACGTCAAAGTATGTTTATAACGCAAGATATATTTTTTCCCTTCAACGAATGAAGTAATTAACCAGTTCTATAGTGTTGGGAAGTTCCGGGCATATCGCGACGACATTCCACTTCCATACGACGTCCCACAACCATCAGACTTGTCCCGCAAAGCTTCCGTCACTTCCACCGCGTTGACTGAGAATGATCAGCATGCCACTTCTCCACCTGACGACAACGACGACGACAACGACCTGCCGCCTGATACACCAGCAGGAGACGATGATCCTGAATCCGCAGATCCCAACGATTCTCGACCTCGTCGTTCACCCAATGCACTCAACCGAGCATTCACTCTCGTCAAAACAGCCCACAAGTTTGACTTTGAACGACGAAGGCCATCACAAAGCAAAGGTTCACGTCCCAACGGCTTGCGTCAAACATTATCTAATTTAACCGCCGGGAGCGCCATTGAGGACGAAGATGACATCTCCACAGATGAAGAGGATCACGAAGAGCAGAGACCACTTGTCGAAGAGGGTGTTGATCATGACGCTATTGCAAAAGTGAATGATCATGTAGATGATTTAGCGGGATTACGAAGACGCACGAGCAGAGTTGCAGAGCCGCCTTCGAATAGAGACCGCAGGACTGAGCAACAACAGCCTCAAACGAGGCAGAGGGATTTTGCACCTGAGGCGTCTACTTCAAAAGAGAGGAGGCAAGATAAGGCTGATGAACGTAAAAGCTAGACTCTTGTTCAATCTTTTTTGTTTTCTTTTCTATCCTTGTCTCTTCTCCAAATGTATTATCAGAAAACAGTGTTTGTTCATAGGCTAGTTGGTGGAGTTGGTATGATTCTAGATCCTTTTTTGTTTTTCAATCGGTCTCTGTCAAACCGTTGATAGGGACATATCTTGTCTCATGTTTCTTGTCTATACCCCTTTTTAATATATATATATATATATATAAACCATTCCTTTCGTATACAATATACGTCTGCAGCTGTGTATTTAAAGTTTACCTTACTTATGAAATATCAAATCAAGAGCAAGGAGAAGATAAGGATGTGTCTTTACCCGCGATTTGTCTGGTGTACCTATACCTAGATGTGTGAGACTTTCCATTGAGTGCTTTTTTTTCTATCAAGGTATGTTTGTCATGAAATCTATGAGTGACTTTTGAATTTCTGCCATACACTTGATGGCATAGGAAAATGAATGTATATATACATAGAAGCCCCTCCTTTTTTTCTATTCGTACTCAGGTTAAACCAAACGTCCGCATTGCAATATTGACAGCAAGGAGTCGGAAGTGGCTGAAAACTTTGCATAAGTCAAGTTTGAGCCAACATTCAAAAAATATTCGTTTAAATACGAAGTCATCTATATGTGATATGCATATATGCATATATGCCAAGACTCGTGATGTGCTGGTGTATCTATAGATCTAGACTCTCAACACCATACGCAAGGTATCAGATAAACATTTATCCTATATAAAATGAGTTATTAACTTAGCTTGATAATAACAATAATAATAAGGGTACGCAAACTATATGATCGACAAAAATATCTCCTTTCCCAAACTTTTACATGCACCAGTTTATAAACCCCACGTCACTCCTGGCATTTGGACCAAAATATCCTTCTCCCTCCCTTCCGGATCATCGGATTGCATTTCATAGAAACCTTAATCTAAGTGTGTTTAATCAAGGTCGTCAAACAAAAACCGAGACCAAGGTTCACACGCTATACTAGATGAGAATGACAATAAGAAATTACGGCTTGAGGAATAAGCTCTATATTACATGTATACACAGCTTGATCAATTGAAGGTGTGTTTTAGTTGTGGTGGTGCTTATTTAGAATTCTAAAGAGCCAACGGGCTAATTATCACTAGATTCATCTTTGTCAATACCTCCAGGCGCAACCCCATTCCTTACGGGGGTAATCTTGATAAAACTGTGTCTGGGAGGATCGTCAACTGGACAAAGCCTAAAATCAAAGGGAGAAATATAGAGCTTTAGCTTGGTGATGATCGAGGCAAATGGATGATGATGTATTTTAAGACTCATACCATTAAGTTCCACAAGTCAGACACTTTATAGACGTTGTTAGCTGGACACATCCATATGCATCTTTCAATCACTTTGTTATTGTGGACAGGATACAAAGATAATAATGTGGAGAACCAGACGGTGATTGCTAAGAGCAAGTGAGAGACATATAGAAAGGACACCAGTGTTTCTACTGACAGGCCTAGGTATTGATGGTCCAAATATGCTTAACAACGGCATACAATCGATAACCAATTTAAACCTTTGCTCATATATATTTCTCTTCGTTTCGCGATCGCCCTTCCAGAAACGATCTACACAAGGCTCCGGCTTGATAAGGATCTCGAGGAAAATAGAAGCCCTTTCTTTCTCGGTATGCAAATGACATGATACCCAGTATGCTATGCCATACCATGTCCCGAAGCAGAGGCTTTCATAAAAGGGCAATTTGACGTCCCAAAGCATGGGGCGATTAGCGTTAGTGGACCCCATAGGATTATGGATCGGCATGATCTGCAATCGATCGTCATAGGCCATAAGGGACTAGATTCCTTAAATTTTCCCATTTCATTCCTACATTTCAAAAGTCGCCTCTGCTGCTTCAAGAAAAGCATTAATATCCACCATCAAACGCACACCCACCTCACGCCGCGCAGCTCCGATAATAGTCGTTGTCAGGAGGTGGATGCTTGAGCAGTTTGACTTGAACAAAAAGATTGTCAGGCAGAGGGAATCCGAGGTAACTTGGGTTCGAGTGTTATTCCCCTTAGCTGTCTCACGCTTACGCATCATTTTCGAACCTTGAGGGGGGCTGCAGTCAAAAAAATAAAAACATAAAAAATAATAAAAAATAACATCAGAACATACATCATGTCAACCATAGACAATGCCCTACCTATTTCTAGCTTGACACTTGATGGCCAATTCGCTATACCGCCTGCTCCTTCTCCAGCAGAAAAGTCCTCTGCAGGACGTTCCAAGAACATGATTGATCTGCAAGACATCTTTTACCAAGACGCAAAGCCAACCTTTTTGATACGATGTGAGGACGGCATTGTTGTCTGGCACAATTACATATTTCTCGATGTCTTTGCAACAGGATACGAGGAGTTGCCAACAGAGTCGCAAGCTTACGATCATCCACGTCAAGGCGAATCTCGTTTCAACATTTTCAAATCAGAATTTCGGGACTGGGTGGATACACAGATGGATCGAGATACATCAATAGCTAGCGAGTATTATATATGTAAAGGAGGATACTTATGGACTGCAATGTTTGTACCAGATTATGAGGACAACCGATGCATGTTATTCACAGGGATCACTCTGGGAATGCATACCATACAAAATTCGATATTGTTGCAAAGAAAATCAGAACATACGCCGCGGCAGCCCGTACCAGCATCGTACCAAACCGAACCTACAAAACCTTTGGAACCTGAATGGTCACTCACAGAGCCAAACGTAGTACAACTAAATAATGTTCCCTCTTGTAGAAGCGACAATGTTGATATTCCAAGACACGATAGTATCGATGGGTACACATTTCCCAAGGAAGTTGATGAAGACTTTCTCATGGGGGAAGACAGAATCTCAACAACAGAATCAGAAACCGAGAAAAGGGATCCTTGTCGCTCAGTTATGTTGCCAAGATTATACGACTGGACGCGAAGTCCTAAAAGTCCTGGTGATCCAGCCATCATTAAGAGACTACGCAAGGTTGATTGGAGTCAAACTTCACTTGGACCTATGGAGTCTTGGCCGGAATACCTACGTACAGCAGTCTGTCTGATGACATCCTCTCCATATGCTTGTAGCCTGTGGTGGGGTCCAGAGTTTAATATTCTATATAACGAGGCATATATTGTACATGCAGGATCAAAACACCCACGTCTACTCGGAACAACTTGTAAAGAATATTGGTCTGAAATCTGGGACATTCTAAAACCGCTATGTGAAAGAGTCCGGAGCACAGGGACCGCCTTTTTCAAAGAGGATGATAGATTCTTTTTGACAAGGAAAGGTTTCGTGGAAGAAACATACTATACGTGGTCTTTGATACCATTAATAGGAGACTCGGGACATGTTGAGGCATTGTTCAATACATGTTTTGAAAAGACAAAGGATGTTGTGTCAGAAAGGAGATTACAAACATTACGACACATAGGTCAGCAAACAGCAGACGTGCGTAGTGTGAGGCAGTTCTGGAAGAAATTCATCAGCGCATTGGACCTCAACGTGTAAGTACAGTCTAGCTACAAATATAATTATCCTTATCGACAAATTTTCTAATTTGGTCAACAGGTGGGATGTACCATTCGCGGTCTTGTATTCTCGGCACAGCAAAGAGAACAAAGACTTGTACGAGCTCGAAGGTACATTGGGTGTACCTCAGCATCATCATAATGTACCCAACATGTTGAATCTCAACACATCAAACTGTGGATTCTCTTCTCTGTTCAAAGATGCTGTCAGTGTGGAGTATTTACACTTAGAAGTGGGTATAGATTTAGATCCTATCGTGATGGATGGTTTCAAGTGGCGTGGCTACGAGGAGCCTTGCAGATCAGTTGTCATTTGCTCCGTCCTCTCTCCTGGAACCAGTGGTGATCGTACTCTTGGTTTGTTGATGATTGGTGTCAATCCTCGTCGACCCTTTGATGATGATTATGAGTTGTTTATTCAACTCTTGACTAGACAACTTACCACGTCACTTGCTACAACACAAGCTTTCGAAGTAGAAACGAAGCGAAGTAACGAGTTGGCAGCAAAGGCGGCACAAGATAAGAGTCTCCTGTCTGAAGCGCTTGCTAAGAGGACGAGAGAGGCCGAATTGTCAGAGCTCAAGTTTGCACGTATGGCAGATATGGCACCAGTTGGAATTTTTATCACAGACGAGAATGCCAATTTCAAGTATGTCAACGATATGTGGTCTGAGATTTCACAGAGACATGTGCATCACGATCCATCTTTATGGCTCGATTCAGTTCATCCTGATGACCACGACATAGCTAGAAAAGGTTGGGAGATTGCTTTGAAAGAAAAGCGCCCGCATACATGGGAATTCCGATTTAGAAAGAAATGGGTAACGAGTAGTGGTGTCGAAGCAGATAGGTGGATTCTTGCAGCTTGCCATCCAGAGGTACAGGACGACAAACTCGTCAGCATATTCGGATGTATCATGAACATTTCAGATCAGAAGCTTGCAGAGCAAATTCTACAAAAGAGGATTGAACAAGCAGCAGAAATTAAAAGACAACAAGACAACTTTGTAGATGTTGCTAGCCACGAGATGCGAAACCCGTTATCAGCCATCTTACAATGTGCAGATTCTATCGTCCACTCTTTAACACAATCTCAGACAAATCAAACACTATTAGCAGCAGGAATTGAGGACAGCATTAATGCTGCCGAAACAATCTTATTATGTGCAAGCCACCAAAAACGAGTTGTAGACGACATTCTGACACTATCTAAATTGGATTCCTCTCAACTTCTCGTCACTACAATTGATGTTCAACCAATACAAATCGTCAAGGAAGCCTTGCAAATGTTCGATCAGGAAGCTAGAGTCAGCGACGTAACAATGAAATTTGTGGTAAGTAGATGTTCTCTCTATGCTACTTTATAAAATACTAAACGTTTTAGGCCCATCCATCTTACGCATCACTAGATGTGGACTATGTTAAAATTGATCCTACAAGACTCATGCAAGTACTCATCAATTTATTGACAAATGCTCTAAAATTCATCAAGAAGGCACCAAACCGATTCATCGATGTCATATTGACCGCCTCCAAAGAACGTCCTCGAAAAGAAAATGTCTTCTTTCTGGAAGGATCGCCTCCGTCGCCAAATGACAGCGAGGAAATATACCTTACCTTTGATGTATCAGATACAGGATTAGGCTTGTCCGAATCCGAAAAGAATTCACTATTTCAGAAATTCAATCAAGCGACCCCAAGAACACATATACATTATGGTGGCTCAGGTATAGACTATCCACTTCAGAATCATTATGGCCATCACTAATCAAGCAAAAAAAATAGGTCTCGGGTTGTTCATCTCCCGTGAACTTGTCCATCTCATGGGTGGCGAGATTGGTGTATCATCCGAGTCGGGCGTTGGTACTACCTTTTCATTCTACATCAAATGCAAACGAGTCTCTCTCAAAGATAAAGCAAGCAATCAAAGGAAGATCCTTAAAGCCTCCAAAGTGTCAAACAAGTCCAATGGCATCAAACCAGCTCCCTCGTCCGGCATCCGTACAGTCACCTCCTCATACAAAATCCTCATCGTCGAAGACAATCTCGTTAATCAAAAAGTTGTCCAACGCCAACTTAGAAACATTGGCTGTGAAACCGTGGTAGCAGATAACGGATTAGACGCAATTGACAAAATCAAGCAAAGTAAACTGTGGAATCATACCACAACGACCACAACAATCACCAAATCAACCGATTTGTTCGACATCTCGGTTATATTGATGGACATTGAGATGCCCGTAATGAACGGATTAGTCGCGACAGCAGAAATTCGAAGACTGCAGAGCGAAGGATTGATTAAGCAGCATATACCCATCATTGCAGTCAGCGCCAATGCAAGGCCAGAGCAAATACAAGAGATGCTGGGTGTTGGTATGGATGATTTCTTGAGCAAACCTTTTAGAATACCGGAACTTGTGGCAAAACTAGATGGATTATTAGGCA
>Ga0160427_10002838_pt1 | contig 10304 bp, 8 predicted proteins | sample SolpanmetagenomL_FD_108194 | JGI IMG/M metagenome (GOLD analysis project Ga0160427, IMG submission 108194) | Solar panel surface microbial communities from Lawrence Berkeley National Laboratory, California, USA - L | ecosystem: Engineered > Built environment > Solar panel > Unclassified ...
GGCTTTGCGAAAGAGGTTACAGAGACTCACGTGTAGAAGGAATGTGCACTAGAATGATCCTTGACGAGATTGTGCGCTAATTCATGACACAACACAACAAACCAGTATATTAATGCATCAACATACTGGCCCTTGGCCATGTCGGCGGCGTGTAATTCCAAGTAGTAGCTGAGAGGTGTCGACTCCATATTAGCATCAAGAAACGATGGTATCAGAAATTAAAGAAACTGGTAAAACTTACTGCAAGTTGCAAAACAAAGACCCATTGCTGTTGAATGCAATTGTTCTGCTATTTTCGCAATACAGGTGTAAAGATTTGAGAGGCAGAGCAAATACCTGTTGATAGGATTAGTATCGTGATGTCTCTTAGATATTGACAAAACAAGAGTTTGTACCTCTGATATTTCACGAATGATTCGAGAAAAGTCCTTCATGTTTGCAGAATAGCGTTTTATAAACTCGTTCGTGTCCAGTTCTGCATACAATGTCTTGGGAAGGTAAACTTTGATACCAAGAGGTGTTTCTGTAATATATACAAGGTCTCGTCCAGCACTATAAATTTGTTAGCTTTATTAAAACAATGTGTCTAAGAGGTCTGACTTTGAATCACAATAGGAATTTTGTTCCACTACTTCATTTGTTTGAGGTTGGGAGAATACTGTTTTCGAATCCCAAGATTTTGAAGCGCCAACGGCGTTCCGCAGGTTACTCTCCAATGCCTGAGGCGATGTCACACCTGGACCATCCTCTGATCCAGGTCGTCCTGCACCATTGCCTAACAAAGGCTGTCCTGCTTGTGGACGGCTTCCATTCGCCATTTGCTCTCCGAATGGGTTTCTTTGTTGATCTCCGTTCTTGTCCAGGCCTAGTGAACGGGAGATTTGCGAGAACAGACCACGAGACTTGATAGCTTTCTGGATATTGTTCATAGAATCTTGTTGATTTGACATGGGCGGACGTTCAGGTGAGTCAACGAAAGCTCCAGGAATCTTGCTAATTTGTTTGTCTTCAGATGTCCTTGGCTCCATAACATCTGCCGGCTCTTGTCTAGCATGACTCGATATGGGTTCTGGAGCAGGATGTAAAATAGGAGTCGTCTCAGCTTCCAAGTCTTTCTGCTGAGCAGCAAGCAAACGCTTCTTTTGTTCCTCTGCTATTCTTGCCTCGTGTTCCTTCTTTTGCTTCAAAATCCTATCAACGTTATATCCTCGAGCTCTAAGTACATAAAGATCTTTACTGGTTAGTGGTCACCTTATACCTAGAAGGCAAATAAGACTTACTTGTATTCATCAAAGACTCAAGCAAGAGCGCTGAATGAGGTTTAGGACGCAGCAGAAGGAGTTTCATTAGCTGATTGGCAACATCAAAAGTGGAGTAGTCCTTTGTGACATTTAGGATAGCATAGTTGTGCTTAGCATCCTCCATAACTGCTGCAGTTGACTTCTCTACATGTGATTTTGACTGTGGACTGAGGGTTCTCCGCAGTTTGATACTCTCCACTATCTGAACTTGCAAGTTGCTATCAAGCCACTTGGCATCGCGTTTGATTGTCGAATTATTGTTGTGGAAGAACAGTCTGCATCGTTCCAAGACAAGCTCTCGGAGTTTAGCAGATCTTTCTGGTGAACTGAGTTTTCTACCTATCGTCCATTCAACTTCAACCTGCTTTGATAGGCCGACCGAGCCAAGCCCTGTATAAAATGTCTCTAGAATCTCTTCTTGAGGACAAGCAAGTACATCTCCCATGAATATATTGAACAATATAAAGTCATCAACTACGACAATTTGCTCTGCACTTGCAAGCTGATACTCTTTGATACTTCGTTCCTCCTCTTCCATGTTGTCGTCGTCTTGATAGTCCTTAGTCGCAGGATTTGATTTCTCAACCGTCGCCAGTAGGAAACTTGCTTTTCTCATCGCCTTGAGGAGGGTTCGATCCTTCTTCAACTCAGTGTAACCTTCAGCCACGGTTCTCAGCACTGAAAGATATTTGCTAGCTGATTGACACGACGCAAGAAGCCTCTCTGCATCCTTCGTAAGCATATACGCTATCTCCGATAAAGTTGGCTCTAGCTTGCAACCAATCTTCATCAGAAATGCATTAGAATCGCTTCCAAAGTCGACAAAATCGAACATGTCCTTGTATTGACTTTCTTGACCTCCGATAAAACAGCTCCTAGGTGTGAGATATCGAAGTCTGCCATTGCGCATGATGGGAACAATGCTAGACTTGCTCAATCGATCAACTTGATTCAGATTGAAATCAAGCAACCTGGAAGCAAAATAACCAAACTTCGCTGTGGCATCGCTCGTAGTAGGCGGTGTAGTTAGTAGTCTCTCGATACATAGATCTAAGGGTGGATCCTCAGAGACACCAAATTTGGCAGCATGTATACGCAAATCCTTCCGTATAGTGTCAAAGCCCCATATTTCTGCTTTAGTATTGGTGTAGCAAGACAGCGGAGAGCCGAATCTTTCTTCATTGTCTCTTCCCCGGCGTTCTAGAGGTATAAATGCGGCCCTTGTTGCTGATGCCAAGTCAGTGCCGTGATATCCATTGATTTGGTGATTTGCAATGAAATATCTTAGAGCCTTCTCTCGTGCTTCAGATGACTTTGCTCTTGCTGGGATCATCTCGTTTAGAAGCCATTCGATACCAGGGAACTTTTTAAGTCCTAAGAATATCAGAAGTTTCTCCTCAGAAGTAACACCATTTTTCCAGCCTTGAGGGCCACCAGGCCAGTCTAATATAGGACAGCCAAGTTCCTTCAAGTCGAATTTTGGTATAAACAAGTCTGAGATCTTGTAGAGCGTCTTCTCATCTATATCGCATTTGCAGAAGGGTGTCTGCCGAAGAAGTTCTATGTCCTCAGCAGGTATGTCCGCTCTCACGCTAGTAAAGTATTTGATCAAGTCAACATGACTCCATGAAGACTCATCGCCAGAAGTCTTTAATGAGAGACGTTCTAGTACAAGGCGGAGTTCCAAAGTCTTTCGAACGCCTAATGCCACTAAGAACTTGTCCTTCACACCGTGCATGGGTGAGATGAGTGGGAGATCACGAAATAGTTTAACAGTGTGAAAGTAAGCCTCGCCAGGTACCTTCATACCCTTGGTCGTTGGCACACAAGTTAGTGATTTTAGGGCTGTGATGATTTTATCCTGCCCGTCTTTCGAGATGGTATCCCAGTTTCGAGACAAAACACCAAACACAGTGCCCGCAAACTGGGAAGAGAGAGCAATATTCTGGGTAACATCGATAGTTCTCAGAGTGGCCGGAGCCGTTATGTACTTTAACCATGTGACCAGATCAAGTTCCGTCCAGCCAAGAGCAAAAAGCTCCTCTCGTTTAAGTGTTCTCGTTAAAGAGAATGGTATACAATCAGGAGGAAGAGGTAGATCGGGAGAGAGCTTTTGAACGTTGACAAAGAACTGTATGTGCTGTAGAGGTATAGGTACAGAGCTCTCCGAGCTTTCCTTGTCCTCGGTGTTGGCTGAAATAGCAATAGCAACATTAAGAAATTGACGCATAAGATTGTTGTCAATTTGATTGGCTACCTTCTTTTTGGCCAGCCACTTCAAGAATACCACCATTTGCTTTCCTGTCAATGCTCGATCTTCGAGTTGTCTCTTGACATCACTCATTGTGATGTCAGTAATAAGATTAAAGTTTCGTAGGTTCTTAACAAATCCAGGCCCAGCATCCATGATGACTTTTGGAAGGAACGCGATGCCATCAAGAAAGTCTCCCATTTCTTGCGCATCAGGGGGTAGTATTCTAACCTGAGTACTCTCTAGAACACCCTTTGTGCTCAGGACCTGCATAGCCGATGAGCATTGCCAGAAAGCTTCCTCGACTATTTGACCAACAACAGGACTAGGCGTACTCTCGGAAAAGGTAAATATGTCCATCATATGCGAAGCCTGCGGAAGCACATCCTCCCATGATATCTTGTCCGAAGAAGATCTTGGTAACAGTCGAGTTCGCAGGCCATCCATCTCGTGCCAATAACATATGCGTGATAGAATACCAGCCATTCTCAGCATTTCTGCATTCCAGTCACGCACCCATCTAGCGTTGAAGTCGATGCTCTCTCTTTCCACTGTCGGGATGACCGAGTGAGCGGATACATGAGCTTTGATGCCTGTCGTTTGATGGGTTGGGAATCCAATAAAAATCTTGCCCAATTTTGTTGGTAAAATATTGGCAAATATATAGGTGTCTAATGCAGCTGATGATGTATCCGAGGCATCAATCTCGTCCTTTGACATGGTTAAGATTGCTAGTTTCGTGCGTTTCGGTGGTGGCTTCTTGGTCGCACGTTCCAGCTCGTGAGCAAAATTGGTAGGAACATTGCTCTGTAATTGAGCTGTAGCAATACGAATAAAAATTGTCGAAACTGTAGTGTCTAGGAGATCATGACCGGCATTATCACCAGGAGTGGGAGTTCCGTTGTTTGGGGTGATATGCCCTACGGAAGGCACATTTTGGTTATTTCTAAAATGCGACCAAAATCCTCGCAGTCCACCTCCTACAGTTTCTACCACGGAACTTGTATTAAGCTTTTCTTTGAATGTCACAACACCCATAATCTTGGCGTCAATTTGTACATTCTCTGTAGATACACCAACTATCTTGATCATTGCTCCTCGACCACCTTGTGATGTAGAAATGTTTGAAGGCAACGACAAAGGAGACGACGGTGAGCTCTTCTTGCTTATTGACGCCAAACAATGCTTGTCAATGTACAAGTCTATATGTTCTAGGGAAACAAATGTGAGAGAAGTCGCTAAAAATTGACACAATGCCGCCAGAGGTGGGGGTTCCGTCGGTGTACGATACTCAAGCAAGAACGTTGTAAATGGATCGTGTTTCGGGAGTCGACCTCTCCGTGTGAATAGCTGATTTCCCTTCCAGTAGAATGCCATAGCCTCCGATCCTGAGGATACAAACGGTTCTTCACATTCTGAAAAGACTGAGTAGAAACCAACACCAAAAGCACCAATCTTTGTTTCGTCCGGGTTACCCTCCGCTATTCTTTTCAGCCTCTGCCAATCCTCTTCGCGGAATGATACACCATCGTTCTTGACCAGCATACGGTAGCATTTTGTCTTTGTAATCCTCTTGAGCTCCTCATTTACACCGGGTGGCTTGAAGTCATACGAAGCTTTTTCGACACTTAGGTTCTGCTGTGTTTGATCAGTTGGCGGAGTAGTTTCTAGTCTGATTTCGACCTTTGTAGCATTTGCATCAGCCGCGTTTTGTAGAAGCTCTCGAAGTGTCGTCTGTTCTCCAGAATATCGAGCTAGGACTTTGTCAATCTACTTTGTCAGCATAAGAACCACAAATCTGAACAGAACCCGGCTGATATTTACCAGAGCTCGTGTGTTGACTGTGACCGCCTCCTCGTCCTGACCGGACCCTAATGTGGTCTGCCGCAGTGAGTTGTAGTCTATCGCCGCCATAAATCCGTAGTTGAGATAATGTCCTCTAGAATACGAATTTTGAGCAGATAGTCTAAACAGTCGATTCTATTATAGAGACAGTGGGTTTTTTGTATAATGTAGTTTGTAAAATTGACAGGTGTTCAGCCAGCGTTGATGTTAGATAGTGTTTGCCTCCGTCAAGCAGCAGGCGAGACGCTGAAGCTGTCTTTATAGACGAGTGCAGCCGTGTATGGGCGAGTGTTGGCTACCTGAGCTGTGGTAGACAAAGACTGGCTTGACTTGACGGGCTGAAGATGGAATGAAAGAAAGAAAGGACGCGTGTGTCACGAAACAAAACAGGAGAGAAGTTGACCATCACTTTCGACAAGTTTCGTCGACAACAGTCGATGCTTGACTTAATCATCAGCAGCATCTTCCCTTCCACATTAGAGGCATATGGAAATCTTGCCCAAAGGAGTAATCGCTGCCAAAACACTTACTCAAATACTACCTACTTTGTACCTAGTAGATGGTGACGATGAGGCGCTGACTACTGGCTGGCTGGATAGCTCCGACAGCTCACTCAGTGCGGCATACTTACTTAAGTATGTAAGTGCTTGATCCATGGGCTTAATAGATATATTATTGTTTTAGATCAGCCAGTTACAGAAAAAGCAAAAACAGGACAAGCATTTACATGTGTTGGGATACATTCTTCTATATAGATTTTTATCCTCTACATGCTCTCCTCTGCATATACATGGCCTTCATTCTCGATTTATTTATATATATAAAACACTTTTACCACTTCGTACAATCTTTTACTCCTCTAATAACTTTTATGGCTTCACAAAGCAAAATCGGTCGGTTTCTCTGAGCTTTCATTATAGTTCATCCTTCAAAAGGACTTGCGGTTCAGCAAGTCCAACAGTTTCCGGCCAGCCCATGATAGTGACCACAAGAGAAGTCCAGCCCAAGAAGTGTTGCACACCCTTTGCATGTCCAGATTCCTGTTCATACTGCTCCCAAGCAAATCCAGTCTCTTCCCAAACATTATATACATTTGTGACCAAGTTTTTTCTTAATTCGGTGTATAGTTTCGCAGCGCGCTCTTGGTGAGGACCAGGTGTCGAGCCATATTCCTAATCTAATTAGAACACATTAACTCACTCGCATTTATTAGAAAGCTTACCTTGAGCCTTTCAATGGCGAGGTAATTCATGTTGACCCATATCGGTCCTCTCCAGTAGTTTTCACCTGTGCTGTAAAACGGATCTGATCGTGAAAGACTGCGCAAACCATAGGGACTCCACAAATGCTCTTTATCACTGATGATGTTGAGCAGATGACCAAGTCGAGGTGAATCTGATGGAACTAATCCGACTAGCAGAGGAAAGATTGATATGTAACCCGCATGACAGACGAAGATGCTCTCCTCAAATTTGTCCACAGTAGAATCACAATACATCTTGTCTTCCTCACTCCAATGTAGGTCCTCAAGGTTTCTTAGAATGGCGTTTTCGTATTTTTCGTACTGTTTGGCGTCTTCGAACTCGTCTAAGACTGTCGCAATTCTTTTCATCTGTCGAGTCATGATGCCAACCCAGCTCATAAGGTCAACATGAAGCTCGCCCGGATGTGGAGGCTCGGGTCTTGGATAGTCATCAATACCACTAGTGAGACAAAATCCTGGAGCTCTACCTCGCCACCTGTAGGCTTCCTTCTTTGAGAAAGCTTGACGATCATAAGTACGAATATCACCTGCTTGTGATTCTCTAAACCAGGCGTAATGGCGGCGGAGTAGTGGGTAAAGTTCACGTAAGAAGTGAAGCGAAGCATCTTTTGATGACAAGATAGCGAAAGGAAGACCATCTAGATTCATGCCAGCATCGGTCAAGCCTTGTGCTCGGTCTGTAGTTTTCTTATCAGCAACGTATAGTTAGGATATCAAATCACTTACAGGTCGAATTCTTTTCGCTAGCTTCCCACGCCTTATCGAGAAATTTAGACAATATGAAGAATAGTGTTGGCGGATTGGCATAATGAGGATATTGTATTTGAAATTCCTTTGGAACTTTACTTCTAGCTTGATCACCTAGAATCTGCTCTCGTGCAATCCAACCAGTCTCATCCATCAAGCCGAACCAGCTTTTTACAATCTCTAGACTAGAGATTATTAATATCCATGAATCTTATCAAGTAGACAAACTTACGTTAAATCAACATCCCACTCAATCACCGGAATTAGATGAAACCCCTCATCCCAATAAAATCCACGAGGAAAAAATGGTCGACTAGGTATAGATGTAAACAGAGTTGTAGGACCTTCCATCTGCACTATACCCTTTTCACGATTTTCTTTTGCCTCTAACCAAAATTCCTCCTCATCTTCTGTATATTCTGTGCGATCGACAATTGAAGTTCCGTGAAAATACCCAATACCACCGAGAAGATTGGAGAATAACGCATGGGAGAACTTTTCGTACTTTTTGACGTCAAATGGTGCTTGGCGCCGATATATCTGATTGAAGCGATTCATAAAATCGCTTGACAATGTCTCGAGACGGTCTTCCAGAACAGCCTCTATAATTAAGGTCAGGACACTGATCCATTTTGTGACAACATGATTGGTTCACATGCTTACTTGTCATAGGCTTAGGTGCTGATTTGGATGTATATAGAACATCAAACTAACAAACATGTCAGCCTCTATCCTCAGCTTGGAGCTAGTATAGACTTACCTCAAATGCGCCTTCAAATACTTTTTGGACCATGTGAAGATTTCCTCGATCATAAGTATTGCCAAGAGTAAATGTTTGCCACGGAGGTGGATGGGCATCTTTTCCGAAGCGCTCCAACATATGATCGAATCGTAATTTCAGCTTGTTGAAGAGCACATCTACAGAGGGTATTCAGCATAATAGTTTGTGCACTTGAACTGCTGTCACGCACGCTTTATTTGCCAGAGATGTTCCGTAGGAACTTGCCAGGCATGGTACCAGGTCCGTTTTGTCTCCTCCTCAGAATCGAGGACTGGGTGAATCTGGGTTGGAGGTGAGTTTGTGTCGGGACCCTCGTTGATCTCAATCTGGAAATCTCCCAGCTTATCCGCTGAACCTGATAGAAATACTGATTCCTCAATTCCCTACATGAATGTAAGAAGAATGTCATAACATATTGACAGTTCTCTTAGTACCTTTGGATCGGGTTTATTCATCAGCTCTACTTCACCAAACCCTTGAATGCCGACATAGAAAAAGACGGTTGTCTTGATGTCAATTGGAGCTTCACAAATTAGCATCAGTTGGAGTATGACGGCGGCTTTTATAAATACCATCGTCTCGAGGTATGCCCTTGATGCGAACTCCCCAACTACCACCTGTTGATCGATATAAGTTCAGTATGATTTTCAAGAATTTGTTTCTCGGGCATCTTGCCATGCTCTCCACCAGGAACTTTGACCAAATATGTCTCGATATCCAATTGATTGACCTTGTCTCGGATGACTTGTTTTCCACCGGTTCTTCCATCATATTCCTCCCAGCCATAACCCGCCATATTGTCACCTTGCTCGCAGGTATGTCTGAAACCTGAGATATTGCCATAATATTAGCTCAATTAATTCTTCATACTCAATGTCGTGACATGCATACTTTCTTGCATTTTCGCAAAATCATTGACTCTCGCCCACATCAAGCCCATGAATAAGCTTTGTGGTATTCTTGGTCGCATGCCAAAATAGAGACTTGGATCGTAAGGTCCCCATAACAACGATTGGTTTGATGCTCTTTGTATCTCGTTGATTAATACTTTGGGATCTTCTGCACAAAGTGTTGTGGAGGCAGAAAGCAGCGCAAAAAGCGCGTTCAGTAGAGCCGGTTTCATAGTTGTGACCGATTGTCGAACTCCAATCCGCAAAGCTCTGGTGGAGATTCTGTATGTACAATGGATGTGAGGATATATGTTCAAACTGTTTGGTGTTTGTGTGTCCTCATCACAGCCTGCTTGTTTATTCTGCAAGTCTGGGCAAGATGAGTACTCGCAGGAAAGTAAAGTAGCTCTAGCTTCAGATGTGATGGATCGTCGCTCGTCAAATTCAAGCTTGTAAGGTTTAATCTGATCTGGTCTCACTTTTACTTTTTTCCTTTTTTTTTGACTATGGAGAGATGAGATGGCTGCGCTCTGGCAGCAAGTCAAGCTTCAATCTATATAAAAAATCATGTAGAATTCATAAATCCATATTAGGTCCAAAGCTGCAGATGTGTGGAAATTTAGAGCATTCCCATCCCTCGCAATGATTAGAATTCAGTGACCCGATTAGTTTACAGAAACATAAGTAACATAAACTCCATATATACAACAAATTCTATGCTATCGCGAAAATGTAGTGCTTGAAAAAGGAGATACAAGGAATGAACGCTAAACAACATAGTCTTAGATCAACAGGATCTCACCATAAGGCTTGCCTTTTCGAAATTGTGAAAATTGGAGGGATGCACAAGGTTTTCAGACCATATATCTGGGTAGTTGTTAAACATCCTTCCTAGCTATTGATTCACTGGAGATAGAGCTCTGTTGAAACCACCAGCACGATTCCTAAATATGCATTAGCAAAGTCGTTGCATCTGTTGCGAAAGTGATATACATACATATACTGCCTGTATTCCGCCTTCTTCTCGATACGAGCGGTACCAGCATCGTTACCTGGGACCTTCTTCTCTTTAGTAGTGCTGAATCCACCAAATCCCATCATCGCTTGCATCTGCGCCTCAACATCCTCCTCCTCCTCTTCGTCTACATCTTCCTCGCCATCTTCTTTCATGCGCTCATCTGTCTCAGCCTTCGTGGTTTTCTCGGATCGTTGTCGACTATTTGAA
>Ga0160427_10002840_pt1 | contig 10301 bp, 8 predicted proteins | sample SolpanmetagenomL_FD_108194 | JGI IMG/M metagenome (GOLD analysis project Ga0160427, IMG submission 108194) | Solar panel surface microbial communities from Lawrence Berkeley National Laboratory, California, USA - L | ecosystem: Engineered > Built environment > Solar panel > Unclassified ...
AGCTTTAAATTACCTCCGACCAGACAACTTTAGACTGGCTATCAACACTCCTGATTTGCCTGAAGGACTATCCTGGGATGAGAAAGAAAGATGGTATGGTGTGGAGTACACCATCCAGGATATTCCAGAATCAACACTCAAGCTAGCAAGAGGAGCTTTTGAAGGGAATGGAATACCAAATTTTGCATCCAAAGTCGAATTGCACTTACCGCATCCTAATCCATTTATCCCAACCAATTTTGAGGTTCACCGAAAGGAGAACCACACAATACAAAAGATACCTACACTCTTGCGTAACACACCAGAATGTAGATTGTGGTTCAAGAAGGACGATACCTTTTGGGCTCCTAAAGCTAATGTATACTTTACGTTGCGAACACCTTCGGTCTATGCCACACCTCGAGACTATGCCATTTCACGCATGTTTTGCGAACTGGTTAAGGATGCATTGCACGAATACTCATATGATGCAGAGATTGCTGGACTTTACTACTCACTTTCGCCTAATATGCTAGGATTTGATCTCGAGGTTGGTGGTTACAATGACAAAATGTCGGTCTTGCTTTCAAAAGTACTACATGCCATGAGGGATCTGGAAGTCAAGGAAGGCAGGTGGGAGGTGCTAAAAGAGCGGCTGATCAGGGCCTACAAGAACTGGGAATTTGGCACACCATATCAGATGGTTCCAGAATTTATGAGATGGATGCTATCTGAGAAAAAATGGCTAAATGACGAAGTCTTGGCAGAAATGGAAAGGCTTGATAGTGTAGATGTTGTGAGGAATTGGTGGAAGGGCATCACAAGACTTGGAGTGGAGGGTCTTGTGCATGGTAACTTGTACAAAGAGGTGTGCCCCCCACTTAAAATCGTATCGTGAGTTATGAACTAATCCATATAGGATGCCTTGAATCTGAACAATCTCATCATGAAGATACTTGAGCCTCAAATTTTGCCACCCTCACAATACGTTACTCGACGATGTGTGCTACTGCCGCCTGGATCAAATCTAACATATGAGCGGGATCTCAAGGATCACAAAAACGTCAATAACGCCATTGAATATATGTTGCACCTAGGTACGAACGAAGATCGTGTGTTAAAGGCAAAATTAATGCTATGGGCACAAATTACTCAAGAGTATGTCAATTCTTACAATGATTTATGACCATCATTAACAGATTGTTAGGCGTGCATTTGATCAACTGCGGACAAAAGAACAGCTCGGATATGTTGTGTTCACAGGGCAATTACTGCAAGCAACCACGATGGGATACAGAGTCCTGATTCAGTCAGAACGTTCTTGTGAATATCTCGAGTCAAGGATCGAGGCCTTTCTTTCCGGCGATTGGAGTATGTCAGAAGAGGACTTCGAGAAACATCAACAGAGTCTCTTGACAAGACTCAGTGAGAGTTTAAAAAATCTCAATCAGGAAAGCAACCGTCTATGGTGGTACATTGGAAGCGAAATTTACGATTTCCTTCAAATTGACAACGACATTGAGAATGTATCTAAACTCACTCGAGAGGATATGGCGGAATTCTACAGTACCTATATCTCGCCAGAGTCTAAAACTCGCGCAAAGCTGTCTGTTCATCTGAAATCAATTGCCAAATCATCCGGAGCTGTACCTGTTCTTAGTGCTACAGATCACGTTATCAATGCTCTATCGCAGTTCCTCAGCTCGGCGCTAACCACATCGATTTCTGTCGATGATGTCAAAGCAGCTTTCCCTAAACTCAACATCAAATCCCCGGAAAATATGAGCCGACAAGTTCACGAATTTATCACGTCGAAAGGTATTGAGACTGCCCAAGCTGATATCATTGTGCAAAAGGGTATGGCCACATTGCAACAACTCATGCCTCAACTACAAGCTCTAGAGGCAGATCAAAAGTCTTCAACTGATGAGGTTGTGGCGAATGGAGACAAGGAGGCAACGACAAAGAAGCCAACGATCATTGAGGACGTCAGCGAATGGAGAAGAGGATTGATGTTGAGCAAGGGACCAAGACCTGTCAGAGATTTGACAGAGATGGAAGAGACGACGATGAAACTGTAGATGTAGAGACTCAGGCTATTATACGTTTGTATATGTGGGAGCTTTCTCCCTTGTCTTCTCATCTGGCCTAATAAACTTTTTGTAAAATTCTTTTGGTAGAACACAAGTAAAAGGGATAGACACAAAGATCCATAACATACAATCAACAGGGCAACCTAGATGCGGTAAGGTAGCATAGTTGCTTCTATAGAGCAAGTTACTTAGAGACTAAAAATAACAACAAAAGTTTTGAAGATGGATACCAGTGCCTTACCTTATGGATAAAAATTTGAATGAACATGATATAGCTTGATATAAGAGCTACGTGAAGAAAAGGTCAGTAGTACCTGCACCATTTGGGAACGAATTTTACGCAAAATAGTCCAATTGGGGGATCCGGAGGGCAAGGACCAAAAAATGCAAGCCAATTACATTACATGAAGTCGACTTCATTTATCTGTTTTTTCATTTGTATTCTCGTGATTGACGCTTCATTCATATTATAGTTTTATCTTTATGTGTTTTCTCTCATTTAATCCTTACATGTCTGCCGTCTCGTTGACATCTACAACACATAGGATGGATACGTACGTTGTTGTTTTATATGCAGCAGCGTTAGGATTAATTTTGGGACCTCTTGCTGGTGGTATCTGTTTTCGATTGAACAATATTCTTGCTGGTCATGAAGCGTGGCGTCTTGTCAGATTCTTTTTTGTAATCTTTGACTTGTGACATAGTTTTCGTAACAACTATTTGGCTCTGAGTTTGTACCCTACAACACATTTCCTAGATGAATGCACTTATCTTGACTGGATGAGTGTTTTACAATGAAATTATAGGCTGAGTGGAGGGATAAATACATAAAGATGGAATTTCGTCTATTCAATAAAAGATGCTATTTACGAAAATGGCGAAAATAGAGTCAAAGACACAGCAATAGAAAATTATGTCTTATAAAAACCTGCTATTTAGACATGATTATATATCCGACATCTGCTAGAATACTCGGAATACATTCAACCATTGCCTTGTCAACATCCTTCCATTTTTGCTCTAAATCTTTATAGGGCACGAGAAATGGTGTCTTTTTAGCCGCAGGATCGCGGTCTCCTGCTTGCCAATTATTTTTTACTCTTTCAGACTGCCAGCGCTCATGCTCAATTTCTGATAACATGTCTAGTTGTTGGTCGTTGAATTCTTCAATTTGATGTTGATGTTGATTGGTATGATCTTTGTCTTTCTCCTTTATAGATACATTGGTCTTTGTGGATTTATGTAGGGAATAACCAAGTAGTTGGATTTTTCTAGGTATATCGTCTACTTGCGCCCGTGTGGATTCTTTGAGATGATTGGGGAGTCGTGACCATTCTTGTTTGAAGGAGGCATCGTTATCTAATGATACCTTTTCTTCTTCGTTCTCTGCCATGCTTAGGCGCGAGGTTTTGTATGTCGCATAGAGTTTTTCTGCCAGCGCTTCTCTGAGACTTGGCTCGAACTGAAAAGTGGGCTCTTCGGGCTGCATGAAGAATGGCGATTGATCGATATTTATATGATGGTATTGCAATTTCAGGGCAGTTGAGGACTGTGCTAGCGCGCCAAGGATAGCGATGTTGTAACTATGGTTGGACCTTAAATTTTGAGAATTCGAACAAACCAGGAATTTATCCTAAAGATTAATAGGCAAGCTCTTCTATATCATATCATGACATACTATGGCTAACAATGCGAACCAAGTTCTTTGACCTTTGAGTGTCTGAATCGAGAAAGCTCTGATCCCATATGCAAAACGAGGATGACATTGACTTTTATATTTGACCTTACAAGGCATCTCATAGGGTTGACTTATTTTTCAAACATTCTCCCACAACAGTGCCAATAATTTGCTGCAACCCATCAAGATTGGATGGTACTGCCCCTCTCCCAGGAAGATTTCCGCGATTTTGAAAGTATGCTCGTCGTCGGGTAGTCTCTAAAGCCTGTTCATTTCTTCAGTACAGCCAATCCTCTATGGAAAGTTGATTTGAGGACTGCAATGAGGAGAATTATAGCCTGGCGGAAGGTCTTTGGATTAAGTGTAATTGTGCTTCGTAACGGCAATGGTACTCTGTGCACATCGGATGGAATAATTCACAAATAGTAGTAAATCGATTGCAACACCAAGTCCAGCTCAGTCATCATCTAGTATGTATGGGTATCTGTAAGGATAGTAGACTCAATGTATCATGACTAAATGTAGATCTTATAATTCTTTACTTTGTTGCTTTTGGAGCTTATAAGCTTACTTAGGCATTACGGGCGGGTTCGGTCACCTCCCGTATTCCGATAGGTCAGGGATTTGGAAAGGCTGTAGCTGCCACATTAAGCACACACGTTTCTTATATCATCCTGAATATCACCTTGACCGTATTGAATCTCAGACTAGAAACCAGACCCTAACATCAGACCATTTTTTTCATGTCATCAACAGCAGCTGGCGCTCCTCCGCGCTCTAGACTCATCTTTATGGTGCCTCTAACTGCTATCGAAGCATGCAAGGCTGCTATTTTTGCTGTCGGTGCAGGCAAATATCCTGGCTCTGGGAATTATTCTGAATGTTGCTTCACTACGATAGGAATTGGTCAGTTCCGGCCTGGAGATACAGCGAATCCCCATCTTGGATCAGTCGGGAAGTTAGAAGAGGCCCAAGAGGCAAGAGTTGAGACTTTGTGCGTTGGCGAAGATGTTGCAAGGAATGCTATTCAAGCCTTGAGGAAGTAAGTTGACATCTGAACCTAAAATTTCACCAGTAGGATTACAAATGATATTGGTCGTCATATTCTGCTCAGACGAGAACTGAAGTCCCTTCTAGAGCCCATCCATATGAAGAGCCTGAGTATCATGTATTGAGGATGGAGAACTTTGAATAAGAATCACTTAAGCTTGAAACCTTCGATGAATACGCGACTAATTAATTATGCTTATTTTCAATTTTCAATCTACATATAATGAGATATGTGCATTGATGTAATTTTATTGTACAATGGATACTTTTGAAATCATCTTGCACTGCTACTGCCTTTGTAACTTTTGCCAATGATATTTCGGGTTTATTTTTGATTACTTAACAACGTCAGAATAATTTCTTTATGTCAATCCATATTCTATGTCCCAATCGAAGTGCGCCACTGAAATACATATTTGACGTAGACATAAACCAAAAGCAACTGAGGCGCGAGGGCGACCAAAATCTAAAACATGGACATGCGTACATGCAACCTACCTCGAAGGCACCAAAGGGGTATATAATTGGGCTGATATGCACTTTAGTACCCATGTGAGATTGCCTTGTCTCTGCTGCTGTACGTACACGAAGTTTTAGAGAAACGTATACTGAACAAATGCTAGATGATGACTCTGTAAATCGAACTTGAGGCGACGTATTATAATACGAACATCAACCTCAGTTCCTGATCCGCGCTATCCTGTATTCATTTTACAATGCCATCAAAAGACATCGTCATCGTTGGTGATGCACCAGTCGATGTTATCATATATCCAGCAGCCCTTTCATCTAGACCAGATCGCAAGCCACGTGACAGGCAGATGCTTCAAACTCACAGGTGCAGAAGTGGAATCAATCTGATCACTCGTTTCCTCAACTGCGTGGCTTCGACACATGATTTCACAGTACACGACCCCTTAAATGGCAGTCAAGAGGATTTACGACAAGAATCTGTTCGCTCGATAATTGAATTTGAGGTCTATGATGAGAATGCTATTGATCCATCTACCCTAACTCTAAAGTTGAAGCAAATACAACGACTTGACTTCCAGACTAGCTCCCAACAACCACAGACTTTGACTCCAATCACTGGTAGCGATGCTGATGTCCTCATTATACACGATGTGGAGGGTTGCATCAGCGAAAGAGATGAGGCAAAAGCTTTCCTTGTGCGGGCTCGTCCTAACTATATTCTATATCACATGACACGTCCTTTGGCTTCTGGGAATATATGGGAAGCTGTTCGAAATGGTCCTGTTTATGGCTCCGGTCCAACTTACAACCCTGATAACCTGATTGTAATTGTCAGCGCCAATGATCTTCGTGCAGAGGGAATCCAATTATCTCATGGATTATCTTGGGAGAAGACTTGTGAAGATTTTGTGGAGCATCTAGGCTCCATTGGCACGCTAGTGTCGCTCGTAACTTGTGCGCACCTTATTGTTGTATTTAGCTGCGATGGGGTCATATATCATCGCGGGAGAAAGACGACTCAACCAGTGTTATTCTTTGATCCGAAGTACACAGAAGGCGACTTTGTCAGGCAGAATCTTGGTGACGTGCCAGGTTTACTTGAAGCTTTTGTCGCAGGGATGGCAATAAAACTCGTAGGAACAAAGGTGGATGTAGAAGAATGTGTTCAACTAGGACTTGCGGCGGCAAGACGTTTGGCTAGTTATGGATTCGTTGTGGATGCAAAAACATCTAACAAACCAGAACAACCGATAGGTAAAATCATGAGCAATCTTTCTCCTGATAAGAACGTTCTGAGGTTTCCGATCCCATCAGATGTTATTGGTAGTGGCGAAGAGCCAAACTGGTCCATCTTAGACTACACGGTGGGAGATCCAGCAAACGTAGGGCGTGAGATAGTGCGGGATGGAATAGATTTGTCTTCCAACTGGATACCCTTAGCACAGTTTGGCCGCCTCACACTTGTGGATCGCCTCGAGATAGAATCTTTCAGAGCTGTGTTCAACACTCTCAAAGAGTACATTGATGGACAGCACTCCCGCCCAGTCAGTATCGCTTTGTTCGGTCCAAAAGGTTCTGGCAAGTCATTCGCATCCATGGAAGTGGGCAAGGCCGTATTGAGTGGACGAGCGTTCTCAGAATTCCGTTTGAATCTTTCACAATTTTCTGGACCTGACGACCTGATAGACACGTTTCATTCGATACGAGACTGTAACTTGGAGGGCAGCTTCCCTCTAATATACGTTGATGGATTTGATATGTCTTCCTCAGGGTCTCAAGTCCTATGGCTTGCTCATCTCTTGGTCCCAATATTACAGGGTAAATTCTTAGATCATGGCATAAGGCGGCCTATCGGACCAGCGATATTCTTTCTTGGAGTTGAAAAGTTCAGAACGTATGAAGAATTCCGAAATCAAGCTCCGACAGATAGGAAAGGCGTTGCGACCGCGAGTGTTGATGAGTTTTTGAACTCTCTGCACGGGATCGTGAATATGCTAGGTCCAAATTGTATTGATGAAAGTGATAGGCTTTATCCAGTACGCCGAGCAATCCTTCTTCGGGCTTTGCTCGAGGAACGTGAGCCAAAGCTCAAAATCGAGAACAAGATTTCGATTGATGAAAGTGTTTTAGATGGTCTTCTCATGGTTCCATCATACCGACAGGGTATAAGGTCTCTTAAATCTATCATAGGTATGAGTAGACTCAACGGATGTCGCCATTTTGAAAGAGCTGCCTTACCTCCAGCCAGTCAACTTGATCTACATGTCGAGTTCCAGAGCTTCAAAAGATATATGAGTGGCCCCATACTACCAGATCATATCCGGGAAGCGGTCGCAGAACAGCTTCACAAAGCTTGGCAAAATAAAAGATTGTCAATGCCTCTAGATGACATTGAACGTAAGAGGATCATGTCTCAGACGTGGAGTCATATCGGTGAAGAACTGAGGGAGTCAACACGGGCTCACGCTAATGATATACCAAGAAAGCTACGTATGATCTCGTGCTTCATATCTGAAGTTCAAGATCATCGTGTTCCAGTGACAGAATTCGAGGATGACGAGATCGACCTTTTAGCAAAGGATGAGCATTATAGATGGAATGCCGAGAGGTTGCAAAATCAATGGTTCCTAGGAAACCAGGGTTCGGGAGTGAGAACAACTCCACACTTGAAGTCCTGGGAAGACCTTGAACCAATATGGCAAAATGTCAACCATGCCATGATCGCGTCATACCCAAAAATCATTCCAGAGAAGTATAAGATATATCGTGTCGGCGGAGTGGTATAGACTGCGGAGGCGAGACCAAAAGACCGTATCCTAAAGATATATTTGTAACTTCGTATCTTGGAAAACCGTGAAGTACCTCCATTAGACACTTCTCACAGTAACTTATCAGAAATTGTCTTTTTATATTTTTTCTCGCTCAGGAAGCTCCAGATGATCCATATTGCCATGACTGTGAAAGTCAAGGGGACCGTGATCGCAATATATATCCATCCACCTCTAGATACTACTACAGCACCATTGTCGTCCCAGCTGAACATTGACATGCTGAAAATGGCCTAAGAAGAGATCAGTCTAAGATCTAAAACATCATGCGTCTGTAGTCGATTTACCGCGACAAACGTGCCAGGCAGAAAGATCAAAGTAATTATGGCTATCGTTTTCATGAAATTACTATCACGGCGAGCCGCTGTGGCTGAAAGATCGGAATTTTTCGCAAGCTATAGAAGATGTTTAGTAAAATCCTCCTTTTTGATACTGATCATGTTACCATTATGCTGATATGACCGTCAATCTGAAAATCAAATGTCTTAGCAACTGGTCTTTAGTTTATTTGTCTTGAACATACCCTCTTGTGTTGGGATTGTATCTTTCTCGGAAGTGCATCTAAGTCATGTTGCAATGTATTGGATAAATCTTTCTGCGTCTGAACAATACGATGGAGCTTTTGCGAATAAGTTACTGGCTGTTCCCGACTGGCTCTATCCTGGATTGCATCGAAACAACGTTTCAAATTCGCTGCAAGGTCTTGATCGAACAGCCATCTTCTGTGAAGCATCAAATGTCTTCTCTCCATATAAAACAACTCGCTTCTGACTGTTTCGAGCCCCCCAGGTGATCCTCCCAATCGCATATCTTGATCCACAATATCCTTCACTAGTTTGTTAAGTTCGTCCCTTGTCTGCTCAACTTGCCATTGTAGAAGACAAACCGAAAGAAATAGAAAATCTGGAACCAAGGGTGGTGTGAAATCTGAGGGAAAAGGAATATTACCGATCAGACTCTCGATATTGAGATCATGATCCGCGAACAGAAGACATGTCCAATCCACATCACTCTTTTGCTTGCTCATGGTTGATTGAGTGATAGCCAAGCTGAAGAAAGGCATTTCGTCTTTGGGTGTTTGCATAATGAATCCAATAGATCTATCCGTCTCTATTACGGCCGAACCTGCCGTTCCTTTCTTGACAAAAAAACCGTACTCCTCTTCGATCCAATAAGAGGCTCTCGCTGTGTCCATAATTGCTTGCTGGTTGTATAGGTCACTGCGATTTTGTGACTGAACAACTAATATACGGAAGCGATTTTTCTCCATGTTCAAGCGTCTGTCCTTTTGAGGAGCGGTTCTGATAAAGGCTTTGGCGCCGTCCTCATCGAGATTATCCCAGTTGATGGGCAATCTAATCTTCCAATCGGACCTCTATTTTTTTGACATCAGTGGGCCGTAACTTGAAAATTAACAAGTTGAAAAAATTAAACTTACTTCAATGATTGTAGCACTGGTCACAAATCCTTTAAAAGTGACAGAACTCATATTGTGGTGGCTAGAGGTAATTGTTGACTTGAGGTTGGTATCGTATACTTGTTGAACAAATTGTAAACGTTTTTCTTGATGCTCACTCATGTTTTGTGTCATGTTGTTTAGTTTACGTCTAAGGATCGTAAAATATCGGCCAAAGCGATCGCGCGAGTCTTTAAGTACCTAAATAGACAGAAGACGTAATGCAGGTATGTCATGCAAAGTGTACCAGAAGCACATCAGCAAAAATGACAACTAAATCTGTACTAAGCGAAGTCTAGTTCTAGGGATACACTAATTTCGCCTAAAATAGTTGTTTTCTCACCTAATTTAGTGTCTTATACTATAAGAAAAAAGTAATATTTAAATAATTATAGTAAAATAAGTATATATAGAAATTAATAAAATTTAAGCTAAAAAAGATATTTAAATAAGTTTAAAAGAATAATATAAAATTAAATAAAATAGAAAATATAACTACTTAATAAAGTTTTATACTTTTAATAAAATATAGGTATTTAAAAGATAAATAGAGTTATTTAAAGATTATAAATAGGCAGCCTACTTTACTTAATTTATAGTAATAATACTATATTTTACTAGTAGCCCTATTAAAGTTAATTTTAACTTATTAAATATAATAAATCTATATAATTTTTATAGCTACCTATTTTATAAAGCTCTTAGCTCTTTTAAAAGAAGTAAATTAAGAAATTAACTATTTA